>Ga0209002_10001633_pt1 | contig 18120 bp, 15 predicted proteins | sample Rifsed16ft2_FD_184010 | JGI IMG/M metagenome (GOLD analysis project Ga0209002, IMG submission 184010) | Soil microbial communities from Rifle, Colorado, USA - sediment 16ft 2 (version 2) | ecosystem: Environmental > Terrestrial > Deep subsurface > Rock core/Sediment | place: Rifle, Colorado... | reverse complement strand
CGGCTTGGGGGAAACAGTGTGAGGGTGTGGGGCCTGCTACCCGCCAAACCGCACGGCGGGTAAACTCGCCAGAGTCCGGCGAAGTCTGACGACCGGCAGGCAGGGTTAGTTTAAGGGGCCGGGATTCCTCGTAGTGGCCCGACAGGAGCCGATCACGACTCGCGGAATCGACTGGAGGTCCTGCATCACGGTGAGGCCATACATGCCGGAAGCCTCCATCATGCTTTTGACCCGTTCCGCCTGACCGTACCCGACCTCAACGGCAAGCTGACCGCCGTCGGAAAGAACATACGGCGCAACCTCGACCAACCTTCGGTAGAACTCCAGTCCATCTTTACCGTCAGTCGTTGCCGACCGCGGCTCGAATTTCCTCACCTCGAGCTGAAGGTGCTCGAAGTCATCGCTGGAGACGTACGGCGGATTACTCACGAAGATATCAAAACGTCTGAGAATGATCTGGTCGATCGGTTCGTAAATATCGAGAAGCCGAAAATCGATCCGGTCGGACACTTCATGCACCTTGGCATTCAACATCGCAACCTCGAGGGCTTCGGCACTGTTGTCAATTGTGGTGATCTGTGCATGGCGAACGTACTTTGCAGTCGAGACGGCGATATTGCCGCTCCCCGTGCCGACCTCGAGGATCGAGACGCCCTTTCCATTCTCGATACGGTTGCACAGCAGCATCACCTGTTCGACGAGGGTCTCAGTTTCCGGACGCGGAATAAGGACCCTCTGGTCGACGCGGAACTGGAGACCCATGAAACCGGCGGAACCCACAATGTACTGCAGCGGTTCACGGTTCAGCCTTCGCTCCAACAACCGGCGGAAGTCTGCAACCTCATCACGGGAGAGAGGCTTGTCAAAGTTGGTGTACAGTTGAATGCGCTGGAATTTAAGGGCGTGTGCAAGGAGAAGCTCGACATTCAGGCGGGTTTCCCCGAATCCTCTTTTCTCGAGGAGGTCGATCGAAACCTTCATCAAATCCCGAACGGACCAGACTTTTGTTTCCTGCTTCAGCACTACTTTCTTCCCGCCTTTGCTTTCTTCGGACTGCGGATTTTCTTCCCGACGGATCTTTTGGGGCTGCTATTCCGTTGAGCCGCGGGTTTTCGGCGTTTGACGCTCCTTCCCCGCGATTTTGAGGATTTTGCGAGGGTCTGTTCGAGCCGGGCCATCCGCTCGTTCGAGAATGTTCTCTTTACTTCCCGCTGGAGTTTCTGCGTTTTTGCGAGGATTTCGAGCAGCCGGTCTTCGGTTTCCCGGTCCCCTTCCGGTCGCGTATCCCATGCCTTCGTAAGGGCGTTCATCGTCCGATCGACTTTTGACCGGATGATCGTTCCAAGAAGTTGGGGACTGAGTTTCACGCTTCGCAGTTTCACCCGGTCGCCGGAAAAGAACCCAAGTTCCTCCATTTTCCTCTCATCAGGGGAATCGTCAATGGGGGCCGGATCCTCGAGATCTTCGGTCACGCTCTGATGAAACGGAAGAAACTCAAAGCGGGGATCCCCTTCCAGCATGGCGCTGAAATCAGGAAACCCGGGGACTTCGAATCCCTGTCGCCCGCCCGCTTGCGTAACCTCTGACCAGAGTTTCTTTGCCGCGATGATAACGTCTTTGTCGGAGGCGAGAATTCTTTCGGCCTCATCGAGGCAACGTTCGTACACACATCCTCCTCTTGTTTGCGTCCTCTCAAAAATGTAAAGCAATTCGAAGGAAAAGGCAAGCGGCACGGGTTGGAACCTCGCGGGGGCGCAACGGGGCAAGGGAGCATGGGAGAATGAAAATTGAGGACCAGGCGGAGACAGGAGAACCACGGGCTCAGGGTCGATCTCTTAGACGGGGTTTCGATGCCTTGGGGGATCTGAAATGCGGAAGAGAATGAGAAACCCGGCGAGTGAAAAAGCACCGCCTATACCGAACACCAGCTCGTATCCGGCCAAATCAATCAGCCATCCGCCGGCCAGACTCGAAAGGTAGAACGGGGCAAGCCACGCATTCATGATGCCGACGTACAGCGGACGCGTTGAGTCGGTCGCACAATCGGCTGCAAAATTATATCTCGTAATCATCTCCATTCCCATCAACATTCCGACAAGTGCGAAGACCGCGAAGAACCAACCGGGATGTTGCGCAAGAAGGCCGATAGCCGATGCGAGGAGCATAGCCGCGGCACAGATCAGGAGCGTCATTTTGTGTCCCCGTTTGTCCGCAATCCATCCAAGTACCGCACCAAAGAGAAGCTGGGCAACGAGAAATGTCACGGTAAAGAACCCGACATAAGTGTCGGAGAGGGAGAACCGTTTCAGCGCCGCAACCGCAAAGAACCCCGTAGGCATCAAGCCGACGACCGAGAGGCCGGAGGCGATCAGGAAGTGGCGAAACCGACGATCGGCACGCACGAGCTCCAAGACGCGGCCGAAGAGAGAAAGAGTCGGAACAGGCGCCACAATCTCCGAGGGTTCTTCACCTGAGACCTTGCGAAGAACCAACCATGAGGCAAGTTGATACATGAAAGCGGCTAAAAATGTGACACCATAATCCCAGGGGAACGGAAGGTACGTAAGGAACGCCGTCAGCAGCAGACTGTTGGCGAATCCCATCACTGCGCTGACCGACGAGCGGAGGCCCATGAGCCGACCCCGCTGATACGGCAGAGTCGTTTTTGCAAGGAAATCGAACCATTGGGGAGACGAGATGCCGGCAAGGATCTGGTTACCCCCGAATATCAGAAAAAACAGCACAAGCGCAAGAGAAGGTGTCTCCTTTCCGAAGAAGACAATCACAAATGCCAGAACCAGAATTTGGACTCTTTGCGCAATACCTGTTGAAATAACCCATGGCCGCCGATAGGGTGACTTACCGGCAAGGTTGGCGGCAAAAACCTGTGGCAGAAAATAGAGCAGATAGACCAGAACCGGCACGGCGCCAACCGCTATGTTGCCGCCGCCGAGCTTTGTAACAATTGCGGGAAAGACCACCTGATAATTCGTAAACGCGAAGCTTGCGAGGTAGAGGGAACCTTCGATGAGGTGGAAACGAAAATTACGGGCGAGGAGTGATGTAGATATTGTCACGAATTCGGGCAACAAAAAAGGGTCTTGAGCGACCCTTGGATTCGGCGTGTCTCTTTGGTCCCCCTTACTTCTTCTTCATCTTCTCTGCAAAAAGACCTGCGACCTTTTCGATGTCATATCCGACCTTTGGCAGATAGACACCTCCAAATTTCTCCACCATGGTTTTCAGGGTGTCGTAGGCGTCAGCGCTACAGAAGAAGATCGGGGTATTGCGATTCTGACCCTCTTTCTTTGCCAGTTGCAGCAAGGCGATTCCCGGAAGGTGTCCCTTGAGGCTCGTATCCTTGAAATCGTTATCAAGGATAATGAGATTGAAAGTCTCGGCCTTGATCTTCTGCCAAGTCTCAATACTCGTTGCCGTCTCAACCACTGCGATTTCGTCTTCCAGAATGGCAGTGGCAACCTCTAACGCGAATCCATGGGACTTTCGCTGCCCTTCGTCGTCATCGGCAACGAGTACTTTATACGCCATTAGGGATTATCGTTCCTGTTTGGAGATGGGCATACGTTAGCGATTTTTCAACGTAAAAACAACCACTTGCAGAAATTCATCTCAACCCTTCCTTTATCGAACCTCACGGTGCCTGTTGGCTTTGTTGAAATACCGGCTTCCCGCCCACTACCGTCAGCATGGCAGTTGTTCGGGGAATCTCGTTCGCAGGAATTTGCATAATATCTGCCGAGAGAACCACGAAGTCCGCCAGCTTCCCCTCTTCAAGCGTCCCTTTGAGATTTTCCTCAAATCCCGCCCAGGCAGCCCATGAGGTAAACGATCGTACAGCCTCTTCACGGGTCAGTCGCTGGCTGGCGTACCAGCCCCCGTCGAACACCGCGGGGTCAACCACCCCTTCGGGAGACAGCTCGAAGTACTTACGAACGTCCTCGGCGTGGCGCGGCATTCCCTGCTGATCCTGCCTCGACACTCCCGCATAGATCCCAAAAAGAGGATTGGGATCTTCGACGGGGAAGTCGGAACCGCCGGGAATGACAACTCCGGTTTCTCTCAACGACCTCCACGCGTAGGCACCGCGAACGCGCTTTGCTCCCAACCGCGCCTCCGCCCAGTACATGTCAGACGTGCAATGCGTCTCCTGCATGCTCGGGACAACTCCCATCTGTTTGAATCGCGGAATATCTTCAGGTGCAAGTACCTGTGCATGCTCGACGCGCAAGCGAAGGTCGTCTTGCGGAGACCGACGGAGAGCTTTTTCATAGACATTGAGAATAATGTTATTCCCCCGATCGCCGATGGCGTGCGTGCAAACCTGGAATCCGTTATCCAACGCATCATCGACTGCCTTCTGCAAATCCCCTTCCGAGGTCAACGTAAGACCGCGGTTCCCGGGATCATCAGTGTACGGCTCAATGAGCGCTGCTCCCCTTGATCCGAGTGCCCCGTCCACATAGAGCTTCACAGAACGAATCGTAAGATGATGGCTTCCAAACCCGACGAGAGGACCCGATCCCAGGAAGGAGTCCCACGGTTCACCAACTGCTCCCCCGATCGCACCGTAGATTCTTATCGGGAATTTTCCTTCATGAATGAACTTCTTATAGAGCCGGATGTCCATCGTATCGACACCCATATCGTGAACGGTGGTCAGGCCGTCCCTGAGACATTCGTTGATTGCCGCTTGCATGGCTTCGTCTGCCTCTTCCTCGGAAAGAGGAGGAAGCTTATCGAGAACCAGCGCTTTTGCAGAATCGATCAGAACCCCCGTCGCATTTCCTGCACCGTCGCGAATGATCCTTCCTCCGTATGGATCAGGGGTCTCCCTGGTGATACCGGCAATTTCCAGCGCGGCCTGGTTGACCCATGCGGCGTGTCCGTCCACACGCGTCAAATAAACCGGATTGTCGGGTGCCACACGATCAAGAATCGCATGCCCCGGAAATCGCTTGTTGGGCCAATCATTCTGATCCCATCCTCGTCCCCGAATCCAAACCCCCTTTTCCACCTGCTGAACGCGTTGTTTCACACGCTGAGCGACCTCTTGTTCCGACCGGGTGCCGACAATATCCACTGTGATGCGCGCAATACCGAGACTCAGGAAATGAGCATGGGCGTCGATAAAACCGGGAAACACCGCCTTGCCGCCCAGATCGACGATCGATTTGACGTTGAATCGTCCGGCAAGCTCTTGTTGGTCTCCGACTCCTACGATCCTCGCGCCCCGAACAGCCATTGCATTCGCAACAGAGCTCACCTCATCCATCGTATAGATGGTTCCGTTCACATAGAGCGTATCGGCCTCACGGGGAAGGATTCGGCCGAACAGGAGGACGAAAAAGGAGACCACAATAACGAGAGAAAGAAAAATCCGCCATTGATCGTTCATAAGTTGCTTTGTCCCAGATTATTTGACAAGGCTTCCAAAGCCCTGTCTTGAAAGGTTGCGATAGATTACTGCGCCGGCCAAAAGCCCTATTGCGACAAAAACAAATCCTTCGCCGGTCTGCCCAAGGATCAGCTTCCCAACTCCAAAAAGCATCATATAAACAAGGACGATGCCCGAGAGCCAATTGATGAACATTGTGGCATAATGCGAGTCGCTTTGAACCTCCGGGAGCTTATCCGAAATCTTCTTCCACCCTTTTCCCCCGGGATGGACGCGGCGATAGAAATCCTTGAGTTTCACTTCGTCGACCGGCTTCGTGACAAATGTTACGGCGAGCCAGACCACGGTTGTTATTCCCACTATCCAAAAAAGCGATTCGGGGAATTCAATATTGGTGAAAACCCTGAAGCCTCCGTACACCAGGAGAGGAGTCACCATTGCCGCTATCTCGCTCCATGCATTGATGCGCCACCAGAACCAGCGAAGAATAAGGACCAGCCCAAGCCCCGCCCCTGCTTCAATGATAAATGTCCATGCTCCCGAAATGGTATCAAGCATCATGGTTACGATCAGCGAAAGGGCCATGATCACGATCGTGCTGATCCGGGAGACCCGAACGAGCTGCGATTCACCGGCGCTTGCCCGCACAAACCTCTTATAGAAATCGTTGATAACGTAGGAGGTCCCCCAGTTCAGCTGCGTGGCAATCGTCGACATATATGCGGCAAAAAAGGACGCAACCAGCATTCCTTTGAGCCCTGCAGGCAGGTAATCACGCATTGCATAGACGTACCCGAGCCGCTTCTCCTCAGGCGAGAGTTCGGGATAAAGAACAAGCGTGGCCAGACCCACGATGATCCATGGCCATGGACGGATGCAGTAATGCGCAACGGTGAACCAGAGCGTTGCAAAAAGGGAGTGCTTTTCGTCCTTGGCGGACATCATTCGCTGGGCAATGTAACCGCCGCCGCCGGGCTCTGCACCCGGATACCAAGATGCCCACCATTGAACGCCGACAAAGGCCAGAAACGCCCCGACAGTCAATGCAAGCGCTCCCCCGGCCTCTCCGGCACCCGACTGACCGATGACGGGTGTGAAACGCAACGCCCATGACGGAAGCTTTTCGGTAAGTCCGGCAATCCCCCCCACTTCCGGCAGATCGAGCACCACGAAAGCAAGGATGATTGTTCCTGTCATGGCCAGAACGAATTGAAACGCGTCTGTAACGGCCACCCCCCAAAGTCCCGAGAGGGCCGAGTAAATGGCGGTCACCAGGAGTGCCGCAGCCACATACCAGATCACCTGTCCGGCGGGAATATCAAACATCCCCTCCAGAATCGCAGCCATGGCCAGATTCACCCATCCCATGATGACGCAATTGATAAAGAGACCCAGATAAAGCGACCGGAATCCTCTCAGAAACGCGGCGGGTTTTCCTGAATAACGGATTTCGACGAATTCTACATCAGTCATGATCCCCGCTCTTCGCCAGAGCCGGGCAAAAAAGAAGACCGTCAGCATTCCCCCGAACACGAAATTCCACCACAGCCAGTTTCCTGCGATTCCATTCTTTGCCACAAGCTCCGTGACGGCAAGGGGTGTATCGGCGGCAAATGTTGTCGCCACCATAGAAGTGCCGGCAAGCCACCAGGGAAGATTCCGGCCGGAAAGAAAGAACTCTTGAATGTTCTTCCCCGCGCGCTTCGTAAAGTACACACCGATTGCTGCGCTGAATACGAAATAGAGAACGACGAGAATCCAATCAATGCTTTGCATGGACCGATTTCCGGAATGGAGATTGAGGAGAGATCATAACGAGGGTTTGCGGGGTCAATTTACATGAAGATGGAGGGAATTGCAAAGAAAAACATGGAAAGCCATCAGCTGTCGGCTATCAGCTTTCAGTGCGTGGTGGCTTGTGAAGCGCGAAATCTCTCCTTGCGCAAATCAATAAGAATTCATATTTTCCACAACCTTTTTTCATCAAGTCGAAAAAATAGGCTTTCCAGATGGCCATTGATCTTCTCGATCAAATTCTCCCGCATGTCAAGAACCATATATACCCTTCGCAGCTCGCCATAAGTGATTGGAAAATAAGGGTTGGAGACGTTTCCAACGGGCATCTTCCCACCTTGAATGACTCCGGTTGGACGATCATTCACCCGCCGCAGGCTCAATGGGGGGCTTATGACACGACTTTCTGGTTCCGCAGCACCGTGGCGATTCCTCCCGAATTCGCGGGAAAGCCGGTCGTCTTACTCCTCGACATCCCTGAAGGGCTTCTCTACGTCAACGGCAAGCCGTACCAGGGACTTGACCAGAACCACAGGGTCGTCTTCCTGACAGACAAGCCGCGCACACACCAGCAGTTCTCCCTCGCGATCCAGGCATACAGCGGGAGAAAGAAGGAGCAGAACGTTTTTCGACGGGCTGACCTTGCGGTTCTGAATCCCACGGCCCGTTCGCTGTATGCCGGCCTGGCGCTTCTCAAAGATCTCGAGCGGTTCTACGGACCAGGAACGCAGGAATCGAAAGACATTCGAGAGCTGATCCGCCGCACACTTGTGTATTTGAAGTACTTCAAGCCCGACGGCGAGGAGTACCCGAACGCCATCGTCCGGGCCTTTCGGTTCCTGACACAAACCATGGATGCCGAGCTGCGATCAGAGGTACCGGGTCTTATTCATCTCGTCGGACAATCACATCTGGATGTCGTGTGGCTGTGGACCATGCGCGAAGCCCGCCGAAAGTCGGCGCGGACATTCTCCACCGCCCTTCGCCTGATGGATGAGTTCCCGAATTTCCGGTACACACAGAGCCAGCCCATCCTTTATGAATTCATCAAGAAGGACTATCCCGACCTTTACAAGGAGATCAAACAGAGAATTCTTGAAGGCCGGTGGGAGGCACTCGGCGGCATGTGGCTTGAGTCCGACTGCAATCTGCCAAACGGAGAATCTCTCGTCAGGCAGATCTCGCTGGGGAAGAAGTTCTTCAAGAACGAATTTGGACTCGATTCGAATATCCTCTGGCTCCCCGATTCGTTCGGCTTCAACGCCGCACTCCCGCAGATCATGAAGAAATCGGGCGTGCAGTATTTCTTCACCACAAAACTCACGTGGAACGACACCACGAGATTCCCCTACAATTCGTTCTGGTGGAAGGGAATTGACGGATCGAAGGTGCTCGCGCACATCCCCCCCGTGGGACTTGAAGGACACGTAACCGCAAGGGATTTTCAGAAAAGCTGGGAAGAATTTCAGCAGAAGGAAGAACAGACCGACGTCCTGCAAACGTACGGGTATGGTGACGGCGGCGGTGGTCCGGGCAAAGACCATTTCCTGGCAATTGACTATCTCAAGAACCTCCCGACCCTCCCGCCTGTTCGCGTCGCGAATGTCAGGGAGTTCTTTGCGACACTTGAAGAGAAATCGAAGTTCCTTCCGACATGGGAATCGGAGTTGTATCTCGAAAAGCACCGCGGCACCTACACCACCCATGGCTGGATCAAAAAGGAAAACCGGGAATGCGAGGCCCTTCTTTATAATGCTGAACTGCTCTCATCTCTGGCAACGCTGCATGGGAAGAGATATCCGGCCGGAGATCTTGAGGCAGCGTGGAAAATTCTCCTGACGAACCAGTTCCACGACATACTCCCGGGGACCTCCATTGCCGACGCATATGAGGACGTTCGCAAGACCTACTCCCGCCTCAGGAAAATCACGGGTACATTGTCCGGGAACGCGCTTGCGGGCTTCTGCAAGCCGGCAAAGAAGAGCTCAAAGCAATTTCATTTCACCCTCTTCAATCCCCTCCCGTGGGAACGGAACGAGTATCTCGAATTCACCGTAAAGTCAAAAGAGAAACGATTTGATGTGAAGGACGGCAATGGGCGGACTATCGAATATCAAGTGATCGGACGGGCGAAGGGAGATTCGACGCTCCTTTGCTACGTGGAAGGAATTCCTTCATGTTCTTCGTTGACAATCAATATTGAACCGTCCGCGGCCAAAGGAGAAGCCCCCGAACCGTGGAAAGTCAGTACACGGGTCATTGAAACCCCGATTTACCGATTGAGAGTCGACACACAAGGACACCTCACCTCGCTCCACAGCAAGCCCTTACGACGCGAGCTTCTGAAGAAGGGTGCCAGGGGGAATGTCCTGCAGGCGTTCCATGACCTGCCGCAGCAATGGGAGGCATGGGACATAGACGCAAACTATGAGAATAAGAAGGCGGACATCCTGCAGTTCAAGAGCGCCCGCATTCTCGAAAACGGCCCGCTACGCCTTACCCTTGAATCCGTCTGGCGAACCGATCGCTCGCGAATTACCCAGTTCATTCGTTTGTACCATCGTTCACCCCGCGTCGATTTCAAGACCCTCGCACGTTGGTCCGATTCACAGATCCTCCTGAAAGCCGCGTTCCCGGTGAATCTCAATCCCAGCCACGCCACGTACGAGATACCGTTTGGTTCCTTCGAACGATCAGCGAGGCCCAAGACCCCCGAGGACAAGGCGAAATTCGAGGTTCCCGCTCAGCAGTGGGCTGATCTCTCCGAATCAAAATTCGGCGTCAGCCTCCTGAACGACTGCAAGTACGGGCACGACATCAAGGACGGAACCATGCGTCTCACGCTGCTCCGTTCTCCGCGGTATCCCCACCCGGTTGACCCAATCCGGCACGGCGGGGCCCAAGCGACTGACCAGGATGATCACGAGTTCACATACGCACTCTATCCTCATGCAGGCGACTGGCGGAAGGGGGAGACAGTTCGAAGGGCTCGGGAACTCAATAATCCCATTGTTATTCGAGGAAACTCCATCTCGTCGGGAATGCCCTCGCTTCTCACTTCTTTGCCCGCCGCCTTGTGCCTCGACGCCGTGAAGAAAGCCGACGACGGTCCGGAGATCATTGTCCGTTTGCATGAAGCCCACGGTGTTTCAGGCAGGCACCATCTTGATTTCGGGTACGGAATCGATCAGGCGTTTGAATGCGATCTGCTGGAACAGGTGACGCAGAAGCTCAAGCCTTCAAAAGGACGGCTTTCGCTCAGGTTCGGGGCTTTTGAGATTAAGACGTTGAAGTTGAAGTTGCGGCCCAAGAAGCGGAAGTAACCCGGTCCATGATTGGATTTCTGAGTCCTATGGACTTGCAGAGACTGCCTGGCGGATGACGAAACTGTAACATCCTACAACGTAGTTCTTCTTTCTTTTTACAAAAGAAAGAAGCAAAGAAAACTCCACGCCGGAATTCCCGCCTGCCTCGATTGGTTCGCCGGGGCGGGCAGGTAAGTCCCACAACGTAAACCCTCCAACGCTCAAGCCGTATTTCACTCCTGCAACCAGACTACAAACTCGACAATTTCGTGATGTCGTCGTGAAATAAACGCACGTTATGGCATCACCCCACATCCCCGAAATTCCGTCGGCTTGGTTACTGTGAACCTTCATCCTCCTTCAAGGAGGATTGCGATTCGATTGTGGGCTTATAGCCCTGGGATTTATCCCTGCGCGTGGCTAAGGGATTCACCGCGCGAGTATGCTCTTGGCAACAAACAGAACATTTGCGGGGCGTTCGGCGAGTCTTCTGACATACCAGGGGAACCAGAAGCTCCCGTACGAGATGAGACTTCGGACACGGTATCCCTCCTCGGCGAGCTTTCTTTGCAGGTCTGTTTTTATTCCGTACAGCAGCTGAAACTCAAATTCATCCTTCCCCAATCCCTGCCGCTGCGCCTCCCACTGAAGCCTGCTGATGAGCACAGGATCATGGGTGGCAATCCCAAACAGGACTCCCTTCCGGGCATGTTCGAGTATGAGTTTTGAAAGCGAAAAAAAGTTTGCGTCCACATCGGCTTTCTTTGGAAACGCGACGGTAGCGGGTTCTGCGTAGGCGCCCTTCACCAGGCGGATGGAAGGTTTCAGTGGCAGGAGATCCTCGATGTCCTTTTGAGTGCGATACAAATAGGCCTGAAGACAAACTCCAACGTTGGAGAACGAAGATCGAATTCGCCGATAGATCCCGAGAGTCCGATCCACGTATCCGCTCTGTTCCATGTCAATCCAGACCCGATTCTTCTGCCGTTCCGCCTCCTCAACAACCTGAACAAGATTCTCGTAGCAGACATCTTCGCTGAGCTCCAGCCCCAGTTGAGTCAATTTCACCGAGACATAGGTATCTAGTCTCTCTTTTTTGATCTCCCTTAGTGAATCCGAATAATGCCCCGCGACGGCACGAGCTTCTTCCCTGTCGGCAATGTTCTCTCCCAATCTTGTAAAGATCGTGTTGATCGTCTTCTCCTGGAGTTCCTTCGCAGCTCTGACCGCATCGGAAAGCTCCTCACCCGGCATAAATCGGGTCACCGCCCGGCGCACAAACTTGTAGCGCGGAAGAGTTGCTCTCAGCTTTCGGTTTTCTGAGATCCATAGAAGGGCATTTCTGGCCAGACTCATTCTCTCTCCTAATACACTCCTTTGAGCATTCCGCCGTCCACCTGCAGACTTGCGCCCGTGATGTACGACGCCGCAGGCGAAAGAAGAAACACCGCAGCACGGGCGAACTCATCCGCTGTTCCATATCGGCCAAGCGGGATATTCGCTATCATCGCATTTCTCTGTTCTTCGACGGTGACCTGCTTTTTCTTCGCATTCGCGGTATCGAGCTCTGTAAGCCTGTCTGTTTGAATGCGCCCAGGTATAAGGTTGTTGAACCTGATCCCGTCTTTGGCAAATTCCCTTGCCAGTGTTTTCGCCAGGGCAGCAACCGGTGCCCGCGCGACATTTGAAAGGGTCAGGTTGTCGATCGGCTCCTTCACCGATGAGGAGGTGGAATACAACACGCTTCCCCCGCCACGCTGCTTCATCTCCGGCACCACCGCTTTGGTAATGCGTACCGCGCTCAGGAACAGAAGCTCGATCGCGTCCTTCCATGCCTTATCATCAAAGTTCATGAAACCGCCGGCCGGCGGTCCGCCTGTGTTCGAAAAGAGAAGATCAACCCCGCCAAATTCCCTCACCGTATCATCTTTCCAGCGCTCGATTGCTTCGGCCGAGCGCACGTCGGCGGTACAGGCAAAAACGTCTGACTTGGTTGTGCTTTGAATTGCAGCTTTCGCCGATTGGATTGATGCCGTATCCCGGGATGAAAGCGAAACGAGGGCCCCCTCAGCCGCAAGGGCTTTTGCCACTGCAAAACCCAGGCCTTTGCTCGCCCCCGATACCATGGCTACTTTGTTCTTCAATCCAAGGTCCATCTGATCTCTTTCAAGTTGGTTTGAGCCCACCTCATCATTGAATCAAGCGTCTTAAGTGTCGAATCTTCCATGCGTGCACCAGGAGCCCTGGTCACCGCTGAAATCGGTACGCCCCTTCGCCGAATCATCTCTTTGCGGACGGCCATGCCAATCCCCTCCTGAAACTCGAACCGCATCAGGGCGACCGTCCTGTAGAAGAAATCCGCGGCTTCATCCTTCTTCCCGTCGTGGAAGAGACCTACAACCTTCACCAGAATCTCGGGAATCGCAAACCCGGTCATGGCTCCGACACCGCCGGCCATAAGCTCTTCAAACAGATATGTTCCACCAAGTCCGCCCACGATCTCGATCGGGCGTCCATCCATTTGCTCAAGGACGCGCGAGATCTTGAGAGGAGTCGGCGGATCTTCGAGCTTGATTCCCTTGACCGACGGAATCTCTTTTGCGATTCGGGCAAGGAGTGCCGGCTCCATCGTGAATCCCGATACAGGGGGATAATCCTGGAGAATGATCGTTGCGTCCGAGGAATCTGCAACAGTCCGAAAATGATTCAGAACAGCCGCTGAATTCAACTTCGGCAATCTTGGCGGGCTTATCATGACCGCAGCTGCGCCTATCTTCCGCGCCGCCTTCGTCAGATCCAGGCACGTTTGAAGCCCCTCCGCCGAAGCCCCGACCACGACCGGTACTTTGCCGTTCACGTGCTTCATGATCGTTTCGAGAACCAGAATGCGATCCTTCTCCCCCATCCGGGCCGCCTCGCTTGTGACCCCTAACGCGGTAATCCCGTTTACTCCCGCCCCAAGATATAGATCGATGACCTTCTTCAGCCCGGGAACATCGACAGTTTCGTCGGAGAGGAATGGTGTAGGAAGAACAGAGAAGACGCCTTTGAGCATGAGGGAAGATTCAGGATGTGTGTGTGGTGGGAAAATATCAGGGAAAGATTGAAGATGCCAGAAGAATCTTGCGGAATGGTGAAGGAGCGGTCAGCTTTCAGCAGTCAGCTTGTAGGAAGGCAACTACGGGACATAGTATCTGACAGCCGATGGCTGAAAGCTACAGATATCTCATTTCTTTCTAACATATGTCAAATCGTATTCCACGCTCCAGGTCTTTCCTTCGTCCGAAGTCCGCTGGGAGGATTGACGCACGGTATCCGGCGCAACGTTGAAGAACGTCAGTCTCCTCTTGTACGGATTCCCTTCTTTGTCTTTCTCATTCGACCAGAAGACCATATTCTTCCCCTCTAATTGCCCGGTGAACTCTATCTTGCCACCGGAGGCATCCACCCATGTTTGCCGCCATTTCCCTGTGCCGGGATCGACGAAATTGAAGCTCTTGCCGGTGTATCCCGATCGCCCGGTCCAGTTTTCGAAAATGACGCAACCGTCCAGAATATTCTGAATACTGCTGCTGCCGGCGGGTTGTCCCTGTACGTTAACGACATCCCACTCCCCAACCCAAAAATCAAATTGGCGGTGGACAGGATCATCAACGCAGGGTGTTTTCCCGGCTGTCGGAGCTGTCTGCGCCAGAAGCGGAATTACTCCCGCCAGGAGCGCGGCAATCATTAAACGGGCGCTTCTCATGGTCTCTCCCTGGTCAATTTCGAATTCTATTCTCTAACGAGGGAGAATGCGGTAAAGTTTCGCAGGAATGTTGCAGAGGGACGAAGAACACAGGCGGTGGGACGAATTGTCTGCGAGCGACGGACCAGCCTCTGAAGAAGTCCGACTTCTGCGTCAGGTTCACCGGAGTCGAAGTCGGACGTCTGTCGATTAGTCCTCTTTCCACTCGCTCATGATAATACCGAGAGCCATGGAAAGGAGTCTCGCGTCGCTCTTGTCTGCACGCGATGGGATAAGGATCGGGATGCGTGCTCCGATAATGACATGGGCAAGACGAAGATTCGCGAAATAGGTAGTGCTTTTGGCAAGACTGTTGGCAGACTCGATGTTTGCGGCAACCAGGATCTCAGCCCGGCCGGCCACTTCAGAGCGGATCCGCTTCTCCGCTGCCGCCTCGAGGGAAATGGCGTTGTCCAGCGCCAACGGACCGTCGACAACGCATCCCTTGATCTGCCCGCGTTCGTTCATTTTGGAAAGCGCCGCCGCGTCGATCGTCGATTCAAGCTTCGGAACAACGAATTCCGTAGCCGAAAGGATCGCCACCTTCGGGTTGGCATTGCCGAGGGCATGGGCCACCTGGACCGCGTTTCTGATCAGCTCCACTTTATTCATCAGATCGGGAAGCAGCGTCATTCCGCCATCAGTAATCATGATGAGTTTGTTCTGCACCCTCTGGGGATGCTCCAGGACAAAAATATCGCTCAACAATCGATCCATTTTGAGACCGCTTTCGGGCTGAAGGACACTGCTCATGAACGAACCGGTATCGATTCCCCCTTTCATCAGGATGTCGACCTTGTTCTCGCGGGCAAGGCCCATGGAGGCTTTCAGAGACTGATGAGGATCGACCGCGTCGATGATCTCTACCGCCGTCCCGGTTCCGACATCTGCCAATCCCTCCTCAATGGCCTTCCGATTTCCGACCAGGGTGAACCGCGGGTGAAAATGCTTTTCAGCATCGACGACGGCCTCAAATGTCTCTCTGTTGTTCGGATTCACAACCGCAATCCGCTTCGGCGGCAACGATCTTGCCCGGTCCATCAAATTGTCAAAATCTGAGATTACGGTTTTCATGCGTTTCCTTTAGTATTCTTTCGCCTGCTCTTCGCCTGTCAGGACGCGGGAAGCGCCCTGCGCCAGGGCCAGCAGTTCATGTTCTCCAGGATAGACGAGAACCCGACCGAGAAATTTCACCCGGTCGGTTATCCATCCGGTCAACATTGTCGAGCTCGCCAGGCCTCCGGTGAGGACAACCGCATCAAGCGATCCCGAGAGGACGGCAGCCATGGCGCCGACCTCTTTGGCAATCTGGTAAGCCATCGCTTCGAGAACTTCCGCAGCTTTCGGATTCCCGGCGAGGATCTTTGCTTCAATCTCTTCAGCCGACTTCGTTCCCAGGTACGCCACAAGGCCACCCTTTCCCATAACCATGGCCCTCATACTCTTTTCCGTCGCCTGACCGGAAAATGCCAGTGTAATGACCGCCTGCAGGGGAAGTCCGCCCGTGCGCTCCGGTGAGAAGGGGCCATCGCTCGATGCATCATTGACATCGACGATCTTTCCGTTCCGAACCGGTGCAACTGAAATACCCCCTCCGAGATGACCAACGATGAATGACGAAGAATGATACGCACGACCCAACTCCCCGGCAGCACGGCGGGCGGCGGCGTGAATGTTCAGCGCATGGGAGAGGCTTTTGCGTTCAATCGAAGGATGTCCGGAATAACGAGCAAGCGGTTCCAACTCGTCTGTGGAAACCGGATCGACGATGAAAGCCGAACAGCCGTATTCCCGGGCCAGGTCGTATGCAAGGGCACAGCCAAGGTTGGAAGCATGTTCTCCCTGCAGATTCTTTCTCGCGTCTTCAACCATTCGGTTGTTGACGTGGTACGTTCCGCTTTCCACAGGCCTCAACAATCCGCCAATGGCAGCAACAGCAGCCGGGCGAACCGCGGCGCCCGCGAACCAGGATTGCAGGGTCGCAAGACGCTCCCCATAATCGTCCCAAACACGGCGCAGCCCATTTCCGCTGCCCGGCGCGTGACGAAGGACCTCCTTTTTCATTTCGCGATCACCCTCAAATACAGCAAGCTTTGTCGAGGTCGAGCCCGGATTGAGGACAAAGATGATGTGATTGTCAGAAGAAGGCATTGAAACAGCTCGAGGGATCAGTGCATCTGATTATCGGGCGATGATGAGTTTCTTCGATTCACGATACGTGCCTGCATCAAGTTCATACACATACGTGCCACTCGCGAGGTCGTCGACATAGAACCGGGCATGATGCTGCCCGGCCGGGAGGTCGCGATCAATCAGAGTCCCACAATTCCGCCCAAGCAGATCATACACCTTGAGCCGCACGCGCGCCCGATGGGCCAGGGTAAACGGAATCGTCGTAGAAGGATTGAACGGGTTCGGATAGTTGTTGCCGAGTTCAAAAGCCCTGATCACGGCGACCGGTTCCTCTTCAACGCTCACGACATCGTCAATAAGCGCGGTCCATACGCTCAGTTTCAATGTGTCAAGGCGCATCCAAATGGGATAAACCTTTCCGTTGCCTGCTGCGATATTCATGTAGTCGCCAAAAAAAATCGACGATCTGGGAACGAAGGGGACCTGACTCACCTGAAAATCGTTCCAGGTTTCTCCGCCGTCTGTCGAGCGCGCGACAAAAACGTCCGTTGTGCTGTCGCCTGCCGGATAATTGCGACGATCATAGAATGCAGCATAGAGATTTCCGTTGGATTGATCGACCGCAATCCAGGGGAAGAACTGATGTGCGGCACCTCCATCTGCGTTCACTTTGATCGGGGAACTCCAGGTCGTTCCCTGATTGGTCGATTTCGCCAGGAAGACGTCCGTATTATCGGACCCGTTCCTCTGATCGGACCACAAGACGTAGACCGTTCCCCGATACGGAGATGTGCTGACATCGCAGGCGGTAACGGGAAGCCCGTTCGCACGGAAGATGCCGGGGATGCCAAAATCCCAGCCGCCGGGCTGCGAAGAAACGAAGATATCGGTTCCAAACGTTACCCCGCCGTCATATGACCGGTCAAACATGATCCCCAGAGGTCCGGACCAGGCCATGTATACTTCGCCATCGGGGCCGATTGCCGGGACCGCGCCTTCAACGGTGTTATCCTGGTCGATACAATCTCCCCCGGTGTCGCTGATCCTGATTGGGCCCAACCACGTCGACCCGCCATCAGTTGACGGAGAGACGAGGATCCTGGTACTGTCGGTGGTCACCGCACTGCCGTATGTGTCGAATTCCGTCCAAGCCATGTAAATGTTGTTACGGTAAGGCGAATTCGTCATGTCGGCAGCAAGCCATTCCTTGTCCTGATCTTTCGGGGCATTGAGGCCTGCGGAGGTCGAATCAAACCACGTAATGCCTCCGTTCGAGGATCTGTGGACGGTAATCCTGTCAAGCCAGTCACCCCCCGGCACCCTGTTCGTCATATCGGCAAGGTGCCCGTAGTATGCCCGCCCGTTCGCATCGAAAACTACGCAGGGATCTCCGTAGGTTCCCGGAGGAAGCTGATTTTGTATCCAGTTCCATCCGCCATCGGTGCTGTAATAAACAAACCGCAGATTCGCGCCCGCAACAAGGTTCAGCGAATCGGTGGGATTGATCGCAATCGTTACTTCTTCGGGCGAGGTGGACAAAAGGCTGCTCACGCGGACATTCGTGTATTGTGCGGATGCAACCGATGTAAGAATGAGGAGAATAACAGATCCCGCAATAATTCTCACGACTATGTTCCCGTATTGAACGATGGCAAACTAACGAAATAGTGGCGGGATGTCAATCA
>Ga0209002_10001630_pt1 | contig 18140 bp, 22 predicted proteins | sample Rifsed16ft2_FD_184010 | JGI IMG/M metagenome (GOLD analysis project Ga0209002, IMG submission 184010) | Soil microbial communities from Rifle, Colorado, USA - sediment 16ft 2 (version 2) | ecosystem: Environmental > Terrestrial > Deep subsurface > Rock core/Sediment | place: Rifle, Colorado... | reverse complement strand
AACTAAGTTTTAAATTGAAAGTGTGCCAATAATTCGAAACAGCTTGGTTTACTTACAAAAACGGCTTAATTAATCTTGCATTCTGGTGGCAGCACACCGAACTAGGTCTCGGTTAAGTCACTTCTTCCCGCAATACTCTTACATTCGTTAACCTGCTTGTCAGAGCGATGTGGCACTGTCAAAACAATAGTTTCTGCACAGCCATCACCTACAACTCGTCGCAGGACTATGTCAGCGGTGGCGTATTAAATCAGCTTACATCATCAGCCTATCCGCAACATTAAAGACAGCATGTTGCAACACGGCTGAGACAATTACATTATTTCACATTTCAAAGGAGAATGATCATGTTGAAGTTTGCCTGCAAAGATGTTGGACTGGAATGCGATTTTGTCGCAACTGGATTAACTGCTGAAGAAGTGAAGGAGAAAGCGTTTGCTCACGCAGGTGTGGTGCATGCAAGTTTGTTAAAGGGGATGAACGAGAATGAATTGGCACAATTGACTAAAGCAGTGGAAGCGAATATCTCACCTGTATAGTGCGAGTTGTAAAGTGGCAATGTGAGTATGGCTACGCCGACTCAATGAGGCGAGTCTAGCGATACACGCAACGCCACTGAACCCGTCCGATCGTCCTCTTGCCTCAGCTTAAAGGTTTAAGAAAGGTCTTTGTGAGATCTATCTCTCCACAGGAGGTAACGAGGTTGGGTTATGCTCATACGGAAGTCCTTGTGGACACGCAATGGGTTGCCGAGCACCTCACGACACCCGATGTCCGTATTATCGAAGTAGGCTATGACCTGAGTGATTACAATTCCGGACATATTCCCGGTGCAGTGGGGTGGAGTTGGAGTACTGACTTCCAACACCCCATCCGTAAGGATCTTCCAGACAAAGGGGGAATAGAGGAGTTACTGGCCCGCTCGGGTATCGAAAACAATACGACCATTCTCGTTTATGGCGCTCGTCGTCATGGGTACGCAACATTCGCGTTGTGGCTATTAAAAATTTATGGCCATAGCGATATACGCGTTATGAATGGAAATCGCGAGAAGTGGATTACTGAAGGTCGTTCATTGACCGCCGAAATTCCAGCTGTCACACCGTCTGTCTATATCTCCAAAGAACCTGATTGGAGTATTCGTGCGCTACGCGACTGGGTACTCGATTCCATCGGCAAAACGGAGCGCATTTTGGTAGATGTGCGTACGCCAGAAGAATTTCATGGTCAATTGTGGGATGGTTGGAAATATCAGGCAGAATCTAGCCAGCGTGGTGGTCATATTTCCGGCGCGGTCAATGTTCCTTGGGACAAAACGCTCCAGAAAGATGGAACGTTCAAGTCGGTTGAAGAACTGCGAGCCTTGTATACCAGCAACAAAGTTACCCCAAATAAGGAAGTTATCTCTTACTGCATCGTTGGCGGGCGATCCAATCATACCTGGTTTGTTTTAACTTATCTGCTCGGCTACCCCAAAGTCCGGTTGTATGATGGTTCATGGGCAGAATGGAGCACACTGATCGGAGTTCCTATTGAGAAATAAACAGGAATGGTTCCTCCAGGCAAAAGGCGCGGTCTAACCCCAGGCAATACTGGCATGCTCTGCATCACTGCCCTGTTAGACTCTAGGCACGCCAACCATCAGATTACCTCTCTTACTATACTCACGCGGATCGAGTCGCATCTGCGGGGTTACTCCTTTGCTCTCTGGTCGTAAGTTCCGCCCGGTGGTTGCCAGAGCCATTGCGGCAGATCAATCCGAAATCAACCCATCAAATGCACTCCAGTGATGGAGGGTGTTTTTTGCCATTAATACAGCTTATCAGTATATGGTAATATCAAATATTTGTCATCCTGCATGTCGAAAAGGACATTGAACCTTATGAATATCGGAACCAAGAACCCGCGCTGGAAAGAACTTTACAAAATAGGCGCGATAGCCGCCATCCTTTCAGAGATCGTCCTGATCATCGGAATTGTCACCTTTTTCATTTATCCTTTTGCGCCCGGTAACCAATCTACAGAGAGCATCTTTTTGCTATTACAAAACGATCAATTAGGCGGGCTTTTATCGCTTGATTTTCACCTTGTTTTGGGCAACTTATTCGGAATATTACTATTTCTGGCTTTATACGTTTCGCTCAGACAAGTGAATGAATCGTATGCACTGATTGCCCTGGTACTTGGTTTAGTTGCGGATTTTCTAATTTTCCCCGCCAGACCAATTTCAGAACTGTTTTCAATCAGCGGGCTTTATGCAAGCGCAACAACCGAAATCGCTAAAAGTCAATACCTGGCTGCTGGAGAAGCATTGTTGTCCCTATTCAATGGCACCAGTTGGTTCATAAATACACTGCTCGGAGGCTTTTCCTTATTGGTAAGTTCATTGCTCATGCTTCGGGGAAATGTTTTCAGCAAATCCACAGCTATTGTAGGAATTATTACGAATGCTGCGGTTTGTCTCTTTTTTATTCCTACTATAGGGACCTATTTATTATTGCTTTCATTACCGGGATACATGATTTGGTTTGTTCAACTTACTCGAAGGTTTCTTAAAATGGCGCAAAGCGGATAAGTTCCGCCCGGTGGTTGCCAGAGCCATTGCGGCAGATCAATCCGAAATCAACCCATCAAATGCACTCCAGTGATGGAGGGTGTTTTTTTTATTCAGCATTATTACAGCGTATCAGTAGTCTGTATAATTAATGATCAGATGCCGTCCACACTAAAGGCTCACCGCAAGTTTGTTCACGCGGACGACGTTGAAATTGGAGGTTTTTATGCGTAGAATCCGATACCAGGTCGCGTGCAGTCTGGATGGATACATTGCAGACACAAACGGCAAAACCGGCTGGATCGTCGACGAACCAGAAATCGATTTCGGCGCATTGTTCGATCAGTTCGACACCCTTCTCATGGGTCGCCTTACGTATGAAGGGTTAGTGAAAGACTCCGACGGATTCTGGGGGAAAACCGCGCTGGTCTTTTCTCATACCCTGCGACAGGAGGATCACCCACAGGTGACCATTGTTTCCGATGGTGCCCAGGCGAAGCTTAACGAATTGCGTTCACTTCCCGGAAAGGACATCTGGTTGTTTGGCGGAGGCAAACTTTTCCAAAGCCTGCTCGCTATAGGCTGTGTCGACACGGTCGAGCCAGCTATCATACCCATTCTGTTAGGTGGAGGTACTCCATTTCTGCCGGTCCCCGCAGTACGGCAAAGGCTCACCTTGACGTCTCAACGAGTATTTCCCAGCGGTATTGTTTGGCTTGAATACACAGTACGTCAGGCAGGGGAATTCAGCCCCGACCCCCCAGACGCCTGACAAGCCGTGCAGTCGAATGGCGGGACCGGGTGTGTTTGTAAGTAACTTCCGTGGCATTGAGCTTATTCCACCAAAATGGCATTCAGCACAGAAAAGCATTGGAGAATATCAGTTATGTTTACTGTAAATCCTATTTTTCTAAATCGCGCACCACTCTTGGAGGTGTCTGATGTCCGAAGCTGTATCTTATGAATTGTTGAAGGGATTCCTGGAAGCGTTCAATCGCCATGATCTCGATTCCATCATGGGCTATTTCGCCGATGATTGCGTCTTCTACATGCCGAGAGGCGCCAAACCTCGTGGCGATCGCTATGTAGGCAAAGATGCGGTTCGCGCAGGTCTGGCAAAACGCTTTGAGGGAATTCCGGATGTGCATTATGGAGATGACCGGCACTGGGTCGGTGATAATTTCGGCGTCTCCGAATGGACCCTCACTGGCACAACTGTGTCAGGCCAACCCATTGAAGTGCGTGGGGTTGACCTGCTTGAGTTCGATCAGGGCAAGATCACCCGCAAGGACTCTTTCTGGAAAATCCTGGAAGCATAACTGGCCTTAGAAACAGGGCCAGGCTAGCTGGATTATTACCCAATGGACCTTCTGCAACTGATTATTCGTTGAACCCAGAAAAAATGAACATACCTGAAATTGTGCTCATAACTGGACATCCTTGCACCGGAAAAACTACCCTCGCTAAAGCCTTGGCGCAGGAGTTGAATCTGCCTCTGACTTGTAGAGACCAAATCAAAGAAACCTTACTAGACACACTCGGCTGGTCGACCGAGGAATGGGCGAATCGGCTAAGTGTAGCAAGTTGGACCTTGCTCTATCAACAGATTGAACGATTGCTATCTGCTGGTGTTGACCAAATTGTCGAGAGCAATTTTGATCCAATCTACGCCAATGCGAAATGGGCAAGACTGCGTCAACGATATTCGTTTAGGCTGCTCCAAATTCGCTGTGAAGCCAGCGCAGAAATTTTGCTTGCCCGCTACCAGGAGCGTATTGCCAACGGCACACGCCACCCTGGCCATATGGACCGCAGCGATGATGTAGCCTTTCTCGATCTCATCCGTCAAGGACCGATGGATTGGGTTGACATCGAGAGCGAGCGTCTAGCGTTCGATACGAATGTACTTATCAAAGAAAATTACCAGGCTGTTGCAATGGCAGTCAGGCAATTCATTGGGATTAACTAAACATTCATGCGTATATATCAAATAGCTGTTAGAAAAAGCCTGAAGCAAATAAGTGGGACCCTTCGCGTTTTACTAGCCTGTTTCTGGCTTCGAGTTTATTCCGGCTTCAAACTGAGTAACTCCCTCACCAAAGCTCCAGTTTGGATACCCGTTTGCCACTATGAGCGTTATTGCATTACCGATTGAACGCAATCGGAGAATCTTTGGTTAAATTCCCCGAGTCATAGCCGAAGAAGTAAAATACATGGATAGCAGTAATAAGCTTGCCATATTTCGGAGAATCAATAATGAGCGGTATGAATCCCAAAGTTGATTTCTATTTTAGCGAAGCTGAAAAGTGGCGTGATGAATTGGCGAAATTGCGCACCATCGTTCTTGACAGCCCGCTGACCGAAGAATTGAAGTGGGGTGTTCCCTGTTACACGTTTCAAAAAAGCAATATCCTCTTAATCCATGTCTTTAAGGAATATTGTGCGCTTTTATTTGTCAAAGGTGCCCTGTTAAAGGATACCTATGGTGTTCTGATCCAACAAACGGAGAACGTGCAGGCGGCGCGCCAGGTTCGCTTCACCAATGTTCAAGAAATCGTCGAGCTTGAACCCACCTTGAAAGCCTATATTAATGAAGCCATTCAAGTGGAAGTATCCGGTTTGAAAGTGAATTATAAAAAGGCTGAAGAATTCAGCATCCCGGATGAATTTCTAAGTAAATTAGAAGATAACCCCGACCTTGAAACTGCTTTTTATGCATTGACGCCAGGACGGCAAAGAGCCTACCTGCTGTATTTTTCGGCACCCAAACAATCCAAAACCCGGGAAGCTAGAGTTGAAAAATTCCTGCTGCAAATTCTCTCTGGCAAGGGATTAAATGATCGCTAAATTTGAGGGGGAACAGTTGTAGATCATCGTCGCCCACCGGCAGAATGTCCACGACGTCTAATCAGATAATCTCCATCTTGACTGTCAAGAATTAGTAGTCGATAATTGAGCAGCCGCCCATCTTGGGTGAGATAAAACTTTGCTTGAACGACAATTAAACCAAATAGATGGAGGTTTCTATGAGCCCAAAAAAAGAAGCAGGTTTCACGGACGACGAAAAAGCCGCCATGAAGGAGCGCGCCAGGGAGCTGAAGGCTGCCGCCAGTAAAGCCGACGGGGTTAATGATCTGCTTGCCAAGATCGCCGAGATGCCGCAGTCGGATCGCGTCATGGCGACGCGGCTGCACAAGCTGATCACCGCCAGCGCGCCAACCCTCATGCCGAAGACCTGGTACGGGATGCCCGCGTATGCCAACAAGGATGGTAAGATCGTTTGTTTCTTCCAAAGTGCGGCCAAATTTAACGCACGGTACGCCACCTTCGGCTTCAACGACACGGCCACCCTCGACGAAGGCTCTATGTGGCCAACCTCCTTCGCGCTGAAAGAGTTGACCGCCGCCGACGAGGCCAAAATCGCCGCCCTCGTGAAAAAAGCCGTGAGCTGAGGACGGGGCGCAAGCGAGCGATAAAGCGCTCTCCCAGTGGAGGGCGCTAATTATTATTTTGTACAGCCTGATGGCACAGCATCAATTTTCTGTTTACTCAATCGTGGGAGCCCCGTAATAGCCCAGAGTCTTGTACATACAATTCGCGGGCATATTCCATCGATCGAGCAAGCCGATGCCTTTTCAATGAAGCCCAGGACTTAAATACAGGTCCATGAGGTCAGCAATCCTTCCGGCCATTTAGCGCAAATATTCAAGACAAATCCTCATGCTGGCCGGATGTCGAGGTAGAATAATATCGTGGGTGTAGAAGCGCCTTCCAAAAATGGGAGGCCTTTTTGCGCGATAGATTTGGACGTTGAATATAAAATAAACCACTAGGATCGATTGGGCACTTAAGTTTGTTGGAACATATTTTTTCAATCGGTCGTCCTACACGTATGACAAAAACCATAAAAACCACCTCATTAATCCTTCCTTTTCTGCTTATCCTTGCCGGGTGCGGTTTAAAAGGGCCCGCCACACAGAGCGTCGCAGAGCAAGTTGACGCGACTTTGACAGCCATTGCTGTCAGCACTGTACTGGCGACGGCAATTGAACAACCGCTGCAGCCAACCGCGACCGAATCTCCGTCACCGGAGGCAGAGCCGAGTCGGTTGGGGCTGGAACTCCTGATGAATGGGGTATATACCTCTGTGGATTGGGGCGAGTATCGCCTGACGGATGGCATTTATTATCGCACCCCGCCAACATCGCAAGAGTCGCGCGAGTCCTATACTTCCCGCATGATGGATCCATTAATATATGGCGATATTAATGCCGATGGGGTCGAGGATGCCGTGGTGTTCCTGGTTACCAAAAACGGTGGAACCGGGGGCTTGGTCGAAATGGCGGCGGTGATAAATTTGGATGGAAATCCCATGAACGTAGCGACCCTTTCCCTGGGAGACCGGGTGGCGGTTGAAGGGGGGGCGATCTTGAACGGGGTTATCAGCCTGCAGATGCGGGTGCATGGGCCAAATGACGGGTTGTGCTGTCCCAGTCAGAGTGCGGAATTGAACTATCAGATAGTCAATAACGTGCTGGTGCAGTTACCCTGACGAAAGAAGGCTTTCGTTCGTTTCGGGTATTTTTCACAGACCGGGGTTTTCCGGTAATCGAATAAAGACTGTGTTGCATCGACCTACGGTATTAGGCTTTAATCACAGCATAATCAAAAACTTCGCCAATGGGAACTCCGAAAGCCTCGGCAATACGGAACGCGAGCTCCAGCGAGGGTGAATATTTACCCGCTTCCACAGCGATGATGGTCTGCCGGGAAACGCCTGCTTTTTCAGCCAGTTCTTGCTGGGTCATTTCATTGGCGAAAAATCGCAGTTTACGGATGTTATTCGTGATCTCGATTTTCTTAGCCATTCTGGATCCCCCTTCTATAAAAGTACAGTTGGGTAAACCCTTCGACCAATGAACCCAGGCTGGCAGAGATGAACATAATGTTCAACATTACCTCGGCAGGATAATCCAGAAGCAGCGATAAAAGCCCGAAAACGAAGCCAATTCCGGTGATGAAAAAACTGATTCGAGTGGATTTTAATTCAATCAGCTTGTGCATTTCATCTTCGACCATTTCCAATTCGATCGTTTTCTCGATTTCTTTCTCGTCAAAATTCGGGTCCTGAATTTTCTTCGAGATGGCTGTTGTGATCGAAAGCAGAATGTGGAAGATGATTTGAATGACGATGGTAGCCGCAATCCCAATCCCGATAAAGATGAGCATCGTGCGTGCCCAATACTTCAGATCGCCCGCAGCAACCATCCCGGCTTGGACCTGTCCGAAGGCATAGATACAGTATGCGGCTAAAACCATTACTCCTGTGACGATCATCACGATTGTTCTTTTTTCTTGGTAAGACATGTTGGTTCTCCTTATACTAAGTAATGTTTGATATACATATAGTAGCACATACTATACATAATGTCAAGTACATTTTACATTGATTTCGGGATTTAAGGTTTTTGATCCACTTTTGCTTGTCCTGGACGCGATTTCCCCGCGGCTGCCCGCCCTAACCTTTGGTGGACGTGGCGAAAATTCGGAATGTCGAAATGGGAGAAACGCTCTCCACGTGGTTACGGGAGAACGCTTTGGATATCGTGGCAAAATAACAAATCCATCTGGCATCCAGGTGTAAATAGATGGACCACCTTAGCACAGAGGTAAGGATCTATAAATTCGATACATCCCCTTATCCCAGGAACGGAAATTGTTAATTTTAGAGACCCCCAGACTCATCCTGAGGCACCAGGTTTTGGCCGACCTCGAAAGCCTGTTTGCGCTCAATAGCGACCCGGATGTGATCAAGTACATTCCTGACACTCCACGAACTTATCAAGAGACTCGCGAAGAACTCGAGTGGCATATGCACGGGCATCCCAGGCACCCCGAATTAGGACTCTGGGCAACGATCCACAAAGAAACAGGTAAGTTTATTGGCCGTAGCGGCTTGCTTCCATGGGTCATCGACGGGAAAAATGAAGTGGAGGTCGCTTATTTGATTGGCAAGGAATATTGGGGGCAAGGTTTAGGGACAGAAGTTGCGCAGGCTATACTCGATTATGGTTTTATAAATTTACACCTGTCACGAATGATTTGCCTGATTGATGTGGAAAACCTTCCCTCAATTAGGGTGGCAGAGAAAATCGGGATGAGCTTTGAAAAAGAAGACAAAGACGAAATTAGTCCTTTTTTGTTGTACTCCAAAACCAATTATTTGACATTTCGGTAATTGACTATACAATTTATCTATGCGGTCAACATTTGAGTTGAGCTGCATGGTGAAAAATTGGCTTTGGTCAATAATCATCCTGTCCCGAACAACAGTTATAGCATTTTGTCGATAGGAGGAAAATATGCCAAAATTTGAAAGAGAGGTGGAGATTGATGCTCCCGTTGAGAAAGTATGGGAGGTGCTCATCAATCCAACCCACTGGCCTCAGTGGTTCCCAGTCATAGATAGTATTAATCAAGTCGCCTCAATCCACGAGGGTGGAAGCTTCGAGTTTGTAGACGAAGGCCAAACGGGCCGAGGGACTATAGTCAAAATGGTGCCGCTGAAGCATTTGGAGATTTTGACTCGGATCGGCGACGACGAAGACTCGCATGTTTTCGAACTGCGGCAAAGCGGCGGCTTCTTTGGAATGAGCGACGATGAGTGTAAAGTGGAATACAAACTGGATACACTCATGGGTGGCGGCATCCTCGGCAAATTTGTAGCTGGTGGGAACCCAAAAGACGTGTTGAGGGTTAAGAATACTACAAATAAGTTAAGAAAGCTGGTGGAGAGCTTGTAGCCTTCAACAACAAGGTCAGGCGCGGAGCACAAGTTCCGCATTCCATATCGGTCATATTTTCATAAAAAAAAAGGAGAACGATCATGGGTCTTTTTGCAACTATTGTAGTAGGGTTGATCGCTGGTTGGTTGGCTTCCATGTTGATGAAAACGAATACTGGCTTGTGGAAAGACTTGCTGTTCGGTGTCATTGGCGGCGTGGTTGGCGGTTGGTTATCCAGCCTTCTCCTCGGGGTAAATCTGATGAGCGGCATTAATCTGACCAGTATTCTCGTCGCTATCGTAGGTGCGATCGTCGTAATTGCGATCTATCGCGCCGTTACCCGCTCACGTGTAGCTTAAGGCGAACATAGCGGTTTTTATTCGTTTGGTTACCTTTCTCTGCTGGGACGGATAGCCAGGAATCGCAATCCGGATTTCCTTCCCTGTTACGCCCGGATTTCAATAATCTATTTACCAATGGTCAGAGGCCTCCGCGGCCTCTGACTTCTATTTTATATCGGTAGTTCACACGATTTGAGTTTATTGATCTCGCCTCTACGCCAGGGGTGTATGGTTATTCATTCCGTCCAGCGCTAATCTAATTTGTGATAACGATATTTTGTGTTAAAAAACAGCGGCTTAGATAATTTGCTTTACATCTTAGAGGAGCATGGGGTTCGGGGTTTTTTTAAATTTTCATATTGACAAATCAGAATATATGAATATAATTGAACGTAGTACAAATTTATACATAGTATACTTATATACTGTGTACATTTAGGAGCCAAATGCAAACAACCCCATCCCGGCGAATCGATCGGAAAAAGGAAGAAACCCGCAATAAAATCATTTCGGTGGCGGTGGATTTATTCAACCGTACCGGTCTTGAGGCGGTGACCATGGAGCAGATCGCGGAGGTAGCCGATATTGCCAAAGGTACCCTGTATAACTATTACCCATCGAAAGACGCGATCATCAATGCCTATCTGCAAAATTCGTTTCAGGATCGAAATGACGATCGCCTCGAGAAGCTGCGCAGCCTTCCGGATACCCGCTCCCGCCTGACCGCGGTGCTTTCATTCCTTATCGATGGCGTCCAGCGGCAAAAAGAGATTTTTGAAGCTTTCATGGTATTCCGGATGAAAAAAGTGATTTCATTCGACCCCGTTGAACCAAAGGAACGCACCGGCTTATCTTATCTGATCCATGAAATTATCCAGTTAGGGCAGCACAACCGGGAGTTGCGCACCGATCTTCCGGACACTTTAATTGAAGGCTTATTTGAATACGCGTTGATCGCTGCCATTAAACCCTTCTATCTGCAGCCGGAAACTTACGATAAGAACAAAGCGATCGAGCATTCGGTGGATGTCTTTTTGCATGGAACGCAAGTCTGAGAATCACCAGTAACCAGTAGGAGAAAGTCGCATGTCCAGCACCAAAAGCAAACTCGTTATTTTCATGATCCAGCACAATCACCTCTTTAAAGGCCGCTTGAAAAGAGATGTGATCACCAGAGAAACCTCAATCCCTGAACTCCGGCAGCAATTTGAAGCCGGCGCCAAGCGCTTCGGCAAAATCCCGCCGGGCATCCAGGTTTCTCCCGTGACCATTCCCGGCTTACCCGCAGGGCTTTTCGCGGAGTGGATTCATCCAACCGGTTCCGCGGATTACCCCACAGCCCTGGACAAAGTCATCTTCTATACCCACGGCGGCGGGTATATCTCCGGTAACTGTGAAGACCACCGCATGCATGTGGCCCGTTTTGTGCAGGCGACCGGTTCCGGGGCTTTGTTGTACGATTACCGCCTGGCTCCGGAGCATCCCTTCCCGGCTGCCGTTGATGATACCTTGACGGCTTACCGATGGCTGCTAAACCACGGTGTTTCCCCTGACAATATCATCATTGTCGGCGAGTCTGCGGGCGGCGGTTTGTGCCTGGCTAGCCTGGTGGCAATCCGGGATGTTGGACTGCCCCTGCCGGCTGCCGGCGTGGCACTCTCGCCGTGGACGGATCTCACCCTGGCGAGCGGTTCCTACCGCACCAACGCCCTGCGTGACATTTCCACCCTCGGTTCGTGGGATGTGTGGCGCGATTACTACGTCGGAGATAATGATCCGCGTCACCCATGGATTTCGCCGGTGTACGCCAATTTACACGGTCTGCCTCCGATCTTAATCCAGGTCGGCGACCATGAAATCATGCTGGATGGCTCAGTAAAATTTGCCGAGAATGCCCAGGCTGCCGGGGTGGATGTCACTCTGCATGTCTGGCAAGGTATGGTGCATTGTTTTCCGCTGCTGGCACCCATGTTCCCCGAGGCGACTCAAGCCTGGGACGAGACCATCGCGTATATCCATGAGCAATTGAGCAAGGAAGTCGATAACGTACCTGCTCTCGCTTGAACGAAAAGGGACAATGAAATTTTAAGGTGGATTAATATCACTTTCACCGACCCCGAATTCTACCAACCGAACTACAATACGATCGGCGGTAGGATCGAAGCGTTGGTCCCTTCAACCGCCAGGAGTCACCGTAGAGTATTTGGGCGGGCTATCACTATTGCAGCACATGTAGACCTGGAGGCAGTATGTTTACACGACGGCTTGGACGCAGCGATCTTGAAGTGAGCGCGATTGGGATGGGTTGTTGGGCCATGGGAGGCCCTTGGACTTTTGTCGATGGGCCGGCAGGCTGGGGCCAGGTGGACGATTCTGAATCGATCCGCGCCATCCATTACGCACTCGATGCGGGAATCAACTTCTTCGACACGGCGGCAAATTACGGCTGCGGGCACAGCGAACGGGTTCTCAGCCAGGCACTCGCCGGGCGTCGCGATAAAGTCATTCTGGCAACCAAGTTCGGCTATGTCGTGGATGAGGAGAAAAAACTCGTCACGGAAGCCGACGATGTGGTCAAGCGCATCCGGCAGGAGTGCGAGGATAGTCTGCGCCGCCTAACTACGGACCATATCGACCTGTACCAATTCCACAAGGGGGATTACGAGCCCGAGAAGGCGGCGGAGGTTTGCGGCGTTCTGGAAACGCTGGTGGAGGAAGGGAAAATCCGCTGGTACGGATGGAGCACCGACAATCCCGAAGGTGCGCTGGTGTTTGCTCAGGGCAAACATTGCACCGCCATACAACATATCCTGAATATGGGTTTCGACGCGGCGCAGTTGCTGAAGGTCTGCGAGGAGCATGATTTGGCCAGTGTCAACCGTACTCCCCTCGGCATGGGCTTGATGACCGGTAAATTCAATGCGGATACGACCTTCCCGGAAAATGACGTGCGCCACGGCTGGGATTTTCGCGCCGAGCGGCCAGCCAAACGGCTGCAGCTCACCGAGGCGGTACGCAAGATGTTCGCTGACGCCGGTGACGCCCGAACCATGGCGCAGATTGCCCTGGCCTGGATCTGGACACGCAGCAATTGCACAGTCCCCATTCCCGGTTTTAAGACCGTGGCCCAGGTGAAGGAAAATATCCAGGCTATGGAGTTTGGCCTGCTAAACCAGGAGCAAATGCGGCAAATCGACGCGATATTTGGCCGCGAACCGCTGACCTCTTAGGAAAGCAACCCTCAACCTGCACTCACCCCTGTGCTGAACACCGATTGTCATGGAGTTTTCCGGCCTGACAGGAGTCTGTATAATGAGGTTTAGCATGCACACCCAGGATGTTCCGCGCTGTGCTGGAACTTGATTGGTGCGACATCCTCTCAACTTATCGGAGTGTGACTTATGAGTAGAAATCTCGCCAAATTTAGGCTTCCTCTGATCGCCAGCATGTTGTTGGTGATTCCCTTCATCCTGATGGAACTGGTCAACCGGTGGACATTTAATGAGGGATTCCCCTTCTCGTTGTTAGGCTTTATGGGAGCGGTGGCACTGGCTTTTAGTTTTGGGTTGACGGCCTTCGTGCGGCAGCTGCGCACGGGTAAGAAAGGACTGGGCACCATCCTGCTGCTGGTGCTGCTGCTGGTAGTCATCGGCCTGAGCATCTGGTCCTTCACCCATCTGCTGGCCGATCAAATGCCGTGCTTTCTGGGAGTGCCGAACTGCGATTGACCGGGAGATGAGGCAAAATGGACTCCCAGATCATGATTCGGCCAGCCAGGGTAGAGGACGCAGCCGCCATGGCTCGCGTGCATGTGGACGCCTGGCGCACCACCTATCCCGGAATCATCGCGGATGCGTTTCTGGCTAACTTGAGCTACGAACGTTCGGAGGTGCGCTGGATTGAAACCTTGACCAATCCCGGCGCGCTGCGAGTTTTCACGGCTGCCACCGGTGCCGGCGAGGTGGTGGGATTCGCGACGGGTGGGCCGATCCGAGAGCCGCTGGAGCAGTGGGACGGGGAATTGTACGCGCTATACATCCGCCAGGCATTTCAGGGAAGCGGCCTTGGCCGGCGGCTGGTGACGACAGTGGCGCAAGATCTGGCCAGCCGCGGCTTTGCGTCCATGGTCATCTGGGTGATGAAGGACAATCACGGCGCGCGCGGGTTCTACGAGCAGCTGGGGGGTCGGCTGGTGGGGGAAAAGGGGATCCACATTGGCGAGGAAGACTTGCTGGAGGTGGCTTACGTCTGGCCAGATGTGAGCGTCTTCAGCTGGTAAATAATCCATCTGACGAAGATGTTGTTTGCACAGGTGCCGGAAATGCATCTGTGCAACCCCAGACGAGCAAATCGTATTTCCCTGGATTCCCGATCTTCCGGGGGCGCAAAGATCGTGAGACTGGCGCGAAACAGAGCGCTTACTTCCCTAAAACCAACCACCCTACCAGGATGCACCAGATCGGTAAAGGACCAGCTCAGCCCGATCAACTACAGGCTGATCAGTGCATTTCCAGCAGCACTTCAAATTCATTACCGTTCGGGCTGGGTACACTGCTTTTTCGCCCCGCGTAATCCACGTCCCCTTGTTGGATGTGGGTCACCCGAGCACCTACCCGTTATTAAGCTCTCTTCGCTGAAAACTTATCCAGTAGTCGGGAGCTCTTTTTGTGTTGAGTGCGATTATTTCCAGACTATAATATCGTCTTTCCATCCGAATTCTACTTCGTAGACTTTTCTGGGAGTTTCTAAAACATGACCGGCAAAACACGTTTTGAGCAGTTCGCTCCAGCGATCCTCGAAGTTTATCACCACGACAAAGAAGCTTTCTGGGCTGCAGTAATGGCGCCTTTCCTGGCTAAGGACACCTCAATGTTGGATTGGTGGCGACATCTCAAGGTGGATGTCCGGCTGTTGGCGGCTTTTAAAGGGCTGGACGATGACGCGCGCTTAACCTTGAGCAAATTCAGCGCCCCGTTGGGTTTTGATGTCACCCGCTGGAAGAGTAACCGGATGCAGTATTTTAAGGATGCCTACCCAGTTTTTGCTTTTCTGGTCGTATGGATGGATGAGCAAGGCTTGAGCGATCTGATAGTCCAGTTCGGCGATATTCTGGAAGCGGGCGTCTTCGCTGTGGCAGGCTATGGAATTCTGGACGAAAATGTGGACAGCAACCAGCCCTCTCCGGTCGAAATCTTGTTTGCCAATGCACTGATCGCGGAATATGAACTGCGGGTTTTGACCATTTTTGGTATATCGCCAGTCAACCTGGCCATTTTGCACAAAATGCGCACCCTGTTTCTTAATGCCGAAATAAGAGAGAAATTTGTGCGCGGCAAGACCAGCCCCTATCTGCTCGAACGGCCGCAGGACCTGGGCGCCAAAGGCGCTAACGCTGTCAGTCCCTTTATGCTCTGCTTGGAACGCTTGGGCCGGGTGGACCAGATTGACGATTACTGGCAGGTATTTCTGTTATTTGGGGCTGCCATTCAAATGATCGACGACTGGCAGGACCTTGAAAGCGACCTAGCTGCCGGTCATTTTTCTTATGTGACCCTCGGGCATGAAAAATTGATCGACTTAAAGGATCACAAGAAGACGGTCAGGCTGCTAAAAGCCGATAAACAGCACATGCAAGGTACCTACGAAAAAGCGCAGGAAATGATCCATCAATCACGTGTGATTCTGACGCGCCTGGGGGACCACTATCTTACCCGCTTGGTGAGTGTCACAGAGCTTCGACTTAATCAATATTTCGTCAAAGAACTGAATAAAACATGAGCACAATCAGAGACGATTGAATCCTATAAGCATGTTTTTTCGATTGGTCATTCTGCCAAAGATCCATTCTCTCGTCGCGCCATTTTGTCTGTGCGACATTTTCCCGATGCTTCTCGGGTAGGCGTGGTTTGTTTTCACCAATTTTGCGTCCCCTAGCGGGATGTGGACCGATCGAGCACACCGCCACACCGTCAAGTCAAATTATTAATAACGCCCTTCACCGCGATCGCCCTGTGGGCGATCACAGATCTCGCTGCGCTCGGTCACCCCATTCGCTACGCTCAGGGGCCCAAATTTCGGGCAGACCGCCCTGTGGGCGATCACAGATCTCGCTGCGCTCGATCACAGATCTCGCTGCGCTCGGGGTGCAAAAACCGCTTATCCCCATTCCTTCGTCATGGAGAGGGAGTCTGGCAGCCCGGACAAAGGCTTTTGAGCTTTATCTTTGTAAAAGCAACCGCCCGACCAGGATGCACCAGATCGGGTAAAGGACAAGCCAGCCCAGTGCGCTGGTGCCCCAAATGATATTCAGGATGGACATGCTGTAGGCATCGGGGTCCAGCCGTTGAATGATCCCGGGGACCGCCGCCAGTCCAAGCGCCAGGATCAGGCCGGTAATGAGTCCGAAAATGGCCAGGCTTTGCGGCAAGAGGTCCGCGCGCAAGGCGGACCAGCTCAGCCCGATCAACCACAGGCCGATCAGAGCATTTCCGGCAGCCATGTACAGCCCGGCCAGATACCAGCCTGTGATTCTGGAGATGACCAGTACCGACCCGACCACAACCACCAGCGAACCAAGCAGCGCAACAACAACCAGCGCCTGAGCCAGGAAACGCGGCGCCGCGGAAAAGGAAGGGAGGAGCAGCCAGACCAACACCGCGCTCAAGATGGCCGTCAAACCGATGAAGATATCATTGAGTGTGCCATAAGGCCGGCCCACGGTGAAGAATAGAATAATGAAAACCAGGCCAAGCAGCCCGGCAATGCCGGTGGCGATGGCAACTTGACCCGTCAGAACGGAAGAGAGGCTATTGGTGAGCATGCGTTATCCCCTTGTAGTTGAAAATGGCCCACATGTTTCGGTCGGGCAATCCATTCAAAAGCCCGCAGGAAGAAAATTGTTGATCCCCATAGTATACATTATGCGGAGCCAGTAAATAAATATCCGCGCGAGCCGAGGTACGGGCTGCAGCGTAACTTCGGTGCGCTGCTTTTACAGTGTCCTTCGGGAAGCACACGGTACTATAATCAATTGACAGCCGTAAACAAACCGGAGGGACATATGGAAATTCAGCAGCAAATTCAGGGTAGCAGTGAAGCCTCGACCAAAGAGGTGCTGGATTTGATCCTGGCGGCCTATCTATCGCCGGCTTTTGGGGTGTTGACCAAACGCGAAATCGATATCCTGATTTTCGATGCGCTGGAAAAAATTGGCTACATAGACGCCAACCCCACCATCTATTCGTTAATTCAAAAACTGCGGGTGACCAAGTCCAAAGCCCGCCAGCTGCTGTATGAGCGCGAATTGCGGCGCATGAATGAGAAGGACCTGGATGCCCGGGTTAAAGAACTGCTCAAGCGCCCGACCATTCAAAAACAGGGGGAACTGTTTGCGCTGGAGATTGAAAATCCCCTGCTGAGCGACCACCTGCGCGCCAAAGTGCAAACGCTGGGCTATGCCAGCGACGGATCGTTTTCGCCCAGCCTGGTCAAGCTGTCGGACGAGGCGATTGTGGCGCTGATCGATGCGCTGCTGGATGAGAAGCAGAAAAAAGAGGTCACGCGCGCCTTTGAAAAATTAGGCCTGCCGGATAAAACCTTTAAAGGTGTTTTGAAAGGGGTGCTCAAGGTGTTGGCCAAAAAAGCCGCCGATGAAGCCGGGTCTGGATCCGGCCATCGTGGCGGAGATCAACAAGACGGGCGAGCGCAAGCCCGAAACCCGGCCCGAGGCGGTCGAGAAGGCGCTGCTGCCCCCGCTGAGGATGGAAATGCCGTCGGTTCGCGGCCAGCCGATCGATCCGCGCTTCGACCTTTCGGTGAACAACGCCCCGGCCAGCCAGGTGTTCATGTCGATCGTGGCCGGCACCCGCTACAGCATGCTGGTGCATCCCTCGCTTTCCGGAACGATCTCGGTAAACCTGAAGGACGTCACCCTGCGCGAGGCGCTCGATTCGATTCGCGAACTCTACGGCTACGACTACAAAATCGACGGCATGCGGATCCTGATCCAGCCCGCGGGCATGCAGACAAGACTGTTCCAGGTCAATTACCTGCTCGGGCAGCGGCAGGGGATGTCCGACCTGCGCGTGCAGTCGGGATCGGTGACCGACGCCCAGGGCGGTGCGGCGACCGGTGCGACGGCGCCGGGAATCGTGCCGGCGGCCGGCGGGGGTGGGCGCGGGCTCGAAAGCAGCCGCGTCACGACGCGGATCCAGCACGATTTCTGGGCCGAGCTGCGCTCCTCGCTCACGGCGATCATCGGCACCGGCGAAGGCCGTCAAGTGGTGATTTCGCCGCAGTCGGGCGTGGTCCTGGTGCGGGCACTTCCCGGCGAGTTGCGCGGCGTCGAGCAGTACCTGCGCGCGACGCGCCTGGCGGTCGAGCGGCAGGTGATGCTCGAGGCCAAAATCATCGACGTCGAACTGAGCGACAGTTACCAGTCGGGCATCAACTGGGCGCTGT
>Ga0209002_10001628_pt1 | contig 18155 bp, 18 predicted proteins | sample Rifsed16ft2_FD_184010 | JGI IMG/M metagenome (GOLD analysis project Ga0209002, IMG submission 184010) | Soil microbial communities from Rifle, Colorado, USA - sediment 16ft 2 (version 2) | ecosystem: Environmental > Terrestrial > Deep subsurface > Rock core/Sediment | place: Rifle, Colorado... | reverse complement strand
CAGGTTCGTTATGGTTCTGTGCATCGCTCTTCGCTGAGGCTGGCGTGCCCTAGGGGACGATTTCAGAACTCAGTGTTGCCGGCTCGAAGTCAATCTTTCTTGGGCCGGCGGGGCCCAGGGCGGGGCGGCTAAACCCTTCGGGCAAATCGCCGTTATCGCCGCGGAGGTATTGCAGGTAGTTAGGCCGCAGCGAAGCGATCAGTTCCCGGCGGCTCTTGGTTACGAGCGGCTTGCCGACGTAAGCCTTGCCCATGCGTTGGATGATTTTTTCCGGGGCCAAGCCCGCGAACATCATCAGCGGCCAGGTGAAATTGGGGCCGTTCAGTTTGCGCAGTCGGTAGAGCCACAGGAACAGTGATCCGACGCGCCAGGCCATGGGGCCCCACCAGCTATACTGGCCCGGGCGCAGGTTCATCTTCCAGCACCCCATGATGAGCTGCCATTGCAGGGGGCGGAGTTGGCGGGTGTGGGTGACGCCTGTCTGATGTTCCATGCGCGTGTCGTGCAACGGCGTGAAAATGGAAGGCACCAGGAAGGCGAACAGGCCGCGGCGCTCTATCTCGTACACCAGATCGAGCGTTTCCCGGACGTCCTGATCGGTTTCGCCGGGGTTGCCCACCATCAGGGTCATCATGGGGAACCAGTTGTTCTGGTTGGCCACGCGCAGGCCTTCCAGGACTATGCTGGGCCAATCGTCAATGGAAAACGGCATGCCCTTGCTGGGCATGATCTGCTTGGCCATGCGGACCGAGCCGGTCTCGAGCCCGATCAGCGGGCATAGAGCTTTTTTCTGTGGGTGGGTGCTGAGCCGCGGCAGATGGATCGGACTTTTCGGTAGCAGCACATCGGAAAGCTGCCGGATCAATTCCGGGTCCACGACGAAGGGCGCTATCGTGCAATGGCTCAGCACGTGCTGCTCGATGCCCGGCGTGTTCACAATCTCGGAATAGAGGTCCACCAGCGCTTCGCGGTTGGGGAAGAAGAACGGCGTGTCCGTGTGCACCTGGCCCCAGATGAACATGTCCTCGGTGGCAAGAGAGACCTGCTTGTTGCCGTGCCGCACGTTGGCTCGGACCGCTTCCATGATTCTCGCTTTGGGCAAGTCGATCTGCGGGTTCAGGTCCGGCGCACAGAAATTACAGCGGCGCCCGCAGCCGGTGGTCATTTCCACGACACCGAACGTGGTGCGCCGGTCGGGGAACAGGATGGCGTCGCGCGTTGTGGGATGCCCCACGGTGATTTCTCGCGGCAGCGTTTCCCCCGCGATGGCCTTGTGAAACAGCGCTAGGGTGTCCAGCGATTCGCTGCGGCCCTCAACGACGCAGTCGATGCCCAGCTCGTCAAACGTATTGGTCTGAGTGATCTGCCAGCCCCCCGATCCGCCCACCACCACCCGGAAATTCTTCCGGTAGGGACTCAGCTTGATCCTGGAGAACATAGCGCGGGCGTAGATCGAATTCAGCGGCATTTTCGACGAGCCGAGAATGGAGGCGTACACGCCTGCCGCAAACGTGACGCCCAGCGGGTTGTGGGTGGAGACGGCCACGACGCGCGTATTGGGCCCGATAAACCGATCCAGGTCGTCGGGGAAGCAGGCCACCACGTCCTCAGAACCGAATTCGCGCAGCAGCGATTTCTCCAGTACGCGCACCCCGGCGGGCATGTATCGCGCCGAGCCGTCCTCGTCGCGTTCTACCTCGTGCCATTTCGGATATTTCATGTCTAGCACAAACTCCATCCACTGCGGCAGCGACGCCAGAGCCATCTGGATGAAGTAACCGGCGTGGTCAATCGCTTCGGTGAGCGGTGCCGTCAGCACGATCAGCTTGCCGCCGTCGGCGGGAGCGTGGCGCTCTGAACCAATGGCGTTCTCCGTGATTCGATTTCGCTGGTTGTTTCCTGTCTTGGCGGTAGGCTGCATGCAGACAGAACTCCTCCCTATCGGGATTCTCGATTGCGAGCTCGATGCGCGCTGAAACTTTAATTCTATAGCACTCTTGCGCATGCTCCATGCAATCTTTGTTCACCAGTAACGCGCTGGTTGTCCTTCTAACCCATTGCAGGAATCTGGGAGCGACAGAACAGCAAAATAGGGGTAGGAGCTTCGCCCAAGTCATGCTAGTGTCGGGGTGCGTTTGATGCTCTTGTAAAACCTTTGGGTTCGTAGAGAGGGGCTGCAGGGACACCACTTGCAGCCGTTTTCGTTTTTGGCGGCTGAAGGCACCCGTTAGATGGGACTGGAGACACCAAATAGCTTAGACACGAAAAGAGAAAGAGGAATCAGTTGAAAGAACAAGGAACAGTGAAGTGGTTCAATGCCAGCAAGGGCTACGGGTTCATTCAGCGCCAGTCCGGCGAGGACGTCTTCGTACACTTCTCCGCCATCCAGGCGGAGGGGTACAGGTCGCTAAATGACGGTCAAGCGGTGGAGTTCGAAGTTTGCAAGGGTCCGAAGGGCCTGCAAGCGGAAAATGTCATCACCCTGTAGTCAACGGAAAAGGCGAGCCCGCTTCGGGCGGGCTCGCTTCCGCCTTGCGCGTCCGGAGCGACCGCAAGGCTCACCGAGAGTGCCTCACGAGGCGAACGAATGAGCGCCGCGATCCACGTCGCATATATCGGCTTTGAAGCCAAGGCAAACGTGCGGGAGTACACGTTTGCCGTCAGAGGGGCGACAGCGGATCAGTCACGGGAAGTCAAGCTGACCATCTCAAACCAGGCCTTCCTGTCCCAACGCGCGCGGTATCAAGACGCTCCCGACATCTGTTCTCACCGACTGCAGCGAGAACTTGCCAACGCCGACGATCCGCTGAAACCTCACTACTCCATCGGCGACGCGGAACTCGATGAATATCGTATCGCACATTCGCCGAAGTCCAGCCCGGGTAGGAAGCATAAGCCAGCGCAGGAACCCTAGACCTCAGCTCCGGCTTGCGCCAGGAACCGTGCCCCAAGGCCAAGCTAGCCACAGTGAGCGTGGACGATTACGCCAAGCGCACTCTTAGACTTGGTCGAAAACATGCTTCCGCTACAACTTCCGCCACAGTCAGCCGCAAGCCGTCAAGCGATTGCCGTAACTGATCGAAAGAGTAGCGCGCCCTGGGGGACGATTTCAGAACTTTGAGGTTGCTTAGCTTGCCGGACGGGATTTCAAGAATTCCAGAACTGCATTTGTAAACAACTCGGGGGCTGCTTCAATGGCGTCGTGCTCCTGACCTTGTAAAACTGAGAGCTTTGAGTTTGGCAACGCGTGACCAAGAGCCTCAATCGCGGCCCGGTGATGGCCAGCCGTTTGAGAGCCCATCACCAGTAACGTCGGAATCGTCAGCTTCCCAAATTTCGCCGGAACAAATTCGTAGGCATTCAGCGCCCGTATTTCCCGGACCTGTACGTCAACGGTGCGCGCACGTGCTGTCCAGCTTGGGTTCTTCCGCGCCGCGGCGATTCGAGTCTCGGATAGCTTCACGATGTGACGCAGGAACATTTCTAGCGCTGCGTCCTTCTGACCTCTTCGCACAAGATCTTCAAACCTGCTGAGAACCGTGAGGTCCGTTACGGGGCCACCCACCGGAAACGGTGGTTCATACAGGACCAACTGATCGATGTTTTGCGTGCGCAAGGCTGCCTCGGCTGCACAGATGGCGCCCAGGGAATGGCCAATCACGGAAACCGGTGGGTTCAACGAATCAGCCACCGCTGCAACATCTTCAAATTCTCTCTCAAAGGAATACTCTTGAGCGTCACCACTCTGGCCGTGACCTCGCCTGTCCATCGCGCAAACACGGAAACGAGCGGAAAATGCAGGCAACACCCGTTCCCAACGGCTATGGTCACCCATGCCGCCGTGAACCAGAAGCAGAGCGGGCCCGGATCCCTGACATTCAAACGCAATACGCGTGCCGTCTTTTGAGCGCACTGTCAGTGGTTTCTCTGGGAGTGAGCGGGCGCCAAGTAAAGTGATAACGGTTGCTGGCGCAAATGCAGTTAGGATTCTCAGGAATTGACGCCGATCGTACATATCAAGTTAGGACGGCCACCGTTCGGTGCTCAAATCTTCCCGTTCCCCCTTCCGTGCGTGGGCTCTCGTATCTCCTGCGAAACGGCGGCTGCAGTCTAAGGTCCCTCGGACAGAAAGTGGTCTCTTTCCGTAATGATCCGAGCCGTCAGAATCAGGTTGAGCATGGGGTTCTAAACACACAGAAGGGTATCTCTCCAAGTTGTTGGATATCAAACGAAAAAAGGGATGGCGCGCCCTAGGGAACGATTTCAGAACTCTTCCGTTGGCCCAGACTGTGTCTGATATTCCACAGATGGGTCAATTTCGTTGAAGCCGCCCCCCAATCAGCTTTGCGGTTCAGACTCGGCGGGCACGGTTACGTTTTCGTTCGGGGCTTCGTTTGCCGTGCGTTTGGCGAGGCTTCTCTGCGCACGCCGTTCGGCTTTCATGCGCTGCTTTTCCACTCTCTTCATTTCCTTCTGGCGCTTTTGAAACGTGGTTCTCGACCGCGTTGCCATGGGGTCTCCTTGAAATCAGGATGGGGCGCGAACAAAGTCGCGACCGGCAAAGGCATCGTCTGACGCTACCAGCGGGGTTCGCGCGGCTTGCGCGCGGCTTCGCGGTGATCCTCGTTCGAGAATCCGCCCCGGCCGCGGCCGCCACTGCCCCCTGGCCCGCTCCGTTCCGTTTTGGGGCGTGCTTCGTTCACCTTCAGGTTGCGCCCGCCAACCTCTTTTCCGTCGAGAGCCGCAATCGCCTTGGCTGCCTCTTCGTCATTGGCCATTTCCACAAAAGCAAAGCCGCGGGCCCGACCAGTGTCTCGGTCCGTCGCTATGTGGACGCGTGTGATCTGTCCGAACGCTTCGAACAGCGCCCGCAAATCGCTTTCCGTAGTCTGGAAACTCATGTTGCCGACAAACAGATTCTTCATTCTCTTTCTCTCCTTAACCCTCTGCTGCGCCGCTCGCGAGGTGTCTCGGCACCCAGCCGGATTCAGATCGCTTGGAAACGCCGATGGGGAACCGGATGAAGTCAGGTGAGGCAGGCCGTAAACTGCAGCCCGGAAGGCACTGACGCATTCCGACTTCTTGACACCGAGCGCTGAGTATAACACACATGCGGAAGGCAGCCACGACTTTGTGGAAGCCGGTGGGAGCGCGATGCTGCTCGGAGCAGGCGGCTTCCGCCAGGGGGCGTGAGCATCGATATACAGAAATGATTGCGTGCACCCCTGAGAGCAAGGAAATAGCCGAAATGCCGCGCACCGACAAGAAAGAACAAATGGCGCGCCCGAGGGGACGATTTTGGAACTCTCCCTATCCGCCAAATCCTGACCGAAATCCCTTACCCTAGACAGAAAATGACCTGAGGCTCTAACCAAAGGTCGTGTCAGGACGAAATCTATTTGATCGTGAACGACCGGCAGTACCGGGCGCGGAACGTAACACTCAAGACGCCTACGAATGCGCTCGCCGAGTTCCGCCACACGCTCCTGGGACGTGTGAGCTTGACCCCTTACCTTTGACAAACAATATTGGCGTGCCGTGCCGTCAACCGCCACTGACCTTTTTTCTTCATCCAAATGTTGGTATAGCGGCGGCGTAACGTTTGTCCCGCTCCGGGAGCATTGCCGACTGGCTGAACGGTTTCCAATCCCATCACGATGACAGTGTCTCCCTGAGGGAGCACAGACTCAATCTCGCGCACGAAGGAAGAATACTTGATTACGCCAGAGCGGACGAGCTCTACCACTTCTTTCTTCCCTTTGACCACCTGATTGTTGGGAGCGTTGACGGTGAAATCATCTGCCCAAAGTTTGTCTAATATCGTCAGATCACTCCGCAGCACGGCTTCACTTTCCGCACGGTCCAGCTGTTTGATTTCCTCCTCAACCGAAACATTCTGTTCGGCGCTTGGGCCTGATGCCAAACTGGTTGCGGCGAGGGTAACGGCCGTTAGGACTTGGATCAATTTCTTCATCTTCTTCTCCCATGGAGTCACGATTTGCGCCTAGGTCCCGTCTGGCCCCAATTGGCCTTGCATCCTAACACAGGCAAGAAGGTGGCGGCCCATCCTCCGCGTCGCAAAGGGTGGGAGGTGGAGGATTCTTGGAGTTAAGAAAGAGTGGCGCGCCCGGAGGGATTTGAACCCCCGACCTTCAGGTTCGAAGCCTGCCGCTCTATCCGCTGAGCTACGGGCGCACCTAACGAGCTAGTTTACCAAATCCTCCAAAGAAAAAGAGTGGCTGATTGCGAGAAGACGAAACTCGAAACTCGAAAATCGAAAATCGAAGACACAAGACACAACACTCAAGACTCAAGACTGGAAACCCCAAACCGGAAAACCGGAGACCAAATCGAGCTTGACGAGCACGAAACTCGAAAATCGAAAACCGGAAACCGAAACTCGAAAATCGGAAATCGAAAATCGGCAAACTCCGATCGGCCACTCGGAGAGAGAAGCTCGAAAATGGCTAACCACGGCGAGCTTCCGGAGGATGAAACTCGAAAATCGAAAAGCGAAAGCCGAAAACCGAAAACCGAAAACCGGGAACCAGTGAGAGCTCCCGGAGGACGAAACTCCAACATCGAAACTCGAAAATCGAAAAAAGGCTATCAGGCGAGCCGGAGGCTGGGAAGTTCGGTTTCCCTTCGGAGCTTACTGGCAGGGTTCTAGTCCAGGTCCTCGAAGCTGAGACTCTGCCAGCGGCAAGGCTGTCCAAGGACAACAGGCAAGTTGTGGTGGCGGTGCGGCTTTCCTATTTTCCTCGTATCCACAGGACGCCACAGGCTTAAGCCTAGTTACCCCCTTGGAACGTCCCCATCTCAGGAAAGCATTGACATCGGTCTAGTACTAGCCTAAGCTTACCAGTACTTGCTGCCTTCCGTAGGGAAGATGGCAGTTGAATCGTTTGCATTTGTTCCCCCGAGCGGCTCGACCTCCGAACTGGAGCGACTGGTTCAGTCGTCGCGGCTGTTGTATGCGCTGCTGCTCTGGATCGCATTTCTGGCCACCGGGGTGACGTTCGGCGGCGTGGGCACCTGGGTTTGGCTGCCGCTGGCATTTTTGCTGGTGAGCGTGGCCGGGCTGGTAGTGGTGCGGCGCACGGTCTTGGGATGGGCTTTTCATGTTGCGGACCTGGTTTTCCTGGTGGCGTTCCTGGTTGCCTTTCCGTCGCTGGTTGGGTTTTTGTTTTTGTTTGCATTTTTGAGCATGGTGGCGGGCCTGCGGTGGGGATTCCCGCGGGGACTGCCCTTTGCTCCGATCATGGCGGTGACGGGAACGGCTTTGCTGGCTATGCCGAGCGGACTCAGCGCGGTGACTGCTCAATCGCCCCGATGGTGGTTGATGGGGGCATGCGCGGCCGGGGTGGGTTGCGGGTTGACCTACCTCGGTGGCGAGCAACGCCGGCGCGACGAGCAGCGCAGCGTGGTGAGCGAGGTTACTGACATGATCCGGGTGGAGCAGGGCTTTGGCGAATCGCTGCGCCAGGTCCTGGGAGTGATCGGGCGCATTTTCGATGTCGAGCGCTGCCTGCTCGCCTTTTATGACCTGGACGCGGACCGGCTTTACCTCTGGAACTTTCACGAGGATTCGCCCGAGCGCATTCGGCTGGAGCAACGTCTTTCCGATCAGCGCCCGTGGTTCTTTCTGGACCGGCTGGAAACGAATTTATACTGGAACCGCCTTGGCCAGATTCCGGCGGAAGGCGCGGGTTGGAGGGAAGGGAAGAAGGTGGAGCTGAGCCAGGTCCCTGTGCCGGCGGCGGATTTTGTGGAGCATTTTGGCGTGCGCTCGGCTCTGGCTGTCTCCTTCACGTTTGGCAGCGTGCCGGCAGGCAGGCTCCTGCTGGTCAATCGCCACGGGGAGTTCGCCGCCGAGCACCTGCGGCTTCTGGACCTGATTCTGAGGAAGGTGGGCCCGACGCTGGAGAACCTTTTCTTGCTTCGCCATTTGCGAGCGCGGACGGTGGAGAACGAACGAGCGCGGATTGCCCGCGACCTCCACGATGGCGTGCTTCAGACGCTGGTGAGCGTGGAGATGCAGCTCGACGTTTACAAGCGGCTGGCGGCGCGGAACCCGGAGAAGCTCCGCCGGGACCTGAGCCATTTGCAGGAGCTGGTTCACAAGGAGACGCTCGATCTGCGCCAGTTTGTGAGCGATTTGAAGCCCATCCACGTGGAGAGCGAAGACTTCATGGACCTGGTGCGCGACATGGCTGAGCGGTACGCGCGCGAGACCGGCATTGCGGTGGACGTGCTGGGCGAACCGCCGGCGCGCGAGCTGCCGGTGCAGATCTGCCGGGAACTTTTCCAGATTGTCCGCGAGGGGTTGAACAACATCAAGAAACACTCAGGAGCAAGTCACGTTGTAGTCAAATTGCGCGAAGAGGAAAACCGGATCTCGCTCGTGGTGGACGACAATGGCCGAGGCTTCAGTTTTGCGGGTCGTCTTTCGAGCGAGGAACTGGATCAGCTTCGCCTCGGTCCCATTTCGATAAAGGAGAGAACACGCACTATCGGCGGCCGCCTGATGATAGAATCCACGCCGGGTCACGGCGCGCGGCTGACGGTGGACGTGCCGGTGAACTAAGATGGCCAAATCGAAGCAAGCCATTCGCGTCGCGATTGCCGACGATCATCCTATTTTCCGCGACGGGTTAAGGAAGCTCCTCGAAGCCGAAGAGGACATGGTGGTGGCGGGCGAAGCGAGCAACGGCGCGGAAGCCGTGCAAATGATCCCGAAGGTCAAGCCGGACGTTTTGCTGCTCGACCTGCGCATGCCGGACAAGGACGGCCTGACGGTGCTGGAGGAGGTCAACTTCGATTCGCTGACGACCAAGGTGATCGTCCTGACCGCTTCCGAAGAAGAGCGCGACATCGTCCGCGCCATGCGGCTGGGCGCTCGCGGCGTGGTCCTCAAGCAGACCGCCACCGATATGCTCATCAAGTCCATCCGTAAAGTCCACCAGGGCGAAATCTGGCTCGACAAGCGCATGATGGCTGAGGTCATGCGCGCCTTTACCAAGTCCTCCGAGCAGGGCGTGAAACGCGACAAGCCTTTGCTCAGCGACCGCGAGAAAGAGATTGTGCAGCATGTCGCTCAGGGCTTCCGCAACCGCGAGATTGGCGAAAAGCTCTTCATCAGCGAGCAGACGGTGAAAAACCATCTGCACAATATCTTTGACAAACTCGGCGTCTCTGACCGGCTTGAGCTGGCCCTTTACGCCATCCACCACCGGTTGATTGAACCGGGCACCTGAAAAGCCCTCCCCAAGACTCATAGTACCGCCGTACCGCTTTCCGCCCACCCAAATTGATTCCCACGGGCTATTGTGCCTTTTTCTCCCCGACCTTAAACTTCGCCCGAGTTCGACAAAAAGGCAGCATCCAACTCGAGCCCGAAATGAAATTGAACGAACTGGATAAAATCGTGGGCGAACGCAGAATAAATCGAAGATTTCATATGCGCCTCCCCTTGCTGGTCCGCTGGGCCGGTCAGGAAGGGCGCACGGTCGAAAGCAGCGCCGAAACCCAGGATGTCAGCTCGCGTGGCCTCTACTTTTACGTGGACAAGCAACTCTCGCCCGGATCTGCGGTGGAGATCGTCCTCACCCTTCCCACTGAGATTACTTTGGCTGGTCCGGTGCGGGTGCGCTGTCTCGGTCGGATTATTCGGGTAGAGCCGCAGAACAGCACCAAGAAATTGGGAATCGCGGCTGAAATTGACCGCTACGAATTTTTGCGCGGAGAACCGGCCTAAGCCCTGTCTGTAAGGATGTCACGTTTCTTGCCCACGGGCCTGCGGAGGTGGGTGAGAGAGGGGCCGGTGACCTTGACCCTCAGCGAGGTCATCCGGCCCCATTTTTTTGCCTGCCTCGCGCTGGAGCGGTGGAAGAGTCAAGCGCTCCGTACAGCCGATTTGGCTGAATCGCTTTCCATCTACTTCACGACGATCTCCGGCTCGAGTCGGATGAGCGTTTTCATCGACCTGGAAACCAGACAGCTCTTCTCCGCCTTCTCAATCAGCCTGGCGGCACGGTCGCGCTCCGCCCCGGTAGATACGGTGATGCGCGGCTGGAGGACGATCTCGGTAATCAGGTAGCCCGGTCCGCCCTCGGCGGAGCTCTTTTCGAGTTTGCCCGTTCCTACTGCTTCGTAGGAAACGATGGCGAGTTTGGAAATCTCGGTGATCGCCAAAAACGTGGTCAACAGGCAAGCGTTTGCTGCCGCCACATAAAAGTGTTCCGGTGTCCACATCCCGGCGCGGCCACGAAATTCCTCCGGCGCAGAAAAGTCCAATTCCGGCAGGGAATCGGATTGCAAGCGTCCGTCCCGTCCGCCGGCCCATGTAATTCGAGTGGTATAGAAATAAGGCGGTCCCATCAGCGCCTCCTTGACTCATCTGCGGATGCAACCGCTGGCCGTGCTTCGCCAGCGGTACCGCCACAACGGCAAAACTGGGCGCGAGTCAGGTCGCGCCCGGCGAACGGCGCAGGCGTTCCTCCAAGATTCTGCCTCATTTTGCCTGTCTCCGGAAGGAAGTCCTGGCCGGGTCGCCCCGCCGCGGCTGGGGGCTCTCCCGTTACCGCCTGCCGCCGCTCACTCTTTTCCGCTCCCGCCGTCAAACTTTTGAAGGCCCGCGTTCGTATCCTTAAGACAGGTATTTGGTTGAGGAGGAGAACGGTGCTGAGCAAGATGCTTTTGCTGACGTCTTTTCTTTTCTTCGGGGTTTCGAGCCCGGCAAGCGGAGCGGAGACAGGGACGAAGGATTGGTCGAAAAACTTCGCCGTGAAAGGAACTCCGGAAGTTGTGGTCCGCGCGGGCGACGGAAACATCCAGGTCATGCCCGGTGACGCCCAAAGCGTCAAGGCGGAAGTCCACGTCGTCGGCTGGGAAATTGGTCCGCGGGAGGTGGAAATTTCCGATAGCCAGAGCGGCGACCGCGTGGAAATCCGTATCCGCGTGCCGCACCGCTGGCGCTGGCACACCGGGCGGCGTTCGGTTGACGTTTACCTGACCGTGCCGCAGAAAGCGAACCTTGATCTGGACACCGCTGATGGCCGGCTGGAAGTGCGGGGCGTGGCCGGAAATTTCCACGGGCACACCCGCGACGGCAGCATCCTGGTGAATGATGCGGAAGGGCAGTTGGATCTCGTCACCGGCGACGGCCGCATGGAGGTCTCGGGCAGCCAGGGGCGCCTCCGAGGCCATACCGGCGATGGTTCGATCCGCGTGGATGGCGTTTACAGTGACCTCCAGCTTGACACGGGCGATGGGAGCATCGAGGCGAGCCTGCGGGAAGGTTCAAGGATGGAAGGAAGTTGGTCGCTGCGCACCGGCGACGGCCACATTCGAGTGACCTTGCCGGCAAGCTTTGCGGCGGATCTCGATGCCCACACCGGCGACGGCCGGATTACGCTCGACATGCCCGTCACCATTAGCGGCGCACTCAGCCCGACGGAGATTCGAGGAAAATTGAACGGCGGCGGGCCAACCTTGAGCTTGCGTTCCGGCGACGGCTCGATCACCGTGGAGAAGCGTTAGGCCCTCTCGGAATCGCCACGATTACCTTCCGATGTGCCAGCAGGAGAAGTTTCCGCGCTGGCCGTGCCGTTCCAACTCTTCGGGGGGTATTTCTTCTGAGTCTGGCTCCAACAACCTCGATGCGGGTACGCTGGAACGGGATGGACAGGCTCATCAGGTGAGAACGGCACTGGTTGACCGTTAATCAGTTGAATAAACCGAAATTGACAGAACCGGGCCATTGGCCGAAACTGTAGAAGTCCTACCCCTGAGAATGGAAGACAATCCCATGCGAAAGATAGGCGCGCTTTGCCTGATGGTGTCGCTCGTGCTTGCCGGCGCGGCGAGAGCGCAGACGCGCCGACCGCGGAAGATTGGCGGGGAAATCAAGCGCATCGCATTGCGCCAACCGGGAGCCATTTTGAGCTTCCGCCACCGCGCCGGAGCCACCGAGGTGACCCTGCGGGGCACCGAGCGCGCTCCCAGCGCCAAAGGTTTTTGCAAGGTAGAGAGCAAGGCCGGGTACCTGGAGATTGACTTCAACTACGGCTCGATCACCGGCCTCGTGCCCGCTCGCAACTTTGGCAAGGACTACCACACTTTTGTGCTATGGGCCGTCTCGTTGGACGGCGGAGCTCAAAACATCGGCGAAATCCTTCTCGATCCGGCTCTCCCCAGCTTTGGCGGGATTAATACCACCACTTCTTATCAAACGTTCTGGCTGATGATTACCGCTGAACCGGACTTCGCCGTGCACGACCCCAGCCCGATGGTCATCATGCTGAGTCAGAGCCAGGAGAACCTCGGTACCACCAACCGGGCTATCCCCGTCCAGGGAGACTTGATCTTCTACACGCAGTACACGAATTATGCGAGCGCGCTCGCTACCACCCTGCCGCCCAGAGACACTCCCAACGAGCTCCTGCAGGCGCGCAAGGCAGTCGAGCTGGCTGCCGCTTCCGGCATCTTGAAGGATCCGACGCCGGTGGAAGAAGGGCCTTCCGCCGACGAATTGCGGGCGCGCGAGGCGCTCACGACCGCGCGCGACTTTCTGGCTCAGGCCGAAGAGGAGCACTCCCGAAGCCCTCAGAGCAAACACGGTATCGGACTGGCTCGCACCGCGACGCAGATCGCTGAGAATGCCCGCGCGCTTGCCGTGGGGGCAGTCGGCGAAGTGGTGATCCGCCAGCTCGACCGTCAACTGGTTGCCGCCGAGCAAGACCTGGCTCGAGCACAACAGGAAAATGAGCAGCTCAAGGCCGCTCTGGCCGAGCGCGACACCCGACTCGCTCAACTTCGTCAGCAGTTCGCTGACTCCGAGGCGGGGGTGGCGCGCGCCCAGGGCGAAATGCAGAGACTCGGAGGCGAACTGCTGCAGTCCCGGGCGGAAAATGAACGGCTGCGAGCGGAGCTGGCTTCGGCCCAGGCGCAATTCGCTTCGCTCCAGCAGCGGATCAGCGGGCTGCGCGATGACCGGGAGAGAATTTGTGGCGAACTTCGCCGCCAGCTTGCATCGCTCGGCCAACTGACCCATCGCGGCGGCAGGATGGCGCTCACCCTTGCTTCCGACATTCTGTTCGATTTTGACAAGCATGACCTGCGCCCGGTGGCGCGCGAGCGCCTGGCCAAGGTGGCCGTGCTTCGCCAACTCCTTCTTCCGCAAGCCGCCGTGAAGTACGAAGGGCACACCGACCTGGTTGGTTCAGCGGAATACAACCAGTGGCTCTCCGAGCAACGCGCCCTTCAGGTATATAGCTATCAGACGCAACAGCAGATCGAATTGATGGAGGAAGCTCGCCGGGAGTTTGCCGCGCAGCAACTGGAGGCAGCCAATCAACTTCTGCTCTTGGACTTTCCCACCTCCCGCCGCGAGGCGACGAAGCGAAGCCTTCTGCTGGCAAGCCTGGCCGATGTGGTCGAGGGGAAAAGCTTCCGTGAACCGGAAATTCCGGCCAAAGGCCCGCAGGAGAAGAATCGCCGCGTGGTGCTCTTGTTTCCCGAGACGGGCGCGGGGCAATTGGCCTCGGTCTGCGAGCAACCGGCCGAATCCGTGCTCCCACAATCATAGACTCGTGCCGTTGCAACTTGATGCGCCGATGCATCCCGTTCGCACTCGCCCGCATCGAGCTTGTCAGTACGGGGCGGGGAATAGCCTCACGTACTTGGAACGGCACTCGCCTTGCCGCTTGCTGCCGTGCTCTGCTACTCTTGGAGAGCCGGGTTTACCCTGAACGGGTTCACCGTGAACGGGTCGGGGCGTGGCGCAGCCTGGTAGCGCACCTGCCTTGGGCGCAGGGGGTCGGAGGTTCAAATCCTCTCGCCCCGACCAACTTCCTGAGCGACCGCCAAGTTCGTCTGGATTCGGCAAGCTCACCACAAGTGGGTTCCCTTCGACCCTTCGCCACACTCAGAGCAAGCGCCAAGCTCACCGCAAGCCGAGTGGCGTCGCCTCTCGGATCTCAGACCTGAGACCTGAGACCTCAGACCTCAGCCCTCTTCCTTCATCCCAAGGGCAAGCCCTAGATCATTTTATCTTTCGAGTAGCAGACTCGCTCCAGCACGCACTCCTTGCACTTCGGTTGGCGCGCCCGGCAGGTTTGCCGGCCGTGCCAGATCATCTGGTGGGAGAACAGAATCCATTTGTCCTGAGGGATGATTTGCATCAGGTCTTGCTCGATCTTCTTGGGGTCGTTCTGCTGAGAAAGGTCGAGCCGGTGGGAAAGCCGAAGCACGTGCGTGTCCACGACAATGCCTGAAGAGATGCCAAAAGCGGTGCCGAGCACGACATTGGCCGTCTTGCGCGCCACGCCCGGAAGGGTCAGCAATTCCTCCATCGTTTGGGGCACTTTGCCGCCAAACTCTTCCTGGATCTTCTTGCAGGCTCCGATGATGGATTTTGTTTTGTTGCGAAAAAATCCAGTGGATTTGATTTCGCGTTCGAGCTCTCTCGGAAGGGTGTAGGCAAAGTGGGAAGCGGTCGGATACCTCGAAAAGAGTCCCGGCGTGACCATGTTCACCCGTTTGTCGGTACACTGGGCGGAGAGGATGGTGGCAATCAGGAGTTGAAGCGGATTCTGGTGTTTCAACGCGCAGATGGCCGCCGGGAATTTCTCGTCGAGACCCGCCAGGATCGCCGCCACCCGTTTGGGGTCGGTTCCCCGAGCTTTTAGCGGCCGAGCGGCTTTGGCCTGCCTTTTCCCGCCCCTCTTTTTTATGGCCGGTAATTTTATCTTCGTTTTTGCCATGGGTCGGACAAGCTCACCACAAGCGGAGAGACGTTGCGACGGAGGCCCGCCTCAGGCAAACCGGGCTTCCGCTTTAAGGGTGGAGGCGCAAACGCCTCCGCTCGATCAACCGCCGAGGAGACTCAGAACCTCGTCTAGGGTGCGATGGATGCAGGTAAAGATCGGCGTGTCGCGGAGAGTGTAAAGGCTCGACTGGCTCTCGCGCAACTCCATCACCAGGTCGAGGAAATCCGCCGGTTTGTCCGTCTCGAACGCCACCACAAATTCCTGGTCATCGAGACCAAACGAATACGTGGTATTGAGCTTCACCGAAGGGTACTTGTGCCCGATGCGGATGTGCTCATTCATGATTTTTTGGCGTTCTTCGAGCGGCAAGAGATACCACGCGCGTGTTTTGAGAAACGGATAGACAAAAAGGTAGCGATGCTGGCCGGGAACAATCTGGGCCCGCGTATCGAGCTGGCCCTCGTGGACGTGCTCGCGCGTGTAAATCGAGCGCTTGGTCATCGAAAGGAAGGAATAGGGCGTGGCGAGATAGCGTCCCACGCCGGTGGCCAGCATTTCCGCGGACATTTGCTGCATGAGTTCCAGGTCATATCCGATGCGCCAGAGCATGAAGTCGCAATCGCTCCTCGTGCCCATGGTCGAATAAGGCAGCACCATGAGCCGAGCGGCGGCGTAGGATTCGATGACCTGGCAAAGGTCTCGCTTGCCAGCCTCGCGCTGCTTGGCGTTCAGCCGCCGCCACGCCGGGTTCACCTTGTAGAAGGCGAAATTCACGTACTGCCGGTGAACCTCTTCGTTGGCCGATAAACTTCCACCTTCTCCAGGGCGAAGCGCGGAACCGCCCATCAGGACCTCCCCGAGTTTCCAACAGAATCAGAAAATATAGCACACGCGGCTGCCAGCGTCATCCTCGCCAACCTAAGGGTCTGCCTACTAGAGGATTGGAGCGGAATTTGTTCCGAGTCCGCCGCGGCGGACCGAGGGAGCGCCGACATAGAGGAGCTCAAAGAACAGGGGCTTCAGGCCCTGATGCTGAATCCATCAGATGGCCTCTGCGGGTGCGCAATCAGAAGGAACGCAGGAAGGCAACCAGTCTGTGGAAGGCCTTGCCGCGGTGGCTCACAACGTTTTTCTCGGCGCGGCTGATTTCAGCGAAGGTCTTTTTCAAGGGCACGTAGAAAAATATCGGGTCATAGCCGAAGCCGCCTCTGCCCCGCGGCGCGGTGAGAATCTGCCCTTCGACAAAGTCAGAGAACAGCGCGATGAGTTGCTCCCTTTGCGCCAGCGCCAGAACACAGATGAAGCGCGCGCCGCGTAGGCTTTCGGGGAGGTCTTTCATGGCTTCGAGCAGTTTCCCAATGCGGTCGGCGTCGCTCGCGCCCACGCCGGCATAGCGAGCGGAACCAATCCCCGGGGCGCCACCGAGCGCGTCCACGGCCAGGCCTGAATCATCCGCCAGCACGAGTCCTTTAGTGAGACGGCTGAAGTGCAGCGCCTTGCCGGCAGCGTTCAGGGCGAAACTGGGATAACCTTCGGCGAATCGCGGCAATTGGTCGAAATGGGGCAGAAGATGCGCCTCGATACCTGCTCTGGGGAAAGCACCCCGTCTCCCACGGCGTGCCCGAGTCGGGCGTGTTGGAGCTTCCAGCGTCAGGGAAGCCAGGGCAAGCTCGCGCAACTTACCCGCGTTCGAGCTTGCCAGAAAGAGTTTTCTGCGGCTTGGCGGCACGGAGGTTCGGCGGCTCACCGTGGACGTTCAACGTGAACGGTCTGCCGCAAGCCCCGAGCTGGCGGGGCCAGCGGCACGATCGTTCTCTCGATGGCAATGAGCTGGCGGATGCCGGTCTCCGCCATCTGCAACATCATATTCATCTCCGCCTGCGAAAAGCTGCGACCTTCGGCGGTGGCTTGCACCTCGACGAACTTTCCCGACCCGGTCATGACCACGTTCATGTCCACCTGGGCGCTCGAGTCCTCTTCATAAGCGAGGTCGAGCTGGATCTGATCGTGGACGATGCCGACGCTGATGGCGGCGACGTAGTCGGTGACGATCGTGGCCGGCAGTATTCCTTGAGCAACCAGTTGCTGCCCGGCCAGCGCCAGTGCCACAAAGCCGCCGGTAATCGAAGCGGTGCGGGTGCCACCATCGGCTTCGATCACGTCGCAATCCACAATAATCGTTCTCTCGCCGAGGGCAGCAAGGTTGCTCACCGCCCGCAGCGAGCGCCCGATCAGCCGCTGAATCTCGAGCGTGCGGCCGGATTGCCTCCCGCGGGCCGACTCGCGCGGCGTGCGTTGAGCAGTTGAGCGAGGGAGCATGCCATACTCGCCCGTTACCCAACCCTTGCCGGAGCCTTTGAGGAACGTGGGGACGCCGGCCTCGACTGTCGCGGTGCAGATCACCCGCGTCTTGCCCACTTCGATCAGGACACTCCCTTCGGCAGTAGAAACAAAGTTCGGAGTGATCTTTACCGGCCGCATGTCGGCCGGGGCCCGACTATCCGCTCGGTTCAACAAAGCCTCCATCGAGTCAGGAAATAGAAATCATCTATGAGGCAGGCGCCGGTGTCAAATTCTTCTCTTAAACAGACCTCTTTCTTTTTCTGGACAGCGCGGAGCTGTCGGCGAGGACGAAGTTGAACAACGCCGTTCGACATCGGGTCGGTTCTGAATTCGTCCTTGGTTCGGTTGCGATCAGCGACGCGGTTCCATCCCTGCCGGATCCGGGTCGCGATCACTCATCTATTCGGGCCCCTGGGCCCATGAGGACGACTCCGCGCTGCCCCGGCGCGAGGCCGGGACAAGCGGGCGGCCCCATCAGAAGGTCAGCCATCCCGATGAATCGGGAGGCTACTGATTTCTCGGGCACGCCGCGCGTCGCGACCTCGGCGCCGGAACTCGTCGTAGTCGATCTGGTCTCGCAGCATGCGGTAGAGCCGCAGAACCAGTTTGCGGGCCACGGCCACGGCGGCCACGGCCGCATGCTTTTTCACCAGCAGATGGTAGTAGAACCGGCGCAGGTCGTCGTCCTGGCCGGGTGCGACCGCGTGATGGGCGGCTTCAATCAGCAGGAAGCGCAGCAGGCGGTTCCCCTGCTTAGAGATGTGGCCATACCGCTGGGTCTCGCCGCTGGAATGTTCTTTGGGATCGAGCCCGCAATAGGCGGCGATGCGACGGGCGCGATCGAACCGTGTGACCGGCTCGAGCGTGTGCACCACGGCCAGGGAGGTGAGCAGACCTACGCCGGGGTGCGTGCGCAGCCGAGTCACGCGCGGGTCGTCGGCAGCACGGGCGTCCAGAATCTCTTCTACTTCGAGGATCTTTTTCTGGAGCGCTTCGAGCAGGGCGAGCGAGTGCGTGCGTTGGGTGGCGTCGGCGCCCTCG
>Ga0209002_10001626_pt1 | contig 18163 bp, 11 predicted proteins | sample Rifsed16ft2_FD_184010 | JGI IMG/M metagenome (GOLD analysis project Ga0209002, IMG submission 184010) | Soil microbial communities from Rifle, Colorado, USA - sediment 16ft 2 (version 2) | ecosystem: Environmental > Terrestrial > Deep subsurface > Rock core/Sediment | place: Rifle, Colorado... | reverse complement strand
TCACGCCCGGGGACGCCCTCGTGCGGAAGATCGAGCGGGAGCTGGGGATCAAGCTCAAGGAACGCGTGGAGCCCATCGCGACGAAGAAGCAGTCCGTGGGGACGGCCCTCACCCTCGGGGATCTCATCAAGATGCGGGAAGGTCACGGCTGATCACGGGATCCCGAGGCGCGCCTTCACGCGGCCGAGGAAAGGCGCCACGTCGACGCCTGCCTTGCGCGCGGCGAGGAGGGCCGCGACCTCGAGCTCGATGTCCATCCTCTCCTGGATTCCGTTGATGCCGGCGACGACGGTCCTCCGGTCCGCTTTCGTCGCGGCGACGATCGCGTCGACGAGCCCGCGGAAGACGTCATGCTGGGCCTCCGTCGGGACCTGGAGGATCTCGGGTCCCGGGGTGAAGGTCCGCGGGACGTCCACGGAGGCCACGTCGAACGTGGGCCGGATGGATCCGTCTCGTGATTCGAGGAGCTTCGCCTCGAGGGCGATCTGGAGGAGCCGCTGGGCTTCCCGGGGCGGGAACCACCGCAGGTCCATGGAGGCGGACAGGACGAACTCCTTCTCGTCGAGCTCCTCCCGTCCCTTTCGGCGGAACAGGAGGGCGATCGCACGGCGGAGGTCGTCCATCGGGGCACCAGAGAAGCGGGCGCGCGAAGGGGCCTTCCCTAAATAAAGGGTATGACGGGGGCGGCCGACCAGGGGCGAATGTTTATCATAAGGGCCGTTCATAGGCATCCTGCTCCAGCGTAAGGTCGCGCGGATCCGTGATGCGCGATGCAAGCCTGGAGGGGATGCCGTATGGGTCCCTCCTCGAGTGCCCCGCGTTCGGGGCGTCCCGTGACAGGGGGACAACGCGGCGTCCAACAATCCCTCGGCAAGGGTCAGGGCGCCGAGTGAGCAGCGCTTGGCCGTGACGCGCGCTGTTACTGCCGAGGGACAAACCAGGCGTCACGCCGCGGCATGGCGGCGACGCCTCACCCTCCGGAAGACGATGACGGGGAGGATGGCGCCGAGCAGGGGGATCGCGATCTCGCCGAACTCGGGGATCCTCAGCACGTAGGCCTTGCCTGCGTCCGTGTTCGCCCCCGCGTCGAAGTGAGGAGCCCCCGCGATGATCTCCGTGGGATTCGTCCCATCGGGGTTCGAGTAGGACACGGACCATCCGAGGTGGTCGTTTGCCGTCTGCCCGTAGCGGTACGCGATGTTGTCCGTCGCGGCGAGGGAGGACGCGAGGCTTGCGCTCCCCGCGAACACGTAGACGGCCCCCGCGTCCGTCTTGGCGCCGTCGTCATAGTACGGAGCGCCGATCACGAGGTCATCAATCCCGTCCCCGTTGGAGTCCCCCGCCGCGGACACGGAGTAACCGAACCGGTCCCCGCTCGCAGCTCCGGTAATCGTCACGTCGACTGTCGAATCGAAGCTGGCGGCCCCGTAGAACAGGAACGCCTTTCCGTTCGTCTCGCCAGGCGCGCCTACAAGGACGTCCCCGTAGGGGGCGGCGTCATTGTTCACGTTACCCGCCTTCGAGACGGACCAGCCAAAGTTCGCGCTTGCGGTCCCGGTCAGGGTCGTCACGATCTCGAACTGGAGGGCGATGTCGTCCACGTTTACCGTGATGGAAGGCGTCTGGGACGCGTGGACATTGAAGATCTCGACGGAGGCCCTCATCTTGTACGAGGTGCTTGCTGAGAGGCCGCTCACGGTGCCCGTCTGCAGGGCCCACGACTGGGCCGTCGTCAGGGATCCCGAATCGAAGGCCGTCGCCACAGTGGCCGAGTCGGCACTGTTGCGCACTTCGAGCTTCACTTTGTAGAAGGCGTCGCCGATGGAACCGACCGTCGAACTGTAAGCGATGCGATGACGGACGCTCGAGTAGGTCCCTGGAGGAGAGGTGAATGCGGACGTGGATGCAATCGACAGGCGGTCCGTCCTCGTTACGCCGGGATACACCATCCGGGAGGCCTTCGAGGCCGTGTCGTAGTCGAAGTAGACGTTCTTGTTGCCTGCGACCGCGGTGATGTGGGCGTACACTCGGACGACGATTGCGTCAGTCGTGGTCACGGACACCGCACCGAGGTTCACGCTCCCGGAGTATAGGGATGAGACGGTGTCCTGGATGACGTCCCCCGAATCGGCGACGCCGTTGGTGGCGTTCAGCCCGTCCGTCCCGTCTACGCTCGTCAGCGTCCCACTCGATGATCTCTTGTAGATGTGGACGTCGAAATGCATCGTGGCCGAGGCGGCGGCTCCCCCGGTCCAGTAGCCCCAGTAGTAGAAGTGCCAGTCTCCCGCCGGAATCGACGTAATCCCGAGCTGCGGCGTGCTGAACTCACCGACGAACGTGTGGCCGACGCTGCTGAACGCCGCCGAGGAGGTCTGGGTCGTGCCCTGATCAGGGGATGTCGTCAGCAGCTGCTTCGTGTTGAACGTGTTGATCGTCGCAGTCTCCGAGTGGAAGAATCGGATCTCAGCTGAGGCGGCCGTGGTGATGACCCGCGAGTTCGCGGACGAGGCGTCGTGGTTGAATGTAATCTTCTTGGTACCGCTCCCGACGGTCACTGCGTGACCGTAGACCTTGATCACGAGGGCGTCCGTCGTCGCGAAGCTCTGCTGGCTCATGGAGTAGGTCGCCGAGTAGTCCGCGGGGGAGGTCGTGAGGCCGGCGGAGGCGGCCACGCCGTCGGTCGTGTCCTGTCCGTCGGTGCCATCGATCGACGTCAATGTGCCGCCGGAGGACCTCTTGTAGATATGGACGTCAATGTGGCCGTCCGTGATGCCGCCGCCCTTGTCCGCGTTGTATGTGAAGGTCCAAGTCCCCGCGGGCAACGTCGTGATACCCAGAACGGGGGTCGTCCATGTGCCGATCAGGAGGTGATCACCACTGGCGCTCGGACTCACAGTAGTCGTGGACGCCTGGGCGCCGTCCGTCGTCACGGAGGAGAGGGCCCTCCCGGAGGCCGTGTTCACCGTCACCGTCTCCGCATGGAAGTAGAGGGTCAGAGAGCTGCTTGTGTCCGTGAACGTGAACTTGTGGCTGCCGGCGCCGGAGAACTCTCCCGTAGACCCCCCCGTGTTCTCCCACGCCCCGCTGTCGTAGCCGTTCGGGTCCACCTCGGAGTACGTCCAGCCCGTCGCGTCGCTCGCGAACGCCCCGTTCGCCAAGGAGGAGATGGCGAGGGTGTACACGTACGCCTTGCTCGTTCCCGGCGCTCCGACGATGAGATCCTGGTACGCGTCATTGTTCACGTTTCCCGCAGCGGCAACGGAAGACCCGAACTTGTCTCCCGTGGCTCCCCCGTCGAGCCGGACGTCGGAATTCACGGCCGAGGTCGGGACGGAGCCGTCCCCGTAGAAGATGTACGCGCGGCCCTTATTGGAACTATACCCGGGTGCTCCGACCGCGAAATCCGCGCTGCCGGAATTGTCGAGGTTCCCGAGCCCAGCGACCCCCGATCCGAACTTGTCGCCGGAGGTCTGCCCGGCAATCGTGACGACGCTCGCGACGCTCGTAACCGAGGCGCCGTTCGCCGCCGTCCAGTCCGTGCGGCCGTAGATCAGGTACGCGGTTCCCGCGGACGTGTCCGGGGAACCCACGAGGATGTCCGCGATGCTGTCCCCGTTCACGTCCCCCGCGCCGGCTACAGCCCACCCGAAGTGGTCGCCCGCCGCGCCGCCGTAGATCACGACGTTCGCGGAGCCTGCGTTGATGTTCGCGGGGGACCAGCTCGCGCTCCCGAAGAACAGATAGATGGCCCCACGGTCGTTCTGCCCGCCCAGGTCGACGTAGGGCGCGCCAATCACGAAATCCTCGTAGCCGCCCGAGGCCTCGTTGACCTTCCCCACGCCCGTCACGTTGAACCCGTACGCGTCCCCCGCCGCCCCACCCGTGCCCGTGGAGATGTCGCCCATCACGCCGAGGGTCTCGAGGTTGTACGTGGCCGCGCGGAGCCGCGTGGGCGGCGCGGGGAGGATGTCGTCCCGGGCCCCCGTCCACGCGCTGAGCTCGATGAAGACGCGGGACGCGTTCGTCGACGGGACTCCTGGCAGGGCCGTCTCGAGGCGTGACCGGTCCTTCATCGCTGGCGCGGGGCCAAGGGAAGACCAGGACCAGATCCCGGGGTTCGACCCGTTGAACCCGCGGGCGAGGGAGGTCAGGATGCGGCCGTTCTTCCCCGTGATCTCGATGAGGTAGTCCGCGCCAATCCCGCCGACCGAGTACCCCGTGACGGCGGATCCGTCGTCGTCGAGGTAGAGCCGGGCGGCATCCTCGCCGAGAGCCTCGGGTCGAGCCACGGGGCCGATGTACACGCTGACGACCCGGCCGGCATAGGGGACGGGGTACGTCCCGGGAATCGTCGTGTTGAGCCAGAGATCCGTGCCCCCCATGAAGCCGTAGTCCACGAATCCGTCGCCGTCGTAGTCGTTCCCGGAGGCGGCGTCGGCAATCCCGTTGTTGTTGAAGTCGTAGTCGAACACGTCGTCGACGTCCGGGACCGTGTCGCGGTCGGAGTCCGCCTGTCCCGGCGGGCTCACGACGAAGGGGCCTGTGCGCGTCGGTACGAGGGTCCCATTGAGGGCGGTGCCCCCTGCGTGGAGGAGGAAGTACGTGCTCCCGCCCGAGGACTGGAGGCCGAACCCGACGATATCTCGGTCTGGATCGGGACCGCCCTGACCGTCCCCGACCGGGTCCGATCCCGGACCCGGCCACTCCGCGAGGCCGCCGTCGACCCGGGCGCCTACGGGGATCGCTCCCACGTAGGCGTAGCCCTCGGGAGCCGTGGGCGGGGCTATGAAAGAGACGCCGCCCGCGACAACGTCGCGTGGGCCGGCGAGGTACGCACCGAGGGTCGTCCCGTCATCCATCGCGACGGTGGGCCGGACGAAGAGGCTGAGGGTCTGGCCTGCGAGGACGGTGAAGGCCGGGAGATCGAAGGTGACCGTGGGCCCGACGACGACCCGCTGCGCCAGGGTGCTCCCCGACTCGTCGACGAGAGAGAGGGCGGACAGGGAGGAAGGCGCGAACGTGCCCTCGAGACTGAGGTTCAGGGAGCGGACGGGGACGTCCCCGCCCACCGCGGTGAACGAGAGGCGGGCGAGGGTCGCGGCGTTCCCCGCGACGATCTGGGGAGGCTGGGTGTCCTGGCCCACGCGGACGTAGACCGGAGCGCTCGTCGCGGTCGCCTCCGCGACATCCCGCTGGCCATCCCACCCGAGGGATGCGAACGCGACGTCGACGGTCCCCTTCCGGTCCGAGAGCTCGAGCCAGTCCGCCTGGAACTCGACCCGGGCCCCCAAGGCGACGGCGGTGACCTTCGCGGCCTTGATCCAACCGCTCCAGTCGTCGGGATCCGCGTTCGCGTCGAACTCCCGAAGGAGGGCCGAGGCGACCCACCCGGACCAACCGGAAATCTCGATGAGCCGGTCCGCCCCGAGGCCCTGGACCCGGTACCCTGTGCTCGGCGAGCCATCGACATCGATGAAGATGAACAACGCGTCCATCGTCTGGGCCCCACCAGGTTCTCCCGAGAGGATGTTGCCGCGCACCTCCGCGTAGAACGAGAGGAAGTCGACGTTGTCCGTCACGGCGACGCGCACGAAGTCCACGTCGGGATCGAGGGATGCCTCGGGAGCGAGGGCGAGGCCCGTGACGGCGGCCCAGTCCTCGAAGGCGCCGTCGATCTGGATCGGATACTGCCTGCCGCGGTAGTCGGGCGGGGTGAAGAGGGGGACGAGGAGGAGGGCCACCGCGACGACGGGGATGACGTAGAGCTTCCAACGGTTCAGGCGGATCTCCCGCTGGAACCGGGGAGAGCCGAGGCCGTTCGTGAAGCCGTTCCCGTTCGTGAGCCCGTTCGTCAGGCCCCGGCGCAGGGAGACGAGGCCGTTCGTAAGGCCGTTCGTGACCCCGTTCGTCCGCCCGAGCCCGTTCGTGAGCCCGTTCGCCCGGCCCATGCCGTTGGTCAGCCCATTCGTCCGTCCGAGGCCGTTGGTCAGGCCATTCGTCCGTCCGCGCAGGCCGTTCGTGAGGCCGTTCGTGCGGCCCCGGAGGCCATTCGTGAGCCCGTTCGTCCGTCCGCGCAGGCCGTTCGTCATCCCGGCGGTCCGCGGACCGCGCTCCTTCACGAGGCCGTTCGTCATCCCCTTGCGGGGGGAGGGCTTCGGGCTCTCCTTCGGCGGGGCCGTCACCTGAGGCGCGGGGGTGGGCTTCGGCGGGGCAGGTCGGGACGGAGCCGGTCGCGCCGGGCCCTCGGACCCCGTGAGGAGGTCCTTCGCCCGGAGCTCCTCCTGGACCTTCTCCTGGATCGCGACCTGGCCGAGGGCGTCGAGCTCGTCCGCGATGTCCTCCTCCTCCAGGAACTTCGCCCCGCACTTCGGGCAGCGGGCCGCGTTCTCCGAAACGGGCGTCTCGCAAAGGGGGCACGCGACGACGATCTCCGCGGCCTCGAGCTCCGCGGCCTCCGTCTCCTCCGCCCGCTTCCGGCTGACCCGGGCCTCGTTCACCTGCCCGAGCCGCGCGTGGAGCTTCGTCTTGAGGACCCAGAGGCCGGGGTATCGGTCGTCGACCTTCGAGAGCCGCTGAAGGGCCTCGAGGGCCCCGCGGACGTCGTCGAGGGTCGCCTGGGCGGCCGCCGTCGCGAAGAGGGCGTCCGCGTCGTCGGCGTTCAGCTTGAGGCGCTCCCGGGCGATCTGCATGATGAGGTACGCACGGGTGGGGGACTCCTCCGGCGTCTCCGGGGTCACGGAGACCCTGGCAGAAGACGGAGGGCTCGAGGGCCGCGAGGCGGGGGGCTTCGGACCGGGACCGGGAGGGGCCTTCTGGGGCGCCTCCCGCACGATGCGGAGGCCGTCCTCCGACATCTCGAGGACCCGGAACGCGGTGTCGGGCGTCGTGTCCTTCAGATGGAGGACCCCGATCTTCCGCACGATCTCGTCCCCGAGGCGGACACGCTCGAGCTCGATCACGCCGTCGAAGGGCTGATGGAGGGTCGAGAGCTCGGAGCCCGCGTGCATCTCCTTCTCGAGGAGGACGAGGGCCGTGTAGTTGAACCGCGCGAACTTCCCCTTCGAACTCTGGGCGAACGCGTAGACCTGGCTCACTTCGTACACGCTCGCCGCGGGGGAGAGGAGCTCGACGACCGCGCGCTTCGGCTTGTCGCCGCCGAGGGCCGCGATCGCGCGGCTCAAGGCCACGCCGACGTTCGTGAGGTCGATCGACGACCGCAGGACGACCCCGCGATCCTCGACGTCCTGGACGGGCTCCTCTCGCTGGGAGTACCAGTCCACGATCCGGAGGCGGTTCTCCTTCACGACCGCGTCGAGGTCGACCCCGAGGTTCCGGAGCTCCGTGAGGACGGAGTCGGGGGACTGGGAGGCGATGACGACGAGGCCGCTGGCCCCGGCCTTCAGGCCGTCGGCGAGGAACGTGAGGGCGAGGCGCATCTTCTCCTGGCCCGGGGGGCCCTGCAGGACGACGGCGGAGCCCAGGGGCAACCCGCCCTGGACCATCTCATCGAGGCCGGAGAGGCCCGTGGAAACCCGCACCTCACACCACCTTCTCCTGGTCCAGGACGACGAGCCCGTTCGAGGTGATGTGGAAGGGATGCTTCGAGGCGTCGTGGCGGGTGAAGCGCATCTTGCGGACGGTGATCGTCCGGCGGAGGTCTCCCTTGATCTCCTCGAGGCCCAGGCAGACGAAGGAGTCCGCGACGAACTGCTCGATCCCGAACCGGGTCAGGGGACCGCCCTCGAGGGACTCGGAGAGGAGGACCGTCGTCAGGTCCTTCGACCGCAGGAACCGGGTGAAGGAGAAGAGGCGCTCCCGCAGGCTCTCCGGATTCGAGTAGTAGAGGCCGACCGCGGAGAGGGAGTCGACGACGAGCCGCTTGGCCCCCGACCGCGGGAGGGCGGCGGCGAGGAAGTCCCGGAGGTCGTCGAAGCCTACGACGGCCTTGCCGTCATCGTCCCCCCGGACCTCCCCCATGTCGACGACGAGCAGCCGGCCCGCAGCCTCGAGGGACGCCGTCTCCATCCCGTACGCCGCAAGGGCCCGCTCGAGGCTCCCCCGGCTCTCCTCGAGGACGAGGTACATCCCCGGCTCCCCGTACAGAGCCGCGCCGTTGTGGACGAAGTGGAGGCCGAATAGGGACTTCCCGCTCCCCGCGGGGCCTGCGACGAGGTTCACCGTGCCGCGGGGGAACCCCCCGGCGACGAGGCGATCGAACCCGATGATGCCCGTGGCCACGCGGTCCCCCATCGTCAGGCCTCCAGGGGCCGCGTGAGTCCGCAGCGGATGGCGATGTCGGGGTGGGAGTCGACGGCGTCCCGGAGGGCCGTCTTGAAGACGCGCTCCGCGGCGGCGTGGCCCAGGGTCTGGGAGCAGACGCCCCAGAGGTCCCGATGGAGGACCGCGACGAGCTCGCGGAGGTGGTCGATCCCCCCGCCCGTCCCCGCGATCATCTCCTGGAAAATCGCGGACCGCAGCTCCTGGTGGTCCGTCGTGAGGCGGTGCTGCATCTCCGTCTCGACCCTCGGCCACCCGAGCCGGCGGATCCGCTCGAAGAGGCTCTGGAAGTACGTCACGTAGAAGTCGACGGCTTGGCGCAGGGGCCCCGACTCCTCGAGGAGGTCCACGCTGAACTCGAGGCGGGGGGACCGGAGGCGATACTCGAACGTCCGGCCGTCATGGGCGCGGCGCTCGAGGAGGCCGACCTCTGCGAGGCCCTGGAGGAACTTGGACGCCGTGGTCACGTGGATGTCGAGGGACCGCGCGACCCCGCTCGCCATGTGCCACTCCCCGTCTCGGATCACGCGGAGGATCGCCATGGCCCGCTCCCCGGAGAGGAGGAGCACGGTGTGTTGGAATTCCCGCTGGTCCATGGAGTGCCTCTACTGACAATAGACCCGGCGACGGCCCGCTCTACCGGTCGTAGATGGGTGGGGGTATCAAGCCGCGTGCGCGATTCTCACCTGCGATTATCTAAGTCAAGAACGGACAGCCCGCGCACGGCGGGGACGAGGGGTCGGCTCGGCCCGCGGCTCGGGCACGCCCGTCCGCCGTCCCGCGGGACGATCGGCGTTTCGCGGCTGGGCAAGGTTGAAGTAGGGGCATCCGTTTCGGGCCGCTACGGCCGCCCGGACCGCCGTCCGCGAAACGCCCCTCTCCGCCAAGGCCCCGGGGCGAGGGACCCCCATGCGCCACACGAGATTCGAGAAAGCCCGCATCATCGGAGCCCGCGCGCTCCAGATAAGCATGGGATCGCCGATCCTCCTGGACGTCCCCTCGGGGGTCGTCGACCCCATCGAGATCGCCTGGCTCGAGTTCAATAGCGGCGCGATCCCGATCACCGTGAAGCGGGAGTTGGCGTGAGGGCCGTCAGCCCTTCTCGACGACGACCTCGCGCAGGTCGAGGGTCGCGGCGCTGGGTCGGAGGGACGCCGCCTCCTCCTCGGTGCGCTCCTCCCGTTCGGAGTCGCGGTGGAGGATGTCGCTCACCCCCTCGGGGTCCTCGATCCGGATCGTGAAGAGCTCCCCGCCCCTCGATCATCTCGGAGAGCCAATCCCGGGCGACGACCATCCGCACCTGGTCCTCCGCGTCGGCCGTCGCGATCTGCCCCTCGAGGACGTCGAGGAAACGCCGAACGACCCCCTCGACGTTGTTCACGAACCCCTCCGCCCTCGGGCCCGGCTCCATCGCGGCCTCGAGCTCCGGGACCCGGACGGTCCCGCTCGAGGAGCGGACGACGCGGGCGGAGAGGTGCTCGGCCCGGACGGCGTGGAGGGTCGTGCGGCGCGGGGGTCCCGTCCGGGTGACGAGGAGGTCCGCGTGCCGGTCGCCGCAGCCGGGGCGCCGGACGGTCGTTTGGAGAGCCTCCCGAAGAAGGGGATGTCGAGGGGCAGGGAGGCCACGAGGATGGGAGCCCGCTCGCACACGGGACAGGGGGCCGGGGGCGACATCGGGCCGGGACGGCTCCATGGGATCGAGGGAGGGCGGGGACGCGGATGAGCCCTTCATCCGTCGGGGCGAGAGGCCCCCGCGGGAGGTTCCGTCCGCCTCGACGGGATACGAATTGTTTATATAGAACTGCTCACTCATATTGGCCCCAACCCAACGGAGGGAACACGACATGATTCGCAAGACAAAGGGAACGGACCTCGCGACGAGGACCTCCGACCGCACCCCTGTGCGGGCCCTCGATCTCCGGAGCCCGTTCGAATGGTTCGACGAGATGGACCGCTGGCTCGACGACGTCCGGCGCTCGCTCGAGGGCCGGTTCTGGGGCCCCCCCTGGCTCGTCCCGACGGACCGGAGGACCGGCGCGCGGGCACCCCTCGTGGACCTCGTGGACGAGGGCCGCGAGTTCGTGCTGCGGGCCGAGCTCCCTGGCGTGAGCAAGGAGGACCTGGACATCCGCGTGTCCCCGGACGGCGTCGAGCTGCGAGCGGAGACCCGGCGCGAGAAGGAGGAGACGGAGCAGGACTACTACTACCGCGAGAGGGCGTACCGCGCCTTCCACCGGACGATCCCCCTCCCCGAGGAGGTCGTCGCGGACCGGACGGAGGCGAAGCTGAAGGACGGCGTCCTCGAGGTCCGGGTCCCGAAGAAGGAGCCGATCCCCAAACGGGAACCCGTCAAGGTCCGGGTCGAATGATCGGGGCCCCATCCCCCTTCTTCCCTCGCCCCTGCGCCCCGGGCACGGCCCGGGGGCCGGGGGCGACGTTTATGAGGACCCTCGAGATGAGACCCCCGAGACCGGGTCCTCGGCGCGTCCCCGACTTGAGGCCACCCCATGAAACCCCATGAGCGATTCCTCCGGGTCGCGGAGGCCCGCCCCGCGGATGCGGGACGCGGGATCGTCCGCGTGGACCCCGAGGTCATGAAGATCCTGGAGCTGCGGGAGGACGACGTCGTCCTCGTCGAGGGCGGCAAGCTCACGGCCGCTCGGGTACGCACGGGGCTTCCGGAAGACGTGAACCGGGGGATCATCCGGCTCGACGGGGCCCAGCGGCGGAACGCGGACGTCGGGATCGACGAGAAGGTCGGTCTCCGGAAGGCCGTCGCGCGGCCCGCGGAGAAGGTGAGCCTGGCCCCCACGGAGCCTGTCCGGATCATGGGCGGGGAGGACTTCATGGCCCAGACCCTCCGTGGGCGCGTCCTGACCCGGGGGGACATCGTCACCGTGAGCATCATGGGCCGGAAGTTCGACTTCGTGGTCACGTCCTTCAGCCCGAGCGCGGACGCGGTCCTCGTCGACGCGCGGACGGAGCTCAAGATCGCGGAGAAGCCTGCGAAGGAGGAGGAGACGAAGATCCCGCGGGTCACGTACGAGGACATCGGCGGCCTCGGGGACGAGGTCCGGAAGGTCCGGGAGATGATCGAGCTCCCCCTCCGCCATCCGGAGCTCTTCGAGCGACTCGGGGTCGAGGCGCCCAAGGGCGTCCTCCTCCACGGTCCGCCCGGGACCGGCAAGACCCTCCTCGCGAAGGCCGTGGCGAGCGAGACGAACGCGAACTTCTACGCGATCGGCGGCCCCGAGATCATGTCCAAGTTCTACGGGCAGAGCGAGGAGAACCTCCGCACGGTGTTCAAGCAGGCGGAGGAGAACGCCCCGAGCATCATCTTCATCGACGAGCTCGACTCCATCGCTCCGAAGCGCGACGAGGTCACGGGCGAGGTCGAGCGGCGCGTCGTCGCCCAGCTCCTCGCCCTCATGGATGGTCTCCAGGCCCGCGGGAAGGTCGTCGTGATCGGCGCGACGAACCGGCCCAACGCCCTCGACCCCGCGCTCCGCCGCCCCGGAAGGTTCGACCGGGAGATCGAGATCGGGATCCCGGACCGCGCGGGACGTCTCGAGATCCTGCAAATCCACACCCGCGGGATGCCCCTCGCTCCGGACGTCGAGCTCGACGAGCTCGCGAACCTCACCCACGGGTACGCGGGAGCGGACATGTCCGCCCTCTGCAAGGAGGCCGCGATGGGATCCCTGCGGCGGATCCTCCCGGACATCGACCTCCAAGTCGACCTCATCCCGCCCGAGATCCTCGGGAAGATTCAGGTCGTGCGGGAGGACTTCCTCCAGGCGTACCGGGAGATGGAGCCCGCGACGATGCGGGAAGTGCTCATCGAGCGACCGGACGTCCACTGGGACGACATCGGCGGGCTCGAAGAGGCGAAGCAGGAGCTCCGGGAGTCCATCGAGTGGCCCCTCAAGATGAACGCCCTCTTCGCCCACGTCGACGCCCGCCCGCCACGCGGGATCCTCCTCTACGGACCGCCGGGCACGGGGAAGACCCTCCTCGCAAAGGCCGTCGCCGCGGAGAGCGAGGCGAACTTCATCTCCGTCCGGGGCCCCGAGTTCCTGAGCAAGTGGGTCGGGGAGAGCGAGCGGATGGTCCGGGAGACGTTCCGGAAGGCGAAGACGGCGGCCCCGACCGTGATCTTCTTCGACGAGATCGACGCGATCACGCCCGTCCGAGGGATATCCGCGGACAGCCAGGTCACGGAGCGCGTGATCTCCCAGATCCTCACGGAGATGGACGGCCTCGAGGAACTCCACAACGTGACGGTCATCGCGGCGACGAACCGCGCGGACCTCGTGGACCCCGCCCTCCTCCGTCCGGGCCGGTTCGACCGCCACATTTACATCGCGCCGCCGGACCTCGAGACCCGGAAGGCGATCCTCGCGATCCACACGCAGAAGAAGCCCCTCGCGGGGGACGTGAACCTCGACGAGATCGCAAAGCGGACGGACAAGTACACGGGCGCGGAGCTCGCGGCCGTGTGCAACGAGGCGGCGATGCTCGCGATCCGCGACCACGCGACCCAGGTCGGGTCTCTCGACGAGGCCGCCTTGAAGAAGGTCCACATCAGGAAGGCGCACTTCGAGGCCGCTCTCAAGAGGATCCACCCGCAGGTCACAGACGTGGCCCGCTACCAGACCCTGGGCGCGGGCGGGCGGCCCGACCTGGAAGTCGGGTAGCCCGACGAGTCACGGCGCGAGGGCGGCGGCGGGCGCCGCGGGCCCTCCGCGGAAGAGGGAGATGACCCGCTTCTGGATCTCCCCCGCGAGGACGATCCACGGGGTCACGAGGAGGATCGCGAGCCAGTCGAACCCGGAGAGGGGCACGGTCCGCAGCATCGTCTGGAGGGCCGGGTGGTAGACCGCGAGGGCCTGGAGGGACACGGCCGCGACGAGGCCCACGAGGAAGTATCGGTTCGTCCAGAGCCCCACCCGGGAGAGGGGCTCCCCGAGGCTCCGGCAGTTGAAGGCGTTGAAGATCTCGAAGAGCACGAAGCCCGTGAAGACGACGGTCCGGGCAGACTCGAGCCCGCCGGAGCCGAGCTTCCAGGAGTACAGCCCGAGGATCCCCGACATCATGACGGCGACGGTCACCGCCATGAGGTGGCGGACCTCCGTCGTGATGAAGCCCTCCGTCCGGGTGCGGGGCCGCTCCCGCATGAGCCCCCGGTGCTTCGGCTCGAGGCTGAGGGAGAACACGGCGGGGGCCGCCGTCACCATGTTGAGCCAGAGGATCTGGGCCGCGACGAGGGGGAGCGGGAACCCCATCCCCATGCACGCGATGAGGACGACGGCCTCGCTGAGGTTCGTCGTGAAGAGGAACGCGACGACCCTCTTCACGTTCTTGAAGGCCAGGCGGCCCTCCTCGACTGCGTCGACGATGCTGTTGAAATCGTCCGACGTGAGGACGATGTCCGACGCCTCCCGGGCCACGTCCGTCCCCGTCTTCCCCATCGCCACGCCGACGTCGGCCCGCTTGAGGGCGGGGGCGTCGTTCACCCCGTCCCCCGTGACGACGACGACCTCGCCCTGAGCCTTGAGCGCCTCGACGACTCGGAGCTTGGCGTGCGGGGACACGCGGGCGAAGACGTCGGCGCGGGCGAGCTCGCGGGCGAACGCCGCGTCGTCGGCCGACTCGAGCCGGTCCCCCTGGACGACGGCCTCCCGGCCCTCCCGGACGAGGCCCACGCTCCGCGCGATGGCCTGCGCCGTGAGCGCGTGGTCGCCCGTGAGCATGATCACGCGGATCCCCGCCTCCCGGCACCGCCGGATGGAGTCCGCGACCCCGGCCCGGGGCGGGTCGATGAGGCCCAGGAGCCCGACGAAGACGAGATCCATTGCGTCGGCATCCGAGAGGTCGCCGGCGGCGAGGTCCACGTCCCGGTACGCGAAGCCGAGGACGCGGAGCCCCGCCCGGGACATCGCCTCGGCCCGCGCCGCGTACCCGTCCTTCCGGGCCTCGTCTGCCTCGACCCGGTGGTCCCCCTCGAGGGCGTAGCGGCAGCGGTCGAGGACGGACTCCGGCGCGCCCTTGAGGTAGAGGCGCATCCCGCCGCCGTCCTCCGCGACGGCCACGGCCATGAACCGGCGCTCGTGGGAGAAGGGGATCTCTGCGACGCGCCGCGAGGTCCCGAGGGTCGCCGCGATCCCGAGCTCGGAGGCGAAGAGGTACAGGGCCACCTCCGTCGGGTCCCCGTTGATGACGACCTCGCCCTCCTCTTCCTCCTCCCGGAGGTCGTTGCAGACCGCGGAGATCCGGCAGACGGCGGCGAGGGACGCCTCCGCGACCCCGCCGTCCGCGAGGTGCGCGTGGCCGACGTCCATCTCGGAGGGATGCCCGGGGAGGTACGCGGCGACGACCCGCATCCGGTTCTCCGTGATCGTGCCCGTCTTGTCCGTGCATATGACCGTGGCCGCGCCGACCGTCTCGACGGCGGACATCTTGCGCACGACGGCCTCCCGCTTCGCCATCCGCCGGATCCCGACGGCGAGGACGATGGACACGGCCGCCGGAAGGCCCTCGGGGATGATGGACACCATCTCGCCCAGGGCGAAGAGGAGCAGTTCCGTGAACGGGAAGCCCCGGACCAGGCCCACGGCAAGGACGGCGGCGATCGCGAGGGCCGCGCAGATCCCGATGTTCCGGGAGAAGGCGCGCACGTTCTTCGCGAGGGGGGACGGCTCCGACTCGAGGACGTCGAGGGAGGCCGCGATCCGGCCGATCTCCGTCTCGGGCCCCGTGCCCGTGACAAGGAGGAGGCCGCGGCCCCCGACGATGTGGGTCCCCATGAAGGCGCAGGAGGTCCGCTCCGCGATCCCCGCGCGGGCGTCCGCAATGGGCTCCGCGTGCTTCATCACGGGGAGGGACTCGCCCGTGAGCATGGCCTCCTCGACCTGGAGGACGTGGGCCTCGACGACCCGCCCGTCCGCGGGGATCGTGACGCCCGCCTCGAGGACGACGATGTCGCCCGGGACGACCTCCCGCGTAGGGACCGTCGTGTGGAGCCCGTCCCGCACGACGACACAGCGCGGCGCGTTCATCCGCTTGAGGGACTCGAGGGACCTCTCCGCATGGTACTCCTGCATGAAGCCGATGATCACGTTGACGGAGATCGCGGTCGCGATGACCGCGGTGTCGAAATAGTGCTCGATGACGACGGTCACGAGCATCGCGGCCTCGAGGACGAACAGGAAGGGGCTCCGCAGCTGGCCGAGGAGGATCCCGACCGGGGTCCGGCGCCGGGCGTCAGGGAGTTCGTTGGGACCGTGCTCGCCGAGGCGCTTCCGGGCGTCCGACGACGCGAGCCCGTCGGGGCTCGAACCATGGGCCCGGAGGACCTCGTTCGCCGGAAGAGCGTACCAACTGGCGGCCGGGCTCAGCGTCGATCCCATCCCTTGCGATGCCACCGGCCCGCCCGTCGCGGACGGACCGCCGATCTCGGAGGGCCACGAACGGGTGCAGCCTACAAAGGCTTTTTGTCCACGCGGCCCTGCGGATCGGGGCGTCCCGCCGCATCCCTCGAGCCCATCCAGAAGGATTAAGACGCACGGGAGGGAATCGCCCGCGATGGCCGGGGGCTCCGCGCCGGGCAAGCTCATCCTCTTCGGCGAACACGCGGTCGTCTTCGGGGAGCCAGCCCTCAGCACGGCAATCGACCTGAGGGCGGAGGTCTATGTCCGGCCCCATGCGCAGTGGCTCGCGGACGGGATGAGTCTGGACGAGCCGCGGTACCGGTACGTGAAGGCGGCGGCCCGCCGCGGATGGTCCGGCGAGCCCCTCTGGTTCGAGATCCGCTCCATGATCCCCGTGGGGTCCGGGCTCGGCTCGTCCGCCGCGGTGACCGTCGCGACCCTCGCGGCCCTCGGGTCCCTGGGTGGGACGTTCGACCCCGTCGCGATCGCCCGCGACGCCTTCGAGGTCGAGCACGAGGTCCAGGGGAGGGCCAGCCCGATCGACACGAGCACGGCCACCGCGGGGGGAGGCGTCCTCGTGCGCCGGGACGTGGGGGAGGGGCTCCTCTGGACCCTCCGCCGCGACACCCGGACGTGGTCCCTCCATCGGTGCGATCTCCCACCCTTGACGTTCGTCGTCGGCGACACGGGCATCGGTGCGGCGACGGGCCCCCTCGTCGCTGGGGTCAAGGAACGTGTGGACCGGGACCCGCGGATGGGCGAGGTCGTCCGGGAGATCGGCGGGATTACCCTCGACGGGCTCGGGGCCCTGCTCCGTAAGGACCTCGTGGCCGCGGGGGAGCTCATGGACCGGAACCATGGGCTCCTCAACACGCTCGGGGTGGGCCATCCCAGGCTCGACCGGCTCGTGGAGGCCGCCCGGAGGACGAGCTACGGGGCGAAGCTCACGGGGGCGGGCGGGGGTGGCAGCATGGTCGCGCTCACGGACCGCCCCGAGGAGACGCGGAGGGCGATCGGGGCCGCCGGCGGGCGGGCCTTCGCGGTGGCCACGGAGCCGGACGGAGTGCGGAGGCTCCCATGACGCCGAGGCGGGCGCACAAGGTCCGCGAGCCGAAGGGGGCCGCGCCACCCGCAGGACGGTCCTTGCTCGTCGTGCACGCGGCGGAGCTCCTCACCCTCCGCGGGCCCCCGGGTGCCCGGACCCGGGGAGCGGCCTCCGAGCTGGGGATCCTCGAGGACGGCGCCGTGTACGTGGTCGACGGACGCATCGTGAAGGTGGGCGTCACGGCGGAGGTCCTCCGCGACCACCCGCGCGCCGCGCGGACGATCGACGCGTCGGGGAGGACCGTCCTCCCCGGCTTCGTCGACGCCCACACCCACGCCGTGTTCGCCGGTTCGCGGGAGGGGGAGGTCGACTGGAAGGCGGAGGGCCTGGGATACGCGGAGATCGCGGACCGCGGAGGGGGCATCCTTCACACGGTCGGGGCCACACGGGCGGCGTCCGAGGATGAGCTCGTGCGGGACGCCGCGGGTCGTCTGCGCGCGATGGCCGCCCATGGGACGACGACGGCGGAGGTGAAGAGCGGGTATGGGCTGACGACCGCGGACGAGCTCAAGATCCTGCGGGCCGCGGAACGCGCGGGAGAGCTCGCGGGGGTCCGCGTCGTCCGGACGTTCCTCGGGGCCCACGCGGTCCCCCCCGAGTACGCGGGGCGGCCCGACGCCTACGTCGACGCGATCGTGTCCGAGGGCTTGGACGCCGTGGCCTCGGCCCGGGCGGCGTCCTTCTGCGACGTCTTCGTCGAGCGGGGGTATTTCTCGACCGAGCAGGCGCGCAGAATCCTCGAGGCTGCGATCGTCCGGGGACTCGGGGCGAAGGTCCATGCGGACGAGCTGTCCGACACGGGAGGGGCGGCCCTCGCCGCGGATGTCGGCGCGGTGTCCGCCGACCACCTCATCCACGTCTCGGACGCCGGCGTCGAGGGGATGGCGCGGGCCGGGGTCCTCGCGACCCTCCTGCCGGCGACCTCCCTCGCGTCCCGGATGCCCTTCGCGGACGGCCGGCGCCTCGTCCAGGCGGGCGTCCCCGTCGCCCTGGGGACGGACCTCAGTCCGGCCACCTGGTGCGAGTCCATGCAGCTCGTCCTCGCTCTCGCGCGCCACCACAACGGTCTCCTGGCGGCCCAGGCGATCGTCGCGGGGACGATCAACGCGGCCCACGCCGTGGGGCAGGGGGACGAGGTCGGGAGTCTGGAACCCGGGAAGATCGCGGACCTGGTCGTACTCGACCTGCCTTCCCACCGCCATGTAGGTTACCGGATGGGCGGGAACGCCGTCGTCTAGGTCGTCCGACGCGGCCGCGTTGCGGTTTCCCGCGGCTTGACACAGTGATCCTGTCGGGCCAACACCTGACGCTCCCAGGAGGGATGCGTCCGGGGAGAAGCTCGTAGCCGTGG
>Ga0209002_10001625_pt1 | contig 18169 bp, 16 predicted proteins | sample Rifsed16ft2_FD_184010 | JGI IMG/M metagenome (GOLD analysis project Ga0209002, IMG submission 184010) | Soil microbial communities from Rifle, Colorado, USA - sediment 16ft 2 (version 2) | ecosystem: Environmental > Terrestrial > Deep subsurface > Rock core/Sediment | place: Rifle, Colorado... | reverse complement strand
CGCGTCGCCAAGCCGAAGGTCGTCTCCGGGCCGCTCGAGGCGGTTCGCCGTCTGGTCGACCCGGCGCTGGGGCGCTTCCTCGTCGACCGCCGGGCCGAGCTCGCCGCCATGGACCCCTCGGCGGCGATGCTGGTCCAGGAGCTCGAGCGGCTCGTCGCCGCCGGCGGGAAGCGGATCCGGCCGGCGCTGTGCTACTGGGCCTTCCGGGCCGCGGGAGGCCCTAGCGGCGAGCCGATCGTGAACGCCTGCGTGGCGCTCGAGCTGTTGCACACGTCGGCGCTGGTGCACGACGACGTGATGGATCGCGCGGACGAGCGCCGGGGTGTTCCGGCGAGCCATCGCCGGTTCGCGACCGAGGCGCCGGCCGGCGTCGATCCGCAGGCCCACGGCATCTCGGCGGCGATCCTGGTGGGCGACCTGGCGCTCGTGCTCTCGGAGCGGGCGCTTCGGCTCTCGGGCTTCGGCGAGCCGGGGCTCGCGCGGGCGATGACCCGGTTCGACCGGATGCGGGTCGAGATGGCGGCCGGGCAGTTCCTAGACGTCTCGGGGAGCGGCGATCCCGCGCGGGTCGCGGCGCTGAAGTCCGGCTCCTATACGGCCGTCGGCCCGGTGCTCATCGGCTGTGCGCTCGCCGAGGCCGGTGCCGCCGTCGAGGGCCCGCTCGGCGTCTACGCGCGGCTCGTCGGGGAGGCGTTCCAGCTCGGCGACGACATCGCGGACGGCGACGCCCTCCCCGGGTCATCGCCGCAGGTCGGGCGGCTCGTCGGCCGTGCCGTCGAAGCCCTGGAAGGCGCCCCGCTCGCACCCGAGGGCGCCGCAGCCCTCGCGGAGCTGGCCGGCCTGCTGCGGCTACCGGATGAGACCTGAGATGCAGGTCCCCGACGTGGATGCCGCCGCCGCCCGCCGGATGTTCGCCAGTCTGCCGACGATGGCGGTCGCGACGCTTGCCCCCGACGGCTCACCGCACGTCGTTCCGCTCTGGTTCGTGTGGCCCGAGGACGCCGTGTACCTCTCGGTCCGTCGTGAGGGGCGGACGTGGGCGAACGCGGGCGCCGACCCGAGGGTGGCGCTCACGGTCGACGTCGGGCGCTCGTGGATCGAGCTCGCGGGCATCGAGGTCATCGGGCGCGCCGAGCGCCTGCCCGCCGAGCACGCCGAGATGCGCAAGCCCATCTCGGCCTGGCACGAGAAGTACCGGCCCCTCCTATCGGCGAACGGATTCGCCAGGCTGGCGGAGGAGATCCGGGGGCTCGGGTTCCTGCGGGTCGTGCCCGACCGCATCTCGGCCTGGGATCACGCGAGGGGAGGCTGAGCCACCGGTTGCCCGTTGTGGACGCCCCGGCTTAGGGTTTGTGACCTGGTTCACAAGTGACTAGCATCCCTTGTGAAAGTTTTCACAAGCGGTCTCGACAGGCGGTGGGGGAGCTCGTGGCTGGCCCGGCGAACGCGCAGCTCGACGTCGATGTCCTGGTTGTCGGCGCGGGTCCCGGCGGTTCGACGGCCGCGTACCACCTGGCCCGCCACGGCCTGGACGTCCTGGTCGCGGAGAAGGCTGCGTTCCCCCGCGAGAAGGTGTGCGGCGACGGCCTGACCCCCCGAGGGGTGGTCCAACTCCAGCGCCTGGGCATCGACACCGACGATCCCCTGTTCGAGCGCCACCACGGCCTTCGGATCCGCTCGCGGCGCGTGATGCTCGACCTGCCCTGGCCCGAGCTCGATGACTTCCCGGCGTACGGCCTCTCGATGAGCCGCGCGAGCTTCGACGAGCTTCTCGCCCGTCACGCCGAGAAGGCGGGTGCGCGACTGGTCGAGGAGACCGAGGTCCTGGGTCCGACGATGAACGACGAGGGATGGGTGACCGGCGCGCGCGTGCGTCGCGTGGGTGACGACGCCGAGACGACGGTTCGCGCCCGGTACGTCATCGCGGCCGACGGCGCCTCGTCGCGGTTCGCCGCGAAAGCCGGCGTCGAGCGGGACGCTTCCAAACCCCTCGGGATCGCCGCCCGGCGCTACTACCGGATCGAGCATCACCCGGGCCCGTGGCTGGAGGTGTGGATGGGGCTCACCGACCGCGACTCGGCCATGCCCGCCTACGGCTGGCTGTTCGCCCTTACCGACGGCAGCGTCAACGTGGGCGCGGGCCTGCTCAACACCTTCGCCAACTTCAAGGACCTATCGGCGCGGGGCGTGTTCGACGTGTTCGTGCGAGCGCTGCCGGCGGAGTGGAACGTGAACGAGGACACGGCCGAAGGGCGCATGCTCTCCGGACCGCTGCCGATGGGGGGATCCCGCACCCCTCCGGCGATGCCGGGCATGCTCGTGATCGGCGACGCGGCCGGGCTCGTGAACCCGTTCAACGGCGAGGGCATCGCCTATGCGATGGAATCGGCCGAGCTCGCGGCAGAGCTCGTCGCGGAGGCGCTGGTCAAGGACCGGCCCGGGGTCGCTCACCTGTATCCGACGATGCTGCGCGAGCGATACGGCGCCTACTACCGGATCGGGAACCGCTTCGTCCGCGCGATCGGGCATCCCCGCGTGATGAAGGCGCTCGTGGACCATGGCCTGCCGCGGAAGCGCCTCATGGGGTTCCTCCTGCGCCTCATGGGCAACCTGAGCGACCGGGACCACGGCGACCTCCAGGACCGAGCGATCGCCACGCTCGAGCGGATCGCCAGGGCGGCGTAGAGGGGCATGGAGACCGGCGCCGAGCTCTCGCAGTACCTGCCGATCGTCCTCCTGGCGGCGCTCGCGTTCCTGTTCGCCGTCTTGTCCCTGGCGGCCTCGTCCGTGCTCCGTCCGAACCGGCCGACCCCCGCCAAGCTCGCGCCGTACGAGTGCGGGATCGAGCCCGAGCGTCTGCCCAAGGGCGAGCGGTTCAGCGTGAAGTTCTACGTGGTCGCGATGCTGTTCATCATCTTCGACATCGAGACGATCTTCCTCTTCCCGTGGGCGGTCGGCTTCCGTCGCCTCGGGCTGTTCGGGTTCGTCGAGATGGTCGTGTTCATCGGGCTGGTGTTCGTCGCCTACGTCTACATCTGGCGTTCGGGCGGTTTGGACTGGGGCCGGGAGGAAGGCCGCGCCGACGACGAGGACGCGGCCGAGCAGGAGCGGGAGCTAGCCCGTGCCGGTTGAGCGTGTGCAGGGCCACCTCACAGGCCGAACGGCCGAGGAGAGCGAGGAGGAGCTCAAGCGCGGGCTCCTGATGACCTCGCTCGACAAGGCCGTCAACTGGGCGCGCAAGCAATCGATGTGGCCGGTCACGTTCGGGCTCGCGTGCTGCGCGATCGAGATGATGGCCACGGGGGCCGGCGACTACGACCTGTCCCGGTGGGGGATGGAGCTCTTCCGCGCCTCGCCCCGCCAGGCCGACCTGATGATCGTGGCCGGGCGGGTCAGCCAGAAGATGGCGCCGGTGCTCCGCACCGTCTACGACCAGATGCCCGAGCCGAAGTGGGTCATCTCGATGGGCGTGTGCGCCTCGGCCGGCGGGATGTTCACGAACTATGCGATCGTGCAGGGCGTCGACACGATCGTCCCGGTCGACATCTACGTCCCCGGCTGCCCCCCCAAGCCCGAGATGCTGATGTACGGCATCCTGCGCCTGCACGAGAAGGTCCGCACCGAGGGCCACGCGTCGTGAACGCGCAGGAGCTCGCCGACCGGGTGGGCGAGCGGCACCCGAGCGTCGTCGTCGCGCGCCAGGAGGCGACGCTGACGCTCGAGCGGACCGAGCTGCTCGGCGCGCTCGCTCCGTTGCGCGACGACCCCGAACTCCGCCTGGACTTCCTCTCGAGCATCACCGCGAGCGATCGTCCGGGCCGCGACCCGAGGTTCTGGGTCGCCTACGAGCTCTACTCGCTCGAGCTCCGGCATCGCCTCCGCGTGAAGGTGGGGCTGGCCGAGGACGGGGCGTCCGTCCCGTCGGTGACGAGCGTGTTCCCGACGGCGAACTGGCTCGAGCGTGAGACATACGACTTCTACGGGATCGTCTTCGACGGTCATCCCGATCTGCGCCGGATCCTCCTGCCCGACGGGTGGGAGGGGTGGCCGCTGCGCAAGACCGAGGAGCTCGGCGGCGTGAACACGTGGTACCACGGCGGCGCGTTCATCCCGCCGGTGGACCGGAGGATCACATGAGCGAGCGCGAGGTGGATGCGCTGTCCACGGGCGAGGTCCGCCAGGAGACGATGATCGTGAACATGGGGCCCCAGCATCCCTCGACCCACGGGGTGCTCCGGCTCCTGCTCGAGCTCGACGGCGAGACCGTCGTCTCGTGCGAACCGATCATCGGCTACCTGCACACGGGGATCGAGAAGAACACCGAGTATCGGACCTGGCAGCAGGGGGTCACGTTCGTCACCCGGGCCGACTACCTCTCACCGTTCTTCAACGAGACGGCCTACTGCCTGGCCGTCGAGAAGCTGCTGGGCATCGAGGCGCCGCCGCGAGCCCAGGTCCTGCGCGTCCTGTTCATGGAGATGAACCGCATCGCCTCGCACCTGGTGTGGCTAGCCACGGCCGGGATGGAGCTCGGAGCGGTGAGCGTGATGCTGTACGGCTTCCGCGAGCGCGAGACGATCCTGGACATCTTCGAGGCCGCGACCGGCCTGCGCATGAACCACGCCTACGTTCGGATAGGCGGCGTCGTCATGGACCTGCCGGACGGCGGCCTGGACGCGATCGGCGACTTCACCGCGATGATGCCCGGCCGGATCCGCGAGTACGAGAACCTGCTGTCGCGCAACCCGATCTGGGTCGAGCGCAACGCCGGTGTCGGCGTGCTGAAGGCCGAGACCGCGCTCGGGCTCGGGGTGACGGGACCCGTCCTTCGCTCCGCCGGGGTCGCCAAGGACGTCCGTCGCGACGAGCCCTATTGCGGGTACGAGACCTACGAGTTCGACGTGCCGGTGCGCGAGACGGCCGACTGCTATGGGCGGTTCGAGCTCCGCCTGGAGGAGATGCGCGAGTCGCTGCGGATCGTCGAGCAGTGCTCTGAGCGTCTGCGCGAGCCCGGTCACGTGATGATCGAGGACCCGAAGGTCGCCTGGCCCGCACGCCTGGAGGTGGGATCCGACGGCATCGGGAACGCGCCCTCGTACGTCACCCACATCATGGAGGAGTCGATGGAGGCGCTGATCCATCACTTCAAGATGGTGACCGAGGGCGTCTCCGTCCCGGCCGGCGAGGTCTACGTCCCGGTCGAGTCGCCGAGAGGAGAGCTCGGGTTCTACGTAGTGTCCGACGGCGGGCACCGGCCGTACCGCGTGAAGATCCGCGACCCCTCGTTCGTGAACCTGCAGTCGGTGCCGGCGATGGTCGAAGGCGGCCTGGTCGCCGACGCGATCGCGGTGATCTCGAGCCTGGACCCCGTGATGGGCGGTGTGGATCGCTGATGGGCGTGCTGAGCCCCGAGCTGCTCGAGCTCGCCGAGGCGATCAAGACCAGGTACCCGGCGGGGCGTGAGCGCTCGGCGGTGATGCCGCTGTTGTACCTGGTCCAGTCGGTGGAGGGAAGCCTGACCCGCGAGGGGTTGCGCGAGGTGGCCGGGCTCCTGGGCCTTACCACCGCGGAGGTGGAGGCGGTCGCCACCTTCTACACGATGCTGCGGACGCGCCGGACCGGCACCCACGTCGTGTCCGTGTGCACGAACCTGTCCTGCGCACTGCGCGGCGCCAACGAGGTCTTCGAGGTCGCACATGGGGCGGCCGGGATCGCACACGGCGAGGAGACCTCGGAGGACGGCCTGATCACGATCCACGAGGAAGAGTGCCTGGGCGCGTGCGACGCGGCCCCCGTGGTGCAGATCGACTTCGCGAACCACGACCGGGTCGATCCCGAGCGGATGCGCGAGCTCGTCGCGGCGCTTGTCGCCGGCGAGATCCCCGCCCCCTCGCGCGGGACGGCGCCAGTCGACTTCAGGCATGCCTCGCGGATCCTGGCGGGCGCCGAGGAGCCCTCTTGAGCAAGCCCGTCACGCGCGTGCTTACCGCGAACTGGGATGACCAGTCGGTGTTCGGCATCGACGGATACATCGCGAAGGGCGGCTACGAGGGCCTGCGCAGGGCGCTCTCGATGACGCCAGCCGAGCTGATCGACCTCGTCAAGGTTTCCGGGCTGCGGGGCCGGGGCGGGGCCGGGTTCCCCACCGGGGTTAAGTGGTCGTTCGTGCCGCAGGACACCGGCAAGCCCACGTACGTGGTGGCCAACTTCGATGAGTCCGAGCCCGGTACGTTCAACAACCGCGAGATCGTGGAGCGCGAGCCCCACCGGTTCCTGGAGGGCATGGCGATCGCGGCCTACGCCGTGGGCAGCCACAAGGCCTTCATCTACTGCCGCGGCGAGTTCCTGTGGCCGGGCCAGGTCCTCGACGCCGCGATCCGTGAGGCCTACTCGAAGGGCGTGTTCGGCGACTCGATGCTCGGCGGCGGCCACGCGCTCGAGGTCGTCCTGCACCGGGGCGCCGGCTCGTACATCTGCGGCGAGGAGACCGCGCTGCTGTCCTCGCTCGAGGGCTACCGCGGCCAGCCGCGCCTGCGCCCCCCGTTCCCGGCGGTCGAGGGCCTGTACGAGAGCCCGACCGTCATCAACAACGTCGAAACCCTCGCGACGGTTCCGTCGATCCTGGTCAACGGGGCCGAGTGGTTCGCGAAGACAGGGACCGAGAAGTCGCCCGGGACCAAGATCTTCAGCGTCTCGGGCAAGGTCGAGCGCCCCGGCAACTACGAGGTGCCGATGGGCACGCCCCTGCGGCAACTGCTCGAGGAGCACGCGGGTGGGGTGCTCGGCGGCCGGCGTCTGAAGGCGTGGACGCCCGGCGGCTCATCGACCCCGATGCTCACGGACGAGCATCTCGACGTCCCCCTGGACTTCGAGTCGGTCGCGGCCGCGGGCTCGCTGCTCGGCACCGGCGCGATCATCGTGATGGACGAGACCGACTGCATCGTCGAGGCCACGCGCCGGCTCGTGCAGTTCTACGCCCACGAGTCCTGCGGCAAATGCACGCCGTGCCGCGAGGGCACTTGGTGGGTGAGCCGGGTGCTCTCGCGGATCGAGCTGGGGCACGGCCGTCCCGAGGACCTGCCGCTACTCGACGACCTGGGCCGCAACATCCTGTTCAAGGCGTTCTGCGCGCTCGCCGACGGCGCGGTCTCGCCGATCCAGTCGAGCCTGAAGTTCTTCCGCGACGAGTACGTTCAGCACATCGAGGAGCGCCGGTGCCCGTTCACGGGCAAAGGCCCGGGCGTCCATGGTGCCGCCGAACCCGAGGGCGTGGTGGTAGGGGCATGAGGCTCGAGATGGTCGCGCTCACGGTAGACGGCAAGGAGATAACCGTCCCGAAGGGGACGCTCGTGATCCGCGCCGCCGAGCAGCTCGGCATCGAGATCCCGCGGTTCTGCGAGCACCCGTTCCTCTCGCCGATAGGAGCCTGCCGGCAGTGCTACGTGGAGATAGAGGGTCAGCGCAAGCTGTTCACCTCGTGCACGACGGAGGTCGCGCCCGGGATGGCCGTGAAGACCCAGAACACGTCCGATGAGGCGCGCCGCGGCCAGGTCGCCAACCTCGAGTTCCTCCTGCTGAACCACCCGCTCGACTGCCCGATCTGCGACCGCGGCGGCGAGTGCCCGCTGCAGGACCAGGCGTTCGCGTTCGGCCCGGGCGAGAGCCGGTACAAGGAGCCCAAGCGAACCTTCCCGAAGCCGGTCGTGCTCTCGCCGCTCGTGAACCTGGACCGCGAGCGGTGCGTGCTCTGCACCCGGTGCACCCGGTTCTGCGACGAGATCGGCGGGGATCGGTTCCTCGAGCTGTTCGCGCGCGGCGCCGACGAACGGGTCTCGATCGCCGCGGGCGAGGACTTCCGCTCGCCCTTCAGCGGCAACACCGTGCAGATCTGCCCCGTCGGGGCCCTGACCTCGGTGACCTACCGCTTCGTCGCGCGGCCGTTCGACCTGTCGAAGGCGGACTCGGTCTGCGGTCACTGCAGCGCGGGGTGCAACGTGACGCTGAACGCCCGCCGGGGCGAGATCGTCCGCGTACTCGCTCGCGACGAAGTCGAGGTCAACGACGCCTGGATCTGCGACAAGGGGCGGTACGCGTTCCGTCACGCGGACCTGCCCGCGCGGATCACGACGCCGCTGATCCGCGAGCGCGGGCTGGAGCCCGCCTCGTTCGGCGAGGTGTTCGATCGCATCGCCGCGTGGTCCAAGGGCGCCCCGGTCGCGTTCCTTGCCGGGGGGCGCCTGCTCGACGAGGACGCGTACGCGCTGTCCAAGCTCGCCCGTGTCGCGTTCGACACGAACGACGTGGACCACCGTCGGACCTTCCACGGGGGTCAGGCGGAGGAGGTCGCCGCCGCGGCCCCGATGGAGACGACTTACCGCGCCGTGGAGCGGGCCAAGGTGATCCTGCTCGCCGGTCTGGACGCCGAGCAGGAGGTGCCGATCCTGCACCTTCGGATCCGCAAGGCGGCGCGCGCCGGCGCCCGGGTGTTCGTGATCGGGCCGCGCCGGACCCGGCTCTGGGATCTCGCCGAGCACCACCTGTGCCTGCCCGAGCACCAGACCTATGTGCTCGAGAAGATCCACGACGGCGACGCGCCCGAGGGCTCGTTCGAGGCTCGCGTGGCAACGGCGCTCCGAGAGGGCGGCGGCGAGGCCGTCGTGCTGGCGGGCGAGCGTCTGGCCGAGCATCCACTCGCCGCGGACGTCGCGCTCTCGGTCGCGCACCGTTACGGCGCTCGGTTCGCGCTCGTGCCCCGGCGCGCGGGCGATCGTGGGGCGCTGCGTGCGGGCGTGCATCCCGCGCTCCTGCCCGGGGGTCGCCGGGTCGCGGCCGAAGACGAGCGCGGCGAGGTCGAGGCCTTGTGGGCCAGCGTCCCGGCCGAACCCGGTCGCTCGACGCGCCAGATCCTCCAGGCGTGCGCGGACCGCGAGATCGGAGTCCTGTTCCTGGTCGGCGTCGACCCGGTCCGCGACTTCCCCGACGCGACGCTCGCGGAGCGGGCGCTCTCCAACGTGGGGCACGTCGTCGTGCAGTCCCTCGAGCTCGGCGCACTCGCGGTGTACGCGGCGGCGTTCCTGCCCGCCGCCGCCTGGGCCGAGCGCGAGGGCTCGGCCACCGACTGGGAGGGCCGCGCCCAGCGCATCGCTCCGGTGCGGCCGAGCGTCGGCGTCGCACGTCCGGATTGGGAGATCCTCGCGGAGATCGCGCGCGCGATGGGGCGCGACCTCGGGTTCGCCTCCATCGACGATGTCCGCGCCGAGGCGGCGACGTTGCTCGCGCCCCGCGAGGTCTCGCCGCGCGTGACCGCCTGGACCGGGACGGGCAAGCCGCAGCGACTCGGCGACATGACGCTCTTCACTTATCCGCTCCTGGTCGACGAGGGCCGCCTATCCGAGGGCGCGAGCGAGCTGAAGGCGGCGCTGGGGGAGGAGGCCTTCGTTGAGATCAACCCCGAGGACGCCGAGAAGCACGGCGTCGCCGACGGCGGCCGCGCCCTCGTGCGTACCGTGGCGGGCGAGGCGGAGCTACCGGTCCGCGTGACCGAGCACGTCGCCGCGGGCGCGCTCTTCGTCCCGTTCAACCAGCCGGGGCTGGCCGCCAACACCCTGCTGTCCGGGGGGTTCTCGACGGCCGCTTCGATCGCGCCCGCGAGCTCGACGGCATCGGTGCCGGAGGTCGAGCCGGCCGGGGTGGCGTGATGGACTGGGTGGACTGGGCGCTGCTGATCGGCGAGGTCGTCGTCGTGTTCTTCGGGCTGCTGATCGCGGTGATGGTGCTCATCTGGATGGAGCGCAAGGTCATCGCCGACATGCAGACGCGGATGGGGCCGATGCGCGCCGGGCCGAAGGGGATCCTGATCACGCTCGCCGACGGCATCAAGCTGTTCTTCAAGGAGGGCATCACGCCGACCCTCGTCGACCGGCCCGTCTACCTGATCGCGCCGGTGATCGCGATGCTCCCCGCGTTCCTCGCGTTCGCCGTGATCCCCTACGGCACCAGCGTCGAACTGTTCGGCCGCGAGGTGACCTTCCAGATAGCCGACCTGAACATCGGGATCCTGTGGGTCCTGGCGATGGGCTCGCTGATGATCTACAGCATCGTGCTCGCCGGGTGGTCCAGCGGCTCGAACTACCCGCTGCTCGGCGCGGTCCGCAGCTCGGCGCAGATGATCAGCTACGAGGTCGGGATGGGGCTGGCGCTCGTCGCGGTCCTCATGTACTCGGACTCGCTGAAGATGTCCGAGATCGTCGCGAGCCAGGACCGGATCTGGAACGTGATCCCGCAGTTCCCGGCGTTCGTGATCTTCCTGATCGCCGGCCTGGCCGAGACGAACCGCCCGCCCTTCGACCTGCCCGAGGCCGAGTCCGAGCTGGTAGCCGGGTTCCATACCGAGTACTCGGGGATCAGGTTCGCGATGTTCTACCTGGGCGAGTACCTGAACGTCGTCACGGTGGCGGCGGTCGCGACCACGCTGTGGCTCGGCGGCCCTCGGGGCCCGGCTCCGGACTTCCTCTCGTGGTTGTGGCCGCTGCTGTGGTTCACGTTCAAGGTCGTGGTCATCGTCTACCTCTACATCTGGATCCGCGCCACGCTGCCGCGGATCCGGTACGACCGGCTGATGACCTTCGGCTGGAAGTTCCTGATCCCGTTCGGGCTGGTGTGGGTGCTCCTCACCGGGGCGATCGTCGTCCTGCCCGACGTCTACGGGCGCGATGCGGTCGTCACCGCCTTCGCGATCGCGTTCGGGGCCATCGTGGTCGTCTCGCTGATCTGGCCGCTGTTCGCGAAGCGGCCAGCGGAGGAGGTGCCGGCCTCGTGAGCGACGAGCCGCGCGAGGCGCAGCGCGTCGACCTGGGCTCGGCTACCGGCGCCGTGCTGAAGGGCATGGGGACGGTCTTCAAGCAGATCTTCCGGCGCGACGTCACCGAGGAGTACCCGAAGGAGATCGTCCAGCCGCCGGCGCGGAGCCACATCGGCCGGCACCTCCTGAACCGTTACGAGAACGGCCTCGAGAAGTGCATCGGGTGCGAGCTGTGCGCCTTCGCATGTCCGGCCGACGCGATCTGGGTGGAGGGGGACGACAACGATCCCGAGCATCCCGTCAGCCCAGGTGAGCGGTACGCGAAGGACTACCAGATCAACTACCTGCGCTGCATCATGTGCGGCCTGTGCGTCGAGGCGTGCCCGACCCGCGCGCTCACGCTCACCAGCTACTACGAGCTCTCGTTCACCTCGCGCGAGGAGGCGGTGCTCACGAAGGAGCAGCTGCTCGAGCGCCCGCCGGAGCTCGGCACGAGCCCGGGGACCCGGGAGGGGCGGTAGTGCCGCTAGACCAGGTCGTGTTCTGGGTGTTCGCGCCGATCTCGGTCGGGAGCGCGATCGCGATGCTCCTGCAGCGCAACGCCGTCCATGCCGCCCTGTTCCTCGTAGTGAACTTCTTCACGATCGCGGTCTTCTACCTGGTGCTGGGCGCCTCGTTCCTGTTCGCGGTCCAGATCATCGTCTACGCGGGCGCGATCATGGTCCTGTTCCTGTTCGTGATCATGCTGCTCGGCGTGGACCGCGAGGAGTCGCTCGTGGAACGCCTGAGGGGCCAGCGCGTGATCGGGATCACGCTCGGCGTCGGGATCGCCCTCGAGCTCATCGTGGCGATCCGCGCCGGGATCGGGTTCGCGACGAAGGCGCCCGCGAACTTCGACCAGGTTGCCAACGAGGGGGGCAACGCCGAGGCGCTCTCGCGCGTGCTGTTCCGCGACTACTTCTTCCCGTTCGAGGTGACCTCGATCCTGCTGATCGTGGCGGCGATCGCGGTGGTGGTGCTCGCGTCGCGGCAGCGCCGATCGGTCACGAAGGCTCAGGCGGCGTCCGAGGCTGATGAGGCGGCTGTGTGAGGACGCCGATCTCCTACTTCGTGGTCGTGTCGGCGATGCTGTTCGCGATCGGTACGATCGGGGTGCTCGTCCGCAAGAACGCGCTCGTGATCTTCATGTCGGTCGAGCTCCAGCTGAACGCGGTGAACCTCGCCCTCGTGTCGTTCAGCCGGATGCACAACAACCTGAACGGCCAGGTCCTGGCCTTCTTCTCGATGGTGGTCGCCGCCGCCGAGGTCGTGGTCGGACTCGCGATCATCGTGACCGTCTACCGGCGCCGGCAGAGCGCAAGCGTGGACGACGCCACGGTCCTGAGGGGTTGAGGGGATGCTCGACCTCGTCTGGCTGATCCCCGCCCTCCCGCTCGCCGGCGCGACCATGAACCTGTTCGCCGGGCGGCGGCTCGGCAGGCGCGCGGGGTGGGTCGCGTCGGCGGCGATCGCGGCCGGGTTCGTCGTGGCCGTCCTAGTCCTGCTCGACATGGCTTCCCTGCCCGGGGACGAGCGGGCCCACGCGGTCGAGCTGTTCGAGTGGATCTCGGCTGGGTCGTTCGCGGTGGACTGGACGCTGCGCGTGGACCCCCTCGCGATCACGATGGCGCTCGTCGTGACCGGCGTGGGGACGCTGATCCACCTCTACGCGGTGGGGTACATGGAGCACGACCCGCGCGTCGGCCGCTTCTTCGCGTACTTCAACCTGTTCGCGTCCTTCATGTTGATGCTGGTCCTGGCGGACAACTACCTGGTCCTGTTCCTGGGCTGGGAGGGCGTGGGCCTGTGCTCGTACCTGCTGATCGGGTTCTGGTACGAACGCCCGGCCGCCTCGAGCGCCGCGAAGAAGGCGTTCATCACCACCCGGGTCGGCGACGCCGCGATGCTCCTCGGGCTCGTCCTGATCTGGGTCCACACCGGCTCTCTCGACTTCGACACGGTGTTAGGAGGCGCGGGGAGCCTCTCGAACACCGTGGCCACCACGATCAGCCTGCTGCTGCTGGCCGGCGCCGTCGGCAAGTCGGCACAGCTGCCGCTGCACGTCTGGCTCCCAGACGCGATGGAGGGCCCGACGCCGGTCTCCGCGCTGATCCACGCCGCCACGATGGTGACCGCCGGCGTCTACCTAGTCGTGCGCTCGCACGCGCTGTTCGAGGCCTCGAGCGTGGCGCTCCCCGTGGTGCTGGTGATCGGGCTGGTGTCGGCTCTGTACGCCGCTCTCGCCTCGATCGGGCAGTTCGACATCAAGCGCGCCCTCGCGTACTCCACGATGAGCCAGATCGGGTTCATGTTCTTCGCGGCCGGGATGGGCTTCTACTCGGGCGCGATGCTCCTGCTCGTCTGCCACGCCTTCTACAAGGCGCTCCTGTTCCTCACCGCCGGCAACGTGCTGCACGGCCTGGACGACGAGGCCGACCTGCGGCGGATGGGCGGTCTGCGAACCGACATGCCGGTCTCGGCCGTCTGGTTCGCGATCGGGGCGCTCGCGCTGGCCGGGATCCCGCCGCTCGCGGGGTTCTTCGCGAAGGACCACATCGTCGGGTTCGCCGCCTCCAGCGGGCGCGAGGCCGTGTGGGTCCTCGCCAGCGTCGGTGCGTTCCTCTCGGCCCTGTACATCGCGCGCCCGCTGTTCCTGACCTTCTTCGGGCAGCGTCGGAACCAGACGAACTCGCACGAGGCGTCGAGGGCGATGAACGCGCCGCTCGCGGTGCTGGCCTTCCTGTCCGTGGTGGGCGGTCTCGTCCTGGGCCTGACCGCCGAGGGCGGCCGGCTCGAGCTGTTCCTCGAACCGGTGCTCGGCGTGCCCGAGCACGGCGAGGCGTTCATCGGGGAGGTGGCGCTGCTCACGGTCTCGGTCGCGCTCGCGTTCGCGGCGGTCGGGGTGGGGTTCTGGGTCTGGGCCTCGGGCCGGGTGAACTGGCAGGCGTTCCCCGAGCGCCAGCCCGAGCTCGCCGGCTGGCTCGCGAACGCGTTCTACGTGAACGCCCTCTACGCGTGGATCGTTCAGCACCCCGGCAAGGGCTTCGGGCGTTCGCTCACGGTCGTGGACGACCTGGTGATCGACGGCGCCGTGAACGAGGTCGGCACCGAGGTTGGCCGCGCGTCGCGTCTGGCGCCCCGGATCCAGCGTGGCTTCGTTCGCTCCTACGCGCTCGCGTTCCTGCTGGGCGCGGTGGCGCTCCTGCTGTTCCTGGCGGTGAGGCTCTGATGCCCTGGCTCTCCGTCCTCATCCTCTTGCCGCTCTTCGGCGTTGCGATCCTGGCGCTGTGGCGGGGGGCGAGCGACGCGCAGGCTCGGGCGGTGGCGCTCCTGGTCGCGGTGGCCGACCTGGTCGTGGCGCTCGGCATGGTCGGCGCGTTCGAGCCGTCAGACTCCGGCTATCAGCTCGTCGAGCGGGTGGACTGGGTCTCGTCGGTCGGGCTCTCGTACCTCGTTGGGGTCGACGGGTTCAGCATCTGGCTCGTCGTCCTGACGGCGTTCATGACCCCGGTCGCGCTCCTGTCTACGTGGAGCATCACGAGCCGTGTGCGCCTGTTCATGGCGCTCACCTTGCTGCTCGAGACCTGCATCCTGGGCTCATTCATCGCGCTGGACCTGCTGCTGTTCTTCGTCTTCTTCGAGGCGCTGCTCGTCCCCATGTTCCTGATGATCGGCGGGTGGGGCTCGGCGCGGCGGGTGTACGCGGCCGTGAAGTTCTTCCTATTCACGATGGCCGGCTCGGCGTTCCTGCTGATCGGGATCGTCTACCTGTGGTTCCAGACGGTGCAGCAGTTCGGGCACGGGAGCTTCGACATCCGCGTGGTCGAGCAGCTGTCGCTAGGCACGAGCACGCAGCGCTGGCTCTTCGTCGGGTTCTTCATCGCGTTCGCCGTGAAGGTGCCGCTGTTCCCGCTCCACACGTGGCTGCCCGATGCCCACACCGAGGCGCCCACCGCCGGCTCGATCGTCCTGGCCGCGCTCCTTCTGAAGGCCGGGCCCTACGGGATGCTGCGGTTCAACCTCGACCTGTTCCCCGAGGCATCCGCGACGTTCGCCGACGCGATCGGCGTGCTCGCCGTGATCGGCATCGTCTACGGCGCGATCGTGGCGATGATGCAGACCGACGTGAAGCGCCTGGTGGCCTACTCGTCGGTCTCGCACATGGGGTTCGTGATCCTGGGGATCTTCACCCTCACGCCCGAGGGCTCGAGCGGCGCGGTCCTGCAGATGGTGAACCACGGCCTGTCGACCGGTCTCCTGTTCTTCGCGGTCGGGATGCTCTACGAACGGACGCACACGCGCGACATGGGCGAGATGGGCGGCCTCGCCACGATCACCCCGTGGATCGCCGCCACGTTCCTGGTCGCGAGCCTGTCCTCGATAGGCCTTCCCGGCCTGAACAACTTCGTCGGTGAGTTCCTGGTGATCCTCGGCTCGTTCGGCGCCGATCGATGGCTCGGCGCCGCGGCCGTGACCGGCGTGGTGCTCGGCGCGATCTACATGCTGTGGGCGTACCAGAAGACCTTCCAGGGGCCGGAGACCGAGCGCCATCGCGGCGTGCTCGACATCGTGCCGCGCGAGGTGGCTGCGGTCGTTCCGGTGATCGCGGTCATGCTGGTCCTGGGCCTTTACCCGAGGGTCGCGCTCGACCGCATCAACCCCTCGACCGAGGGCGTCGTCGCGTGGGTGAACAGCGTCGAGCCGGATCAGGAAGGGCTCCCCGGCGGCCTCCGGCCCGTCGTCCAGGAGGACTACGTGCCGCCAGCGGAGCTCGCCGCCCCAGGGGAGCCCCAACCGTGATCGACACGCCGACCGTCGAGCTCGCGCCGATCGCCCCCGAGCTGATCTTGGTCGCGACGGCGATCGTGGTGCTGCTCGGCGGGGTCGTGCTCCGGAGCGTTGACCGGCTCGTGTGGCTGCTCGCATCGCTCGTCGGCGTCGTCGCCGCCGCCGCCGCAGCGATCATGCTGTGGGATCGGGGCGCGTCTACCGTGCTCGCCGGCTCCGTGGCGGTCGATCGGTTCGGCGTGGTGGTCCGCTTGATCGTCCTCGGCGTGACCGCGATCGGGCTCCTCTTCGGCCACCACTACCTCGAGCGCTCGGGCGAGGCCCGCACCGAGTTCTACCCCTTGATGCTGTTCGCGGCCGCGGGGATGACGCTGTTCTCGGTCTCGGCCGACCTCATCGTCGCGTTCCTGGCCCTGGAGATCCTCTCGCTCTCGCTGTACGTGCTCACCGGTTTCTCGCAGCGCCTGGGATCGGTCGAGGGCGCGATGAAGTACTTCCTGCTGGGCGCGTTCTCCTCGGCGTTCTTCCTGTTCGGTGTGGCGATGGCCTACGGCGCGACCGGCTCGACGAGCCTTGCCGCCATCTCGAACGCCCTGGCCGGCGAGACGGGCTCGGTTGCCCTGGCCCTCGCCGCCGTTGGACTGCTCGCCGTGGGGTTCTCGTTCAAGGTCTCGGCGATCCCGTTCCACATGTGGACACCGGATGTGTACCAAGGCGCCCCCACTGCGATCACGGCGTTCATGTCGGCCGGGACCAAGGTGGCCGCGTTCGCGGCGTTCATGCGGGTCTTCAACGTCGCGTTCCAGCCGCTCACGTGGGACTGGCAGCCGATCGTCTGGGCGCTCGCAGCCATCTCGGTGATCGTCGGGAGCGTGCTGGCGATCGCCCAGACCGACATCAAGCGGATGCTCGCGTACTCGAGCATCAGCCACGCGGGATTCGTGCTGATGGGGCTTACCGCCGCGGGCGAGGTCGGGATCAGCGCCGCGCTCTTCTACCTGATGGCGTACGCGATCACGGTGATCGGCGCGTTCGGCGTGGTGATGCTCGTCTCGGGCCGTGGCGAACGCGGTACTTCGCTGTCCTCGTACGCGGGGCTTGCCTCGCGTAGCCAGCTCGCCGCCGCGCTCCTCACCGTGTTCGTGCTCTCGCTCGCCGGCATCCCACCGACCGCGGGGTTCATCGCCAAGGTCTCGGTGTTCAGCGCCGCCGTCGAGGGTGGTGCGTGGCCGCTCGCCCTCATCGGCGTGCTCGCGAGCGTGGTGGCGGCCTTCTTCTACCTGCGTGTCATCGTGCTGATGTACATGCGGGATCCGGAGGGGGCCACCGAGCCCGATCCCTCCCTCCTGCCGCGGCTCACGATCGCAGTGGCGGCCCTCGGGGTGCTGATCCTCGGCGTGTTCCCCGGACTCGTGATCGGCTTCCTGGACTCGGCGGCGGTGCTCTCGTGGTGATCGCCCGACGCGCGGTCCCGGGCACGGTAGGGTCGGGCCGATGAGTCGACGCGTGATCCCGGGCCTGGAGTCGCCCGACCCGATCCTGGAGCGCGACGTGCGCTCTCGCCTGGATCTGGTGGAGGCCGCGCTCGAGAAGGCGGTGCGGGCGGACTCGGACATGCTGGCGGAGACCTCGCGCTACCTGCTCACGGCGGGGGGCAAGCGGTTCCGCCCGATGCTCGTGCTGCTCGCCGGCTACTTCGGCGATCCGGCCGACCCCCGGCTGATCCCGGGCTCGGTCTCGATCGAGCTCGTCCACCAGGCGACGCTGTACCACGATGACGTGATCGACGAGGCCGACGCCCGCCACGGCGTGCCCTCGGCGAACGTGCGCTGGGACAACACGGTCGCGATCCTCACCGGCGACTACCTCTTCGCCCGCGCCTCCGAGATCTCGACCGACCTGGGGACCGACATCTGCGCCCTGCTCGCCCGCACGATCGCCACCCTGTGCGACGGCCAGATCCGCGAGGTGGAGGCCGCAGGCCGGGTCGAGCAGACCGAGGACGCCTACATGGAGATCATCCGGCGCAAGACCGGGGCGCTGATCGCCACCTCGTGCCGCCTGGGCGGGATGCTCTCCGACGCCCCCGCCGAGCACCTGGACGTGCTCGAGGGGTTCGGCGAGGCGCTCGGCCTGGCCTTCCAGCTCTCGGACGACATCATGGACCTCACCGCCAGCCAGGAGACCCTCGGCAAGGAGCCAGGTCAGGACCTCAAGGAGGGTGTGTACACCCTGCCGATCCTGCACGCGCTCTCGGGCCCCCATGGTGACGAGCTGAAGGGACTCCTGTCCGACGGGCCTCCCGAGGGCGCGGTGTTCGAGCGGGCCCTGGCGATCGTGGCCGGCCCCGGGAACCTGGCCCACGCCCGGGCGACGGTGGTTGCCGAGGTCGACCGGGCGCGAGCCCTGGCCGAGCGCCTGCCGGAGCGGCCGGCGCTCACGGCGCTCGTCCAGCTCGCGGAGTTCCTGGCGGCCCGGTGCCAGGCGCGGGGGTCGGGGGGCTCAAGGAGCGAGCGCGCAGGCGCGAGCGTTAGCCCCCCG
>Ga0209002_10001623_pt1 | contig 18185 bp, 21 predicted proteins | sample Rifsed16ft2_FD_184010 | JGI IMG/M metagenome (GOLD analysis project Ga0209002, IMG submission 184010) | Soil microbial communities from Rifle, Colorado, USA - sediment 16ft 2 (version 2) | ecosystem: Environmental > Terrestrial > Deep subsurface > Rock core/Sediment | place: Rifle, Colorado... | reverse complement strand
AACCCAAGAGATTCACAGATTGCCAGCCGTATCTGACGTTATATTGTCAGGCTGATTTACGGCGGGCTAACGAGAAGGGTTAAGAGATCATGTCTAACATTGAGCTAGACAATCTATCTTTTGATCAGTGGGTCAAATTTGTATTCGACCATTCGCTTACCGAACCGCCATGGTATTGGGATGCTGCATGGGATGAGTTCTGGGATCAGTGGGCTGAAAAGTCAGACCCTCAGAGACAACTGTATTACGCGACACGATTATTTAGGAGTCCCGATTTTCTGCTCAGGGAATATAACCCTGAGCAAATTAATCAGGGCCTTTGGCTACTTTTAAGTGGCCCTACTGCTTTTCGGTTGGGAGATTTGATATGGAGCAAGAAGTTATCATGGCGTGCCCGTAAAGAGTGTATCCTTGCCATGGTAAATCTTTTCCAATCGGTGTTCACGAAACTTCCTGAGCAGGACATTTGTTTCATGTGGTGGGATGAACTTCGGGATTGGGATTTCCGGGAAGATCGTGACCCGAGAGTCAGAGACAATATGTTCCAAGCATTGTCCTTAATTCTCAAGATCCCTTCGACTCAGTGTCAAATGAGCGCATTGCATGGTTTGGGCCATCTTGATCATCCTGAGAAGAGGAAGGTCATTGAGGACTACCTGCAACAAAACCCCCAGCTTGACACAGAAATTAAGAAATACACTCAAGCTGCAATATCTGGAAAGGTAGTATAAGACGTCCTCGATGGTCAGATAATGGTCATTGCTCAGGATGCGTTGGAAGAACTCCCCCACTGACTATCACCTATGCCTTCGCCTACAACGGCTTGGGCGACCGCTTACGCCAAACGGTGAACGGCACGCCGACAAAATACACACTTGATCTCAATGCCGGCCTGACGCAAGTTCTTGCCGATGGCGCGTACACTTACCTGTATGGCAATGGCCGTATTATGCAGCAAGGCGTGACAAGCACCGATTACTTCCTGGGGGATGCGCTGGGGAGCGTGCGGCAGTTGGAAAATGCTAGTGGCGCGGTGACGCTGGTCAATGGCACGGCGCTGGGTATTTTACGAATCGGGTCTTAGTGCCTGAAGTGCCGGACGCCCGTCACGACCATCGCCATCCCGGCGGCGTCGGCGGCGGCGAGGGACTCGGCGTCCCGCACGGAGCCGCCGGGGTGGACGATCGCGGTGATCCCCGCCCGCGCGGCGGCCTCGACGGAATCGGGGAACGGGAAGAAGGCGTCCGAAGCCATCACCGCGCCCCTGGCTTTCTCGCCCGCGCGCTCGGCGGCGAGGCGCACGCAGTCCACGCGGTTGGGCTGCCCCCCGCCGATGCCCACCGTCGCCTCATCCCGCGCGAACACAATCGCATTCGACTTGACGTGCTGGCACGCCTTCCACGCAAAGCGGAGCGCGACCCACTCGGCCGCCGTCGGCGGGCGTTGGGAGACCACCTTCCACCCTCCCCCCACCGCGTCCTTCGACTGCGCCGCTTCCCCCACTCGCTTGGCTCGGGGGGACAGCGTGCGGCGCCGCTCAGGATGCAGTGATGGGGGGGGCGGGTCGCCTAAATCCAGGTCTTGTTTCAGCAATCCCCGTGTGATAGAGCGCAGCTCAAAGCCCGGCTCAATGTTCGTGTCGGGCATTTCCACGAGGCGGCAGTTCTTCTTTTTCGCCAGGATCGCGCAGGCCTCCCCGGTGAAGCCAGGCGCGGCGATGCACTCGACGAACAGGTCGCCGAGCGCTTCCGCCGTCGCGCCGTCCAGGGGCCGGTTTCCGGCAATCACGCCGCCGAACGCGGAAACCTTGTCGCACTCGAAGGCGGCCCGGTAGGCCTCCGCGAGCGCGTCTGCCGAGGCAATGCCGCACGGCGAGAGATGCTTGACGATGCAGATGCTCGGCCTCTCAAAGCTCACCGCCGCCTTCCACGCCGCGTCGAGGTCGAGCAGGTTGTTGTACGACAGCTCCTTGCCCTGTAAGACCTTTCCGCCGAGCGGCCCATCGCCGGGCGTGTAAGCATAGAGCGTCGCGGCCTGGTGCGGGTTCTCGCCATAACGCAGCGCCTGCACGGGAAATGCAACCACCCGTAGGGGCGATCCTATGTGATCGCCCGGTGATGGCGACCCCTCGTGATCGCCCGGTGACGGCGACCCCTCGTGATCGCCCGGTAGGGGCAATCCCATGTGATCGCCCGGTTCCCCGTGATTGCCCTGTAAATATGCGGTGATGGCGGCGTCATAACGGGCGGTCATCGCGAATCCCTTCACGGCCAATCGCCGCCGCGTTTCCTCAGATACGCCGCCCGATTGGAGCGCGGCGAGGACGGCCGGGTAATCGGCGGGGTCGCAGACGAGCGTGACCCGCGCGTGGTTCTTGGCCGCCGCGCGGATGAGCGCCACCCCGCCGACGTCAATGTTTTCAATCGCCTCGGCGAGCGTGACGCCGGGTTTGGCGATAGTCTGCTCGAAGGGGTAGAGGTTGACGGCTGCGAGGTCAATGTAATCCCAGCCGAGCTTGAGCAGTTCGGCGTGGTCGCCCTCGGTCGGTCGGGCGAGCAAACCGCCGTGAATGGCCGGGTGGAGCGTCTTCACGCGCCCGCCGAGGATCTCGGGCGAGCCGGTGTAGTCCGCGACCTCGGCGACGGGGACTCGATTCTCGCGCAGGAGTTTCGCCGTGCCGCCCGAGGCGATGAGCGTCCAGCCGAGGGCGTGCAGCCCGCGCGCAAAATCCAGGAGGCCGGTCTTATCGTGAACGGAGAGAATAGCTTTGGGCATAGGGTGATTCACCACGGAGACACGGAGAACACGGAGAGTTAGAGGACTCTTGAACGGAGAGGATGGCTTTGGGCATAGAGTGATTCACCACGGAGACACGGAGAACACGGAGAGGTTAGAGGACTCTTCTGACAATGCCTTGACGCAATACGGGTACATTGAAGTTGATGAGCAGCCCAACCCTACAGCCCGTCAGTTTGAGATAGGTGAGGAGTTGGGCTTCGTGAACTGGAAGTATCATCTCAACTGCTTTCAGCTCGAGGATGACCTTGTTCTCTACAACGAAGTCAATCCTGTAACCGCAATCCAGACGGACGCCTTTGTATTCGACGGCCAGGGGGATTTGCTGTCCAAACAGCATATTTCGAAGCGAGAACTCGTGCGCCATACAAGGCTGGTAAACGGACTCCAGCAGCCCGGGGCCTAGCACACGGTGGACTTCAATCGCGGCTCCGATAATTTTCTCGGTGCTCTCTTTTTCGAGAAGCGGCAAGCCTTTCTTGGCGTCCATTGGAAATCTCCTTTTCCTCTCCGTGGACTCCGTGTCTCAGTGGTTTTAACCGAATTTGCCTGAGACAGTTTCAGGGTTCAAACATCTCTTCGGCGCTGGCTTTGAGGAGGCGGCACTTGTCGCGGGGATGAACGCGATAGGCGCCGCACGCTGCCGGGATCAGGAGGGTCTCAAAGCGGCTTAGAGCCCGATTCCAACCGCTGCCCTCAATCTCCGCTTTGCCTGCGACGACGGTCAGGGCGTGGAACGACTCGCCGGAAGTATCCAGGTCCACGCGGCGCGTCTGTGCGCCGATAAGCTCGAGGGTGAAGTAAGGACAGGTGACCAGCAGGCTGCGGCCGTCGTCTGGCAGAGGCGGCAGAGGCCGGGCCTGGCCGACGGCTGCCGGGTTGGCCGCCGCCAGCGACTTGGCAATGTGCAGCGCGCGTCCTTCGGTCTGCGGGCGTCCCCAATCGTACACCCGGTACGTGATGTCCGAGGTCTGCTGGACTTCGTAGAGGAGCAGGCCGGGGCCGAGCGCGTGGATCGTCCCGGCAGGCGTGAAGATGGTGTCGCCAGCGCGCACGGCAAGATACTTAACCAAATCGAGGAGCGTGCCCTCCTGGACGGCCTGCGCCAATGCTTCGGGCGTTGCGCCGGGACGCAGGCCGGAAATCACCTGCGCGTTTGGCGCGGCTTCGAGAATGTGCCAGGCCTCGGTCTTGCCGAAGTGGCCCGGCCCCTCCAGCTGTTCGGCCAGCGCGTCGTCGGGGTGTACCTGGAGTGAGAGCCACTCCGCGCAGTCGAGCAGCTTGATCAGCAACGGAAAGCGCCGGCCGGTCTTCCCCACCGGCTGCCGGCCGAGGAGGGCCTCGCCGGCAGCCTCGGCGACCTCGGCCAGCGTGCGCCCGGCGAGCGGCCCCTCCGCCACGCGGTCCTGCTCGTAGACGATCCAGGCTTCGCCGATTGGCTCCGGGCCGGTGCGCAGGCGCTGGCCGCCCCACACACGAACGCGATAATCCGGGATCAGCCGCAGAGGCTCACGCATTCTGAATCTCCTCCATACTCAACTCACAAATGCATCCTTCGACTACGCGCCGCGCATGCTTCGCGCGAGCGGAGCACAATGGAGGAACGCGGCGCTCCGCTCAGGATGCTTCTATAAGATTTACGGACTTTTTACGCGCAGGCCCGTCAGGCGGACTTCATCGCCGATCTCGTGGCCGTCCACGCCGAGCCATTTCAGCCGCTCAGGCCCATTGTCCCCTTCAGTATACACTCCGACGATCAGATCATACACGCCCGGCGGGGTGCCGGCGGCCAGCAGGGGTTGGATGACCTGCTCGCCCGTCTGCACGCGAAAGGCGCCCTCCGCCCAGGTTGAACCGTCGGCGGCCCTGACGTGCACGAAAAATTCGAGCGCCCGTCCCGGGTTTCCCTGCTGGCCCCAGTGCAGCGTGAGGTCGAACGGCTTGCCGGGGGTGAGTAAACGCGTGGGCAAGGCGTATCCTTGCAGGCGCAGCTCGTCGCCAAAATTGAGATCAACCGGGTTGACCGTCCCGCCTTTCCGCGCCTCGATGGCCGGGCCGGGGATGGCCGCGCCCGAGGCGACCGGTTGGCCCGAGGCGTCCACGAGGAACGCGCGCTCCCCGGTATCGGCCTGCCACAGGCCTACCTCCCAATGCGTGCTATTGGAAGCATAGGCGGTGTCGGGCAAGACCACTTTGTACCGGTCGGCAAACATTCGTCCCGGTTCCCAGCTCGTCGTCGCGTTGCGCCCCAGGCCGGGATACGTGTCGCGCTGAGCCACGACGGTGTCCTCGTCGTCCAGCAGATGAATGAAGACCGAGTAGGGCAGTTCCGTGCGGTTGAGGGGGCGCCAGTACACCGTGAGGTACACCTCGTCGCCCGGCCGGGCGCGATTTGTGTTGACTTCGTAACCTTTCACCAGGGCCACATCGCCGAGCGGCGCCTCCAGCGGCGCCGCGCCGGGCGGCAGCTGCGCTACGGCGGGAGGCGGGTTGAACGCGGGATAGAGGTAGAAGACCAGAGTCAGGCTGGAAAGCGTGAACAGGCCGGCGGGGGCAGCGAAAGTGACCGCCGTGCGCGCCCGGCCCCCGGCATAGAACTGCAAGCCGAAGACGAACAGGCTCATCAATGCGGAGAGCGCCGGGAAGACGTACCGGCCAAAGTAGCCGCTGGGGGTCAGCGTGAGCACGGTCATCAGCCCCGCTATTTCGGTCAGGCTGGCGATGGCCAGGAACAGGACGGGTGTGCGGTCGGATGGCTCGCGCCGCACGACGACGCGCAGGATGACGCCGGCTACGGCGAGGGCGGAGAGGACGGTCAGCAGAGCGTAAATCCAATCGGGCAGGGGCAGATCGCCGCGCGCAAAGCGCCCCCAGAAACTCGTCCACGCATACGGCACGGACTGCGGCCACAGCCTCACGCCCAGCGCGACCGGCTGGCTGCCGTATGTTTCCAAATCAATGCCCAGCCCGGTCGGCTCGCCGTATATAAGTTGATTGCGCGCGTACCACCATCCGGCGACGAGGGCCGCGCCGAGGCCGAGCAGGGCCAGGCAGCCCAACGTGCGCGGCAGCGGCTCACGCCGACGCCAGGCCCACCACAGCAAGAGCAGCGTGATCGGCCCGATGAGGAACGAGATCGTCAGTTTAAAGAGCGCGCCCAGGCCGATTACCGCGCCGAGCGCCAGAGCGCGCCGGTAAGTGAAGCCGGACTGATACAGGCGGAGGCCCAGCCACAGGATCACCGCGCCCAACGCCGCCGATCCGGCGTCCGTCTGCAACGAGCCGCTGACGGCCAGGAACATCGGCTGGAAGGCCACCGCGCCGGTCGCCGCTGTGGAGGTCGCCTCGTCCAGCCAGGCGCGGGCGAGCTGGTAGGTGAACATCACCGTCACGCAGCCGAGGAGCAGCGAGGCCAGTCGGGCGGCGTGCACCGCGAGGGAGGTCTGCCGAAAAGGCCACAGGTCCCACGGGCCGTGAACGTACAGGTTCTTGTTGTCGAAGCCGGGTTCCCAGTGCCGGTATCCCCAGTAGGGATTGAGGCGCTGGCGATAGTCGGCGAAGTCGTCGGCCGGCGCCGCCGCCGACAGCCCGGCGGCGAGCAGGTAATAGCCCGGCGGCTGGTGGAATTCCGAGGGGTCGTCCAGGGTCATCACCGGGAAACTGCGGCGTTCGATCAGATGGCGGATGTAGCGGAAGTGCGGGAATTCGTCGGTCGGCTCAAAGGGAGGAAAGACGAAGTTGTAGCCCAATGCCAGCGCGAGGTAGAGCAGCAGAATGAGCCAGACAGCCCCCGGCACGGAATGCCAGAGTTTCAGAGACGGCGCGGTAGTCGAGGCGCTCATCCGCGCTGTGTCCATTGCCGAAGCAGCTCTGGCGCCTGGCGGGCGATGTCGTCGCGCACGGCGCGGAAAACGCCCATCACGACCTCATCCGCGCCGGTGGCTTTGGCCGGGTCGGGAAAACCAAGATGGACGCGCTTGCCCGGCCCAAGCCAGACCGGGCACTCCTCCGCCGCCGAGTCACAGACGGTCACCACCAGATCGAATGATACCTGGCGGAACTCGTCGGCATGTTTGGAGCGCCCGTGGTGACTGATGCCGATTTCGGCCAACGCGCGGATGGCGTTGGGATGAACGTAGCCGGAGGGATGGATCCCGGCAGAGGCGGCTTCCCACTCGTCGCCCAGGCGAGCGTTGACGATGGCCTCGGCCATTTGGGAGCGGCAGGAGTTGCCGGTGCAGAGAAACAGGACTCTGCTCTTTTGTTTGGCCCTTGTCGGCGGATTCACGCTTCCTCCTGATCGTCGCTTGAGTTCGTTATCTTTCGGCCCGGCCTCGATCATGCTGGCGCGTTTCTGGCAATTCTAACGGCAGCCAGGATTTGCGCGGCGGCGGGCGCGGCATGCCCTGAGCAGAACCATAGGCTCAGGAGCATGCCTGTCAAATTATAAGCGACCGGCTGGAGGACGTCAGGAGTGTGATGCGGCGGAGAAGAATTTATCTTTGATCCACAGCGACACATACACCAGCCCGACCAGCACGGGCACTTCGATGAGCGGGCCGATGACGGTGGCCAGCGCTTCCTGCGAAGCAATCGTGAAGGTGCCGACCGCTACCGCAATCGCCAGTTCAAAGTTGTTGCTGGCCGCCGTGAACGATTGGGTGGCCGCCATTTCGTAGGGGAACTTGAAGCCGAGGGATAGTGCAAATGAGACGGCGAACATCAGCCCGAAGTACACTGCCAGCGGGACCGCCACGCGCAGCACGTCCGACGGCTGAGCCAGAATCTTGTCGCCCTGCATCGAGAACATCACGACGATGGTGAACAGCAGGCCGACGAGGGCCGTGGGGCCGAGGCGCGGCATGAACCGCGTGTCGTACCATTCCGCGCCTTTGCGCCGCAGCAGCGTAAAGCGCGTGATGACGCCCGCGGCCAGCGGGAGGCCGAGGAAGATCAGCACACTTTTGGCAATATCCCACATCGAGATGTCCACGGTTGTGCCGGGCACGCCGAACCAGTCCGGCACGATGACCAGATAAAAGTAGGCCAGCGGGCTGTACATCACAATCTGAAAGACCGAGTTGAGCGCGACCAGCACCGCGCAGTATTCGCTGTCACCCCCGGCCAGCATGTTCCAGATGAGCACCATCGCAATACACCGCGCCAGGCCGGTGATGATGAGACCGGTGCGGTAGCCGGGCAGGTCGGGGAGGAAAGTCCACGCCAGCCCAAACATGATCGCCGGGCCGATGAGCCAATTGAGAGTGAGTGAGACGCCAAATTGCCTCATGGCGCCGGTGATTTTGCTCAGCTCCTCGTACTTCACTTTCGCCAGCACGGGGTACATCATCCACAGCAGGCCGATGGCGATGGGCAGGGACACCGTGCCGATGCTCAGGGCATTGAACACTTCCTTGATGCCGGGGAAGAGATACCCCAGCAGCACGCCCGCGACCATCGCCATGAAAATCCAGAAGGGCAGGAAGCGGTCGAGCGTTGACAATTGCCCGACGATATTGGCCGCGCCGCTCCGGGCGGAGGTCGAGACGTGTGTGTTTGCCATGTCAGGCAACCTCCAGCGCGTTTGCCAGCCAGGTCGTGATTTCCGCCTCGCTGGGGACGCGGCCCGCGCACACGAGTTTTTCGTTGACGACCAGGCCGGGCGTGGAGAGGATAGGATACTGCATGATCTCGCCGTAGTCGGTGACTTTGACGAACTCGGCCGGCAGGCCCAGGCGGGCGACGGCCTGCCGGGCCAGCGCCTCGACCTTCTTGCAGTTCGCGCAGCCGGAACCAAGGATTTTGATCGTGAGCATAGTGACCTCCATGCGATGTCGAGAGCCAAATCAGGATGCTAAGGTTTCCTGGCCTCGGCGAGGGGCGCAGCGTAGATGCGCCGATTGACGGCATAGAGCACGGCGGCCAGCGCGCCCAGCGCCGTGGCCAGATAGATCAGGATGAGCCAGGCGCTCGCGCCGTCCACCCACGCGCCGTAAATCAGCCCGGCCAGGGCGCTGAACAGCGCCACCCAGCCCACGTAGGTCCACGCCTTGAGCCGCCCGATGATGGTGGAGACGATCAGGATGCTTTGCAGGCTCAGCTCGGGATCGGCCATCAGGTAGGCCAGCAGCGGGCCGCGGTGCATGCCCAAGCTCAGGAACATGCTGGCGATGGGCACTTCCACCAGCGTGGGGAAGTACATGAACACGCCGAAGACGACCCCGGCCAGATTGCCCGGCAGGGTGTTGCGCCCGGCGAGCGATTCAATCCACTCCGGGCGGATCAGCTGCCGGATGACGCCGACCGCGAACACGCCTACGACGAGCAGGGGGAAGATTTGTTTGACGAAGCGCCACGACTCCCACAGCCATGCCTGGACTTCGCGCAGCGCCAACCGGCAGCGAGCGAGGTATCCGAGCGTGAGCAGCGCCAGCGCCACCCCGAAGAAGCGGCCGGTAAAGAGGACGTCCAGCCCTCCCTCGTGCGCAACGATCTGAACGGCGGCGACCAGCAGGGTCAACGCCGCCAGCCCCAGCGCGGTCCACGTCCAGGGGGTAAAGCCTTCGAGGATGTTCTCCAGTCCGCGCCAGGCCGTGACGCCAATCAGGATCAGCAGGCCGATCAAGATAGCGCCCTGAACCGTCACGCCCTCTTCACCCCTGCTCGCGTCAAACGGGACGAGCTGATGCAACGCGGACTGGAACCGGTCCGTCCCGGCTATGGGGAGCGTGACCTGCCCGTAGGTGTTCGTCAGCAGGCTAACCTTGAGCGTTCCGGAAAGCAGCAGCGCCGCCAGCGTCAGCAGGAAAACCAGCGTCGCGCGACGCATCTTCCCCTGCCCGGCAAAGAGCGCATCGGCGGCCTGATCGTGCGCGGCGTCGGCGCGGCTGAAGATCAGCGCCATGATCATGCCGATGCCGACGCCGAAGGCCAGCGAGAGGCTGAGACGAGCGAACGCCAGGTCCGGGCCGAGAGTGACGCCCGTGTAGGCCAGGGCCAGGATGTTCGCCGCCGGGGCGAAGAACAGGAAGGTGATGGCCGGCCCCAACCCCGCGCCTTTCTTGTAAATGCCGGCGAAGAGCGGGACGATGGTGCAGGAACACACCGCCAGCACCGAACCGGCCAACGCCGCTGCCGGATACGAGATATACCTGGGGGTGTTGCGGCCGAGGAAGCGTGTGACCGATTCTTTCGGGATCAGCGCCGTCATCCCGCCCGCGATGTAGAAAGCGGGCACGAGGCAAAGCAGGACGTGTGCAGCGAGATAGGCCGCCAGGCTGCCCAGGCCCCCTTGCAGCAACTCGACGAGTAAAGTGAGGATGTGCATGGATTTCGCTATTCACACCGGGGCTGAGGCGAGGGCGTGCTGCAGCCATTCGGTCACCTGCTCTTTCGTCGGCGCCGACCCGGCCCACGCCAGTTTGCCGTTAATCAGCAGGCCCGGCGCACGGTCGCCGAGCAGGCCGTACTCGATCATGCGCTCCTCGGTGACCAGTTCTACCTTGGCGTCACGCGCACCCAGCGCCTGCAGGGCCTCGATGACCAGTTGTTCCATTTTGAGACAGCCCACACAGCCGGTGCCCAGCACTTTGATGTCCAACATGACAGCCTCCTTCCTGACAACACTCACGCCGCACCCGGTTCTCCGAACTAGGATGGTGAACTTGCGCACTGTGGACAGTAGCACTGCCCATGCGGCGGGGTGAGCGCAACTTCAGCCAACGGACGCCCTCGCGCCTGTGTACGCGCTATGCGCCGCGCTTCGTCCAGCACGGTGAACAGTTTCGGATGGCTCAGCCGGTAATAGACACGCAAGCCTTCCTTACGACTTGTGACCAGGCCTGCATCGCGCAGCGTCATCAATTGCTGCGAGACATAAGCCTGGCGCTGTCCAAGCACCGCTTGAATGTGGCAGACACAGGCTTCCCCGCCGCGCAGCAACTCCAGAATCTGCAAGCGCGTTGGGTGCGCCAGAGCACTAAACAACCCGGCTTCAATATCGTAGATAGAGAGGGCGGCGGACATAGCCTAGAATATTCCTCTTTTTGAATGTAGTCTAAGGCCGTTCGCGGGAAAGCGGGAGTGAACAATGTCATATACAGGAAGTGATCACTGGCGCGCGCGAAATGGACAAAGGGGAGTGATATTCGCCATTCGAAGGGTTATTATTGGCTGACCGCCGACTTCTTTGCCCCGGACGCGGTATCCCCAAGAGGATCACCCTTCAGAGCTTGCGCACCTCGTACTCTTCGCTGCTGAAGCTGGTGTAGAGACGCCGCATGTGCGCGTCCAGTTGTTCTACGAGGTCGCGCGGAAACTGCTTCCACTGCTCGTATGAAGCCCAATGGATCATGATGGTGACGCGGCCCGGATCTTGCGGGTCGGCCCAGACTTCCTTGTCCACGAAGCCCGGATGGGCCGCAAGCGCCGGAGTCCAGATTTCAGCATCGCGCTCGATGAACTCGTCGCGCAGCTCGGGAGGGGTGATGAAGCGTAGAATTTCGACAACCATCCCTAGGCCTTTCCTTCCACTGAGCCTGACAGGTCAAAGTATTCGCGCCAGGATTTGATTTTACCCCGTGACAAATCCACGAGGATGGCATCTTGGGTCGTGCCGCGCGCCCCGTCCGAGCGGCGCGTGACCGTCCAATCCCACTCAATGGCGACCTTGCGCCCGTCGGCGGAGGCAAAGACGTTTTTGATCTCGACGACCAGATCGGCGAAGCCGGCGTGAAATTCGGCCATCGCCGCGCGCAGCTGGTCAACGCGCCACTCGCCGCCGGGGGCCGTCAGCACACCAGCGGAGAGCCAATCTCCGGCGGCCAGGTCAAAGTCGTTGCGCTCCCAGGCTCGCGCCTGCCGTTCGACGAGCGCGCAGATCTTTGGATGGTAAGAAGTTTCACGGCTGTGCCCAGCGCGCCGGTGAGGTGTAACGCGTTTGATGTTTTTGCGAGTCTGCCTGACCATTGGATTTGCCTCTCACGCGATGAAAGCTCCCCAGCCGAAGAAGAGGCGCATGATGACCGCGCCAATGAAAAATGCCACGCCGCCGACCATGATGCCATAGTCAATAGGGCGTAAGCGGATATCGGTCATATAGGTTCGGTCGGGGCTGCCAGAGAAGGCTTTCGATTGGAGCACCACATCCAGTGTCTGGGCTTTGAGCAGTGATCCGATGATGAGCGGCACCGCCAGGCTGGCGAACACTGGGATGCGTCGGAAGAAGCTCATCCTCTCCAACGCCAGCCCACGCAGACGCTGGGCTTCCATGATCGCGTCAATTTCCCCAAAGATAAACGGCACAAACCGCAGCGTGATGGAGAAAATGAAGGCCACTTTATAAGGGACACGCATCTTGACTAAACCCAGCACCAGATCATTGATGTCGGTCGTCAGCACCACCAGCGGCATGGTCAGCAGGGGCGACAAAAAGCGGAAGACCACCATTAAGCCGAACACGAGGCCTTCCCAGTAGAGGGTGACGGGCCCGGCAAAGAACGGCACCCACTGGGGGACCACGAAGAGCGTAATCATCACCGTCCTGCCGATGATATTGAAGAAGCCCTGGATCAGCACCGAAAAGACCATGAAGGGAACCATTAGCAGGATGGTCTGCTGAATCTGGCGCCGATCCAAATGCGCCGAGAGCGCGAGCGCCAACACGACGAGGAAAAGTCCAATCTGGTAGAAGATGTTTTCCCAAACCAGGATGAGAAACAGCACGAGGAACATGAACAGCAATTTGGTGCGCACGTCCAACCGGCTGAAGAAAGATGGCTTTGAGACTCGTTCCACGTACATGGGGCGCATCGGAGCCTCCTATCGCACCGTCACGGCCAGCGCCAGTTCCTCGGCGGTGATGGGCCTCAGGACCGGTCCGCCGGGCGGCTGGATGGCTTCGGCGAACTGGATCACCTGCGGCGGCGTCAGGAAAGTCTCGTGCAAGATGTCCGTCGCGTAAAACCCTTCGCGCAGCGATGTATCCAGCAGGGCTTGGCCCTTGCCCATCACGACCAGCCGTTGGGCGTAACCGGGAAGCAAATAGAGATGATGGGTGATGATGACGATCGTCCGGCCGGCCTGGTGGAGTTCACGGGTGAGGTCGAGGATCGCCCGCGCGCCCTTGTAGTCTTGTCCTGTCGTGGGCTCGTCAAAAATCAATATCTCCGGATTCATGGCAAGGATGGCGGCGATGACGATGCGACTGCGATCTCCCTTGCTGAGGGTCAAAGGGTGATGATCGGCGGCCCATTCCAGTTTCATTTCCTGCAGGGCGGCCTGAACGCGCGCTTCAATTTCGCCGGGGGGGAACTGCAGATTCTTTAGCGCGAACGACACCTCGCGCCGGACCGAGTCGCAGAAAATCTGGTTGTCCGGATTCTGGGAGATATAGCCAATACGCTGGGCCAGCTCGCTGACCGTGTAAGTCGTCACCTCCCTACCCAGCACGTTGACCTGCCCACTGGTGGCTGTAATCAGGTGAAGAAAGTGCCGCACGAGGGTGGACTTGCCCGCGCCGTTCTGCCCGACGATAGCGATGTACTCCCCTTTGTGGATATCGAGCGAAATGCCCTGGAGAGCTTCCGGGCCATTTTCATACCGGTAACGCAGGTCACGGGTTTGGATCACGACCTCGCCGGGAGCGGCGGGCATGCGACCATCGGGGTAAGTCACCGGCTGAAATGAAAGATGCGGTTTGATTGAATCGTACTGAAGCAAGGCTTCACGCAAGGTAACGGGCAGTGCGGCCACATGCCTTGAGCTGTGGAACGCCGCCTGAAAGGCGTGCGTCACCTCCGGGGGGCGCACGTCGTGAGGACGTAGAAGATCGAGGTTTTGGAAGAAGGCGGGCGGCGGGGCCTCGGCCAGCAACTGCCCACCGGCCAGGAGCATCACGCGGTCCGCGTATTCGGCTACTTCCTCGCTGGCGTGACTGACGAGAATGATCGTGATGCCCTGCGTGCGATTCAGTTCGCGTACGATGGCAAATACTTCGTTGGCGCCCACCGGGTCTAACTGAGAGGTCGGCTCGTCGAACACCATGACCTCCGGACGCAAAGCGAGCGCGGCGGCGATCGCCAAACGCTGTTTCTGCCCGCCGGAGAGCTGGTGGGGGTGCCGATCTTCAATGCCCTCCAGACGGACGGCGCGCAGGGCTTCGGAGATGCGGCGCTTAATTTCTCCGGCGGGCGTCTTGATGTTCTCCAGCGCAAAGGCCACCTCTCCGGCGACGGTCGGCGCGGTCAACTGGATCTCTGGGTCTTGAAAGACCATGCCGACATGCTGAGCCAACTGGTAGGTCGGATGCTTCACCGTGTCCAGGCCGGCCACGGTCACCGAACCGTAAAAGTCGCCGCCGTAGAAATGCGGGACGATGCCGTTGAGCGCCAGACAGAAAGTGGTTTTGCCCGCCCCGGTCGGACCCATCACGCCGAGAAACTCACCGCGTTGGACCTGCAGGTTGAGGTCTTTCAGTACGAAGTCCTGTGCGCCAGGGTACTTGTACGAAAAGTCTTTGATGACAATGATGTCATCGGCCATATGAGCATCCCATCAACACCTGGAGGCCCCAGCCGAGGGACCTCCAGATGTTGACGCCCTGTGTGGCGCGAAACGCAGACGTATCGAGCGTTGGGATTAGTAGCCCGCCATTTTAGGCTTGACGAACGCTGACCGGCGGAGGGCGGCGATGACGCCCAGGCCAATCAATGCGCCAATGAGCGGAAAGATGCCGCGCTCCAGCAGAACAGCGGGCACGATGCCGGGCCATGCTTCCGGCGGCCACGGACTCTGCGCGTACCAGATCACCCAGGGGGCTTGAATCCCTGCCGTCGAGCCGAAGAGGAACAGGATATACAGAGCCGCGCCCATCTGCCAGTTCACACTGCTGCTCTGGATCGTCTCCACGGCCCAGCGGCGCACTTGCGGGATGACCATCAGGATCAGCCCGAGGGTGATCAGGAAGGTGTTGGAGAACCATAACGCCACTCCAACGCCCTGCCCCGAGGCCTGGAAGAAATAGACGACATGCAGGATCAGGGTAATGACCCATGGCGCCAGCCAGTACCACTTGCCCTTCTGCACAGCCATGCCCACGGAGAACGAGGACATTGCGCCCAGGAGCATGGCCCATGGGCCAAGCGAGGTGTACGGAGCAAGGGCATTCCCAATAAAGATGCCGACCACTGAAGCAAGCGGCCCGGCGATGGGACCGAGCAGCAACCCGATGAGCGGGTGCAGAATATCGTGGGCCGGCCACCCCTGGCCCGCTCCGCCAATCACAATTGAGGCTGGGACAAAGGCGAAGGCGACGACAATGGCTGCCATAATGGCGACATAGGCCACTGGGGTGCCGCCAATCGCCACCGCGCCCAATCCAGTTACTTCACGTTTTTCGCCTTTCGGCATTTCAGTAGACATTTGCGGATCCTCCTCCGACGCAGTGAAGCTAATACTAATGAATGGGCTATCTCCGAAGCGCTGAAAATGGCGTTGATCTTGATGGGTAGCCTCCTTTCCGTAGTTGGCTATAGAGGTTAAGATTTGCTTTTTGAGTCTGGCGTCAACGGATGATCATCGGATAAACGGATAGTGCGCGGCAAATCCGTTTACGCGAAGCGGTTTCGTATCCGTTGACGCCGAGTCAAAATCATTTTCTTAATCTCTATAGCTGCCGGTCGAGCCCGGTGTTAAAACTAACTTGGCAAACCTGTGCCTCCTTTCTCCTCCTTTTCAGCTTCATATGAGCGCTGACCCGCCATCCACAAAATACACGCCGCCCGTCAGATAATCGCTCTCGATCAAAAAGGCGACGAGTCCCGCAGCATCCTCTGGCGAGCCGAGGCGTTTAACAAGCGTCCGCTCGATAGCCTCCTGCGTTTGCGCGGGCGTGAAGTTTTCGGGCAGGAGGATCGGCCCCGGCGCGATGGCGTTGACGCGCACGTGCGGGCCAATCTCGACGGCGAGGTAGCGCGTGAGCTGCACCACCCCGGCCTTGCCGACCGCGTGATGCGCGTATCCGGGCCATACCTGATAGACCGACAGGTCGGTGACGTTGACGATCACGCCGCGCTTCTGCCGGAGCATCGTCGGCGCGACGGCCTGCGCGCAGAAGAACGCGGCTTTCACGTTCACGTCCACGCTCAAATCCCACTCGGCCTCGGTCAACTCCAGAAAAGGCTTATAGAGGAAGGGCGAGGCGTTGTTGATGAGAATATCAATCCGCCCCAAGCGTCCCAGCGTCGCCGCCGTCCAGCGCCGAATGCCTTCGAGGTCGCGCACGTCCAAAGGCGTCGCCAGGCACTGCACCCCAAGCGCCTCGATTTCCGCTTTGGTCTTTTCCCATGGCTCACCGGGCAAGTAGGTGAACGAAACATGCGCCCCCCGGCGGGCGAGGTGCAAAGCATGCGTGCGCCCGACCCGTATTGCGCCGCCGGTGATCATCAGGACTGAGTCTTTGATGTCCATAACCGGTTGTCTGATGCGGTGAATCAGCGGGGAGGCGGTCCGGGCGGGTGCGGCACGGCCTCGCGGGCGCCCAGACCCCCGTCCACCGAGAGCACCACCCCGTTGATGTAACGCGCCGCGTCGGAGGCAAGGAATAGAATTGCCTGCGCCACCTCCTCGGCCTCCCCGAAGCGGCCCTCGGGGATGTACTCCTGGACGGCGGCCTGCCGCTCGGGGTCGGACATCCCGGCCAGCAGCGCCTCGGTGCGGATCAGCCCCGGCGAGACGGCGTTGACCCGGACGCGGCGCGGCGCGAGGTCGAGCGCCATCGCGCGCGTCAGGCTCTCCACCGCGCCTTTGGCCGCGCAGTAAGCCGTGCGCGAGGGGACGGCCAACTGAGCCAGGATGGAACTGAGATGAATGATGCACCCCTGCCGGCGGGCGGCCATGCGCCTCGCCGTGAGCTGGCTCAAATAAAACAGCCCGCGCACGTTCGTCGCCCAGACTTCGTCGAGATCGGCAAGAGTCACGTCGAGAAAGGTCTTGCGGTTGAACGCGGCGGCGTTGTTCACCAAAACGTGGATCGGGCCGATCTCCCGCTCCACCTGCTCGACCAGCTGCTCGATCTGCGCCGCCTGGCCGACATCGGCCGGCAGCGCCGCAGCACGCCCTCCCGCGGCTTGAATGTCCGCGAGCGTCTTTTGCGCTCCGGCCTCGTCGGAGCGGTAGTTGACGACGACGTGCGCGCCCTCGCGGGCGAACGCGATGGCCGTGGCCTGTCCGATGCCCCGCGACGCGCCTGTGACCAGGACGACCTGACCGGCGAATTGACCCGTCATGCCCACCTGGCCTGGCGGACAAAAGACGCGCCGCCCACTGCCTCCCGATGTCGCGGGGCAGGGTGGGCGGCGCAGGAAGGCGGCGTTGACGTGCTCATTCTGGCGGGGCGTGTGTTTGGAGATTAGCACAGCCACCGGGCCGTGTCAAGCAGGACTCAAAAATTTTGGCGACACTCAATAGGCAGTGTCCCGGCGATTGGCAAATCCATCGTCGAGGCGCACGGGGGGCGCATCCGGGCGGAGAGTCCGCCGGGGCGCGGAGCGCAGTTCTCCACCGCCTTGCCAGCGGCAAAGGAATAAAAAAACGGCGGCCAACGGGCCGCCGTCTTGTTTACTCAGGCGCGATAAAACTTCGGCTGGACATGCACGAACTGTGACCACCCATCGGTAGCGATCAACGCCCGCTCCTCCGGCGTGAGCGCAAACTCCTCTTCCTCCTGGTCATACTTCAATGTCAGGTACAAAATGGGGTCGTCGTCTTCCACGTACTTCGTGATGCACAGGCGGTCCTCGCCCTGGGGATTGCGCACAAAGCGGGCGAAGCAGCGCTCACATTCCGGCAGGACGTGCGTGCACAGGTTGCGGTCAATCGTGACTTTCATGGCCGGGTTTCCTTTCCGCTACAAATAAGAAACTTTTCACGACGCCCAGGGCAGGAAGGTCGAGAGGCCTTCCACGGCGGCGATCTCGCGATCCTTCTCGTCCAACGCAAGCGTTATTTCGTCCTCGCCGTCCTTCACGACGAGCGTCAGCGTGGACAGGCCGTCGTCCTCCAGCGCCTGAATGCACGCGCGGTCTTCGCCCAGCGGGAAGCGGATGAGCTTGGCCACGTGCCGGTCACAGTAGGCCTGGCAGAGATCACAGTGGGTGCGGTCAATGTAAATCTTCATGGCAACCTCCTGGGCGTTACGCCCGGTGCTATGCTTGCAGCTTCAAGGCTGCCCCCATTCTCCGTCAAAGACCGCTTTTGCCCAATATCCCTGGGGAGAGACTTGCGGCCTACCCCTGAGGGTAGGTAGTGTGTTTGGAGATCAGCACAGCCAACAGGCTGTGTCAAGCAAGGCTCAAAAATTTTCGCAATACTCAAATTGAGACTTGCCCTCG
>Ga0209002_10001622_pt1 | contig 18193 bp, 16 predicted proteins | sample Rifsed16ft2_FD_184010 | JGI IMG/M metagenome (GOLD analysis project Ga0209002, IMG submission 184010) | Soil microbial communities from Rifle, Colorado, USA - sediment 16ft 2 (version 2) | ecosystem: Environmental > Terrestrial > Deep subsurface > Rock core/Sediment | place: Rifle, Colorado... | reverse complement strand
ACGCGATCGAAAGGTTGAGGGCGGAAGGGCTTCTGGATGAGGCCTTCGCTGGGGAACGGCTCTCCTTCTTCTCGTTCGATCTCCCGGACGACTTGCCCGAGGCGCGGTCGCTGATCGTGATCGCCGTGCCCGCGTCGGCGGTGCGACTCACCTTCCATTGGAAAGGGGCAGCCCGCGAGGCGGTGCTGCCGCCCACGTACGCGGGCTACAACGCCACGACCCGTCGCGTGCAGGATGCCGTGACCTCAATGCTGGAGGAAGGCGGCTGGCGCTCTGCCCGTCCTTTGCTGCCTCTCAAGACACTCGCCGCTCACAGTGGACTGGCGACGTATGGCCGGAACAACATCACGTACGTGCCGGGAATGGGGAGCTACGCGCAGCTCGTCGCCCTCTTTTCCGACCTGCCGTGTGAGGAGGACGTCTGGGGTGAGCCGGCGATGCTTGAGCGCTGCGAGGCGTGCCGGGCCTGCTGGAAGGCCTGTCGGAGCGGGGCGATCCCTGAGGGCCGCTTCCTGCTGAGGGCCGAACGCTGCCTCACCTACCATAATGAGCGCCAGGGACCGTTCCCGGATTGGATTGAGCACGGCTGGCACAACTCTCTGATGGGCTGCCTGCAGTGCCAGCGGGTGTGTCCGGAGGACAAGCCCTTCCGTGAATGGGTGGAGGAGGGCGAGGCGTTCAGTGAGCAGGAAACTTCTCTCCTGCTTGACGGGCCGGCCCGGGAGGCCCTCCCGGAGGCGCTGGCGGAAAAGCTAACGAGGCTGGAGTTGATCGAGGATCTCTCTATCCTCGCGAGGAATCTGAGGGCGGTAATCGGTGAACGGTGATCGGTTACTCGGTAATCGGTCCCTTGGTCATATGCCGGGCACCTACCGATCACCGATGACCGATCACTCCACCATTCGGTGCCGAGGTGCCTTAGTGCCCAGGTGCCGATGAGACCCGCGCAAGCGGGCGTACGACAATCCATCCTCTAGCAAGGACCATCAGGATCGGGATGTTCAGCCCGGCGCCTCAGGTTTTCGAGGATGGCGAGGCGGTTCTCGTTCGAGAGGGCCTTGAGCCGGCGGAGACCTTTCGCATCCATCGGGTTCGCTCCTGGCTGGGCTGCACTCAACCGGGAGTGCCAGGAGGATCATGTCGTCGGTAGCGGGAGGCATAGAATTCGCGAATGCTAGACGTGACCTGGGCGATCTCCGCCTGCGTTCCCTTGGGGGCCCCGGGCCATTCGTCCACCCGCGGTCCCCAGAATTCCCGAGGCGCTTCGGGATATCGGCCGATCACATGGACGTGAAGATGCGGAACGTGATCGCCGAGGATAAAGGAATAGATGTGCACCTGGCCCAGGGTTTCCATCAAGGCCCTGGCCAAACGCGTGGCATGGACGGCGATGGCTTCCGCCTCCTCGATCGTCAGGTCGGCCAGACCAGGCGCATGACGTTTCGGCTCGATGAAGAGATGGCCGAGGTAGTGGGTAGTTTCTCCTCCAAAGAGACCGGCATGCGACGAGAAGATGAGGGCGTCTTGGTAGATCGGCCCTCCCGGGACGCTTTCCTCGCCTCGGTGCTTTCTGCAGACCATGCATTCCGCGTTGGGATCTTCGTTCACCGACCCTCCCCCCGGGGATGGCACTCCGTCGCCACCGCCGTCACTAAAAGATTTCGACAACTATCGAAATAATACACCCAAGAGATTCGCCTAACTAAGGAGGAGACCCGTGCGGGGGGAAGCGCAGAGGTAGGAAGCTGATCGGTGATCAGGATCGGTGGGAGGGCACCGTCCTGGACTGCTGGTATCATCCAGAGCGTCGGGGGTCCGCTGGAATGCATTTCTTGACCGACTCATGGGGCCTCATCAAGGATGTGGTCCGTCGGCTGACGGTGGCGCGGGTCTCCGAGGCCGCGGCGACGATGGCCTACTATGCTCTCTTCTCCCTCTTCCCGCTTCTGGTCGTGTTGGTCGTCGCGGCCAGCTACGTGCTGGAGGGCGAGAGAGCCTTTCGTGCTGTGTTGGAGGCCGTGGGCCAGGCGCTCCCAGGCTCGCAGGCGCTCATTGGGGAGAACGTCCAGCAGGTGATCCGGCTCCGGGGGCCGGTGGGCATCCTGGGGACGATCACGCTGGTCTGGTCCGCCTCTAGCTTTTTCCTTCTGCTCTCGGACAACATCGAGCGAGCCTGGCTCGCTCGGGCGGCTCGGTCGTCCTTTCAACGTCGTTTGTTGGCCCTGTCGATCGTCGTCGGCCTGGCTGTCCTCATGTCTCTGTCGCTCGTGGCCAACGCGGCGCTGCAGGCGCTTCCCCAGATGGAGTTCGTCGGGGGGCTCGCGCCCTTTGGTCTCCATTTGTGGGAGGCAATCTCCCGGCTCCTATCGTGGATCCTGGCCTTCTTGATGTTCCTTACCCTGTATCGCTGGATGCCAAGGAGGCGCGTGGCCTGGCGAGCGGCCATATGGGGCGCTGGGGTGGCGACGATCTCTTGGTTGCTCGCGGGTCAGGTTTTCGTCTGGTATCTCGGCAGTGGTCTGGCCCACTATGAACTGGTGTATGGCTCAATCGGTGCGGTGATCGTCTTAATGCTCTGGATCTACGTCAGCAGCTGGGTTACGCTGGCCGGGGCCCACTTGAGCGCCGCGATCGGCCAACGCGAGAGCGTCGAGAAAGTGGACATTGCTCGGTGAATCGTAAGCGGTGAACAGTGGTCGATTGCCTGGTGTGGGGGCCCTCAGACGCCAGGCAGGCAGGCGCCCAGGCATCAAGATCCCGACCGGGGGCGCAGGTCAGTTCTGAAGTCAGCAGGCTACCCCTTCGAATAAGACCTCGAGTCGTAACCAGCCTCGGATGCTTACCCCGGGATTAGTCTGGTCCGCCAGGTCGAGCGGCTTCGCAGCCGCCATCCCGGCGTGGCGCCTGAATGTTGACGGCACCCCGAATGGTAAGGGAGGTTTGCGTGGGCTGCTCATGCCCCGGACAGAAAAGGAGCGGCTCTCACCCGTGACGGGATTGCTGGCGCGCCCACATGTGATGTTCATCACTACCCGGCGCCAAGCGGGAGAATATTCTAGATAATGAATATGGAATAGGGTTCACGGAGAAGGAGGGAAGGTGGACGAGTTCGAGCAAGCCGCCAGCCTCTTCAAGGCACTGGGCCACCCCGTGCGCGTGCAAATCGTTGAGGTCCTGGCGCGGGACGGTGAGGCCTGCGTCTGCCACCTTGAGTGCCTGCTTGGCCAACGGCAGCCGCAGATTTCCCAACATCTGATGCGCCTCAAAGAGGCAGGCCTCGTGACCGGCCGCCGCGAAGGGCTCAACATTTACTACTCGCTGGTGGACCGGGAGATTCTGCCATTGCTGCAGGCATCCACCAGGATTGCGGAGAGATTTGCGGGTCTAGAGGGCCGGAAGGGGCAGCCGCGCGGCATCGCTGCGCCGACGCGGGAATGCCCCTGCCCAAAATGCAACCTCGCGGCCGCGCCCGTGGTGACTTGATCGATTTGGAGGCGGACGAGTGGAAATCGTCGACGTTGGGCTTCAGCTGGTGCAGGGCGGCCTGGGCAACCTGGCTGCTTACCTCGCTGCCCACGTGCTCCTCTGCCTGGTGCCGGCGTTCTTCATTGCCGGGGCCATGGTGGCCTTGATCCCGAAGGAGTCCGTCACGCAATTCCTGGGCCGCAAGGCCCCGAAGTACATCTCCTACCCGGCGGCCGCCCTCGCCGGCTCGGTGCTGGCGGTCTGCTCATGCACGATCGTGCCTCTCTTCGCCGGCATCTACAAGAAAGGAGCCGGGATCGGCCCGGCGATCACCTTTCTGTTCTTCGCACCGGCCGCCAATATCCTGGCCCTCGTGTATACCGGCGGAGTGATCGGAGCGGATCTGGCGTTGGCTCGCCTCTTCCTCTCGCTGGTTTTTGGGATCGGCATTGGCATGATCATGGCGCTGATCTTCCGCCGCTCAGACGTCCTGCACGACCGGCAAACGGACGACGTCTTCGCCGGCCGGGCGCGGATGAAACGCGGGGCGCTGATCTTCCTGGTCCTCCTGGTGGCGCTCCTCCTCTCGGGCACCCTCAAGATCGGTATGCTGACGAACGCTTATGGCGAGGTGGATATCCCGATCGTCGGGGTGGACCGGCTGCAGGAGGCGCTCTACCGTCTGGTGCCGTTCGATGCCAGCCGGGGAGAAGAGGGGGTGACGGCCCAGGGGGCGATCCTCATCGGGTTGCTGCTCCTGATCGGAGTGGCTGCCTGGCGCGGTTTGAATAACATCCTGGAGGGATCCAACCGGTGGACCTGGATGGCGATCGGCCTGGTGGCCCTTACGCTGCTGGTCGCTTCCCTGGGGGTGGAGCCGGAAGAAAGGGGCCTGACCTTGCGCTTCACGGGCAAGTTCTTCGGGGTTGTCTTGGCGCTGGGGCTCCTGTGGCTGGTCGCCCGAAGGTCCCTGACCGGTCACGAGCTGCGCGATTGGCTTTGGGAATCCTGGCGCTTCGTCCGGCAGATTCTCCCGCTCCTGATCGCGGGGGTGTTTGTGGTGGGGGTGATCCGGCAGCTCATACGCCCGGAGTGGATCGAGAGCCTGGCCGGTCGCAACTCGCTTCTGGGGAATCTGGCCGGGGTGGCCTTCGGCGTCTTCATGTACTTCCCCACCCTCATCGAAGTGCCGATCGCCAACATGTTTCTGAGCCTGGGCATGCACCGGGGCCCTCTTCTGGCCTACCTGATGGCCGATCCCGAGCTGAGCCTGCAGAGCATTCTCATCGTCTCGGCCATTATCGGAAAAGTGAAGACCTGGACGTATGTCGCGTGGGTGGCGCTCTTCAGCACTTTGGCCGGGCTGCTTTACGGTCTGTGGGTGGATGGGGCCAGCCTGTGGAACATCCTGGGCTACCTCACGGCATTCCTTGCCCTGTTGGCCGCCGGACTGTGGCTGGCCGGCCGGCGGAGCGCGCCTCAACCTCGGCCGGTGCCGACCCTGGTTGATTGAGGCACCGACTGGAAGCGACTGCGATCATCTCATGGAGGACGCGATGCTGACAATCAAGATCCTGGGTACCGGATGTCCGAACTGCAAGAAGGTCGAGGAGATCTCCCGCCGCGCTGCCACGGGGCTCGGCGCCGAAACCGAGTTCATCAAGGTCACCGACTACGGCAGCATCACGGAATATCCGATCCTGGGGACGCCCGGGCTGGTGATCAATGAGAAGGTCGTCTGCAGCGGGCGTATCCCCAGCGAAGCCGAGGTCTCCACATGGCTGGCGACCGCGTTGGCCGAAGGGAGCTGAAATGACCACCGCCGCGGTTGCCGTCCCCCGTCGCCTCTCGACGCTCGACCGCTACCTGACCCTGTGGATCTTCCTGGCCATGGCGCTGGGTGTCGGGCTTGGCTACTTGCTCCCGCGGGCGGTCGAGGGTTTCAACCAGGCCGTTTCGGTCGGGACGACCAACATCCCGATCGCCATCGGGCTGATCCTGATGATGTACCCGCCGCTGGCGAAGGTTCACTACGAGGAGCTGGGAGATGTTTTCCGCGACTGGAAGATCCTGGGCTTCTCGCTCCTGCAGAATTGGGGCATCGGGCCGATCCTGATGTTTGTCCTGGCGGTCGTCTTCCTGCGCGGCTATCCGGACTACATGGCCGGGCTGATCATGATCGGCCTGGCCCGCTGCATCGCCATGGTCATCGTCTGGAACGAGCTGGCCAAAGGCGACACCGAGTATGCCGCCGGCCTGGTGGCCTTCAACAGCCTGTTCCAGGTCTTCTTCTACAGCTTGTATGCCTACGTGTTCATCACCGTGCTGCCGGCCTGGCTCGGGCTGCAAGGCAGCGCGGTCCACGTGACCATCGGCGAGATCGCCAGGAGCGTCTTTATCTACCTCGGCATCCCCTTCATCGCCGGCTTTCTCACGCGGCTGGTCTTGATCCGGGCGAAGGGCAAGGCCTGGTATGAGATGCGATTTGTGCCGCGCATCAGCCCCCTGACGCTGGTCGCCCTGCTGTTCACCATCGTGGTGATGTTCAGCCTCAAGGGTAGCCTGATCGTCACCATCCCGCTCGACGTCGTGCGCATCGCCATCCCGCTAGTGATCTACTTCGTGGTGATGTTCCTGGTGAGTTTCTGGATGGGGCGGCGGATCGGGGCGGACTACTCGAAGACGACGACGCTGGCCTTCACCGCCGCCAGCAACAACTTCGAGCTGGCCATCGCCGTGGCGGTGGCGGTGTTCGGGATCAACTCCGGGGCGGCCTTCGCTGCCGTCATCGGGCCGCTGATCGAGGTGCCGGTGATGATCGGGCTGGTGAACGTGGCCCTGGCCTTCAGGCGAAGGTTCTTCTCGCATGAGGTCGTACGGGCACCGGCCGAGAGGCTGCTCGCGTAAGCGAGCTCGCCAGCACTCGGAGGCAAGAAGCCCTGAGCGGAGTGAGGTTCCCGGCCGGCATCTGGAGCCCTGTGGTGAGAGGGGGAGATTCCCGGAGTTAGCTCCTGCCTGGCTCTTCTTGCGCCGGATCAGGCGTGCCTTCAAATGCGTCGCGCTCGATGTGCCTTCGGCGTAAGCTCACCGGATGAGGGCAGGGTTAGCCTTCCAAGGTAGACTCAAGCAAGTGGGGCCGCGGGATCGGACCGCAGCCGCAATTGCCCCGGCAGGACGGGGCCTGGGTGAGGCGGGCTGTGCCGCTATCGCAAGTGCGCCTCGGGCTTTGGAGATGGACCCGATGAGGAGGAAGGTGCTCTTCCTGTGTACGGGCAACTCGGCGCGTTCCCAGATGGCGGAGGCCATTGTGAACGCGCGGCTCGGCGACGCGTGGGAGGCCCACAGCGCAGGAACACGGCCAGTTGGTACCGTCCATCCGAATGCCCTGGAGGCGCTGCGAGAGATCGGGATTGAGCACAACGGGCGCTCCAAGGACGTGGCGGAATACCGAGGGGCTGCTTTCGACCTCGTCGTCACGGTGTGCGACGACGCGGCCGAGGAGTGCCCGCTCTGGCTCGGCTCGGGTCATCGGGTTCACCTGGGGCTGCCGGATCCAGCCAAAGCGCAGGGCTCGGATGCGGAGGTCGCAGCCGTCTTTCGCAGAGTCCGTGACGACATTCTCGCCAAGGTGCCAGCGCTGCTGCGGCAGTCTCTCCGATCATAGTTGTTGGGGGCCAAAGAGGCGTGTCGCCTGACGGGGGCATCAGCCAGGCCCCGCCAGGGGTGCCGCCGAGCGCTCTAGGCAAGGGGTCGCTGACCAGAGATCACCGAAGGACGCTTGACCCCGTCGGGCCTTTGCCCCAGAATGTTCGGACCGCGCCAACCTCACGGGGAGGAACTCCATGAGAACAGTCGTCATCGGCTCGGGCATGTCCGGGCTCACCGCCGCGGCCTACCTGGCGCAGGATGGAGATGCGGTGAGCGTCTTCGAGCAATACCCCGAGATCGGCGGCGTCACTGCAACGATCCGCAAGGGCGGATTTGGGTGGGACCTGGGCCCGCTGCTCCTCGACGGCTTCGGCGAAGGCGAGGCGGCCACGCTGATCCTTCGCGAGCTTGGCGTGGATCAGATGGTTCGCCGCGTCCGCGAAGATCGCGCCGTCTCGTTTCCCGATTTCACCCTGCGGCGTCCCGGAGCATACGCCGGACCGTACTGGAGGCGCGAGACACTCAAGACGCTATTCCCCCGCGAACGGGACGGCCTGGATCGTTACTACCGGCTCTACGACCGGGTGATGGATCTACTGGCGCTCTCCCGCAGGGCTGAGGCGGCAAGAGGGCTGGCCGCCATGCTGCTCAAGATCCGGATGGCTGTGCTCTTCCAGCCCATTCGCCACATGCAGTCCTGGTCGGCGGAGAAGGTGTTGGATCAATTCTTCACGGGCCGCGAGCTCAAGGCACTCTTCAGCGGTATCCTTGCCGATTTCGTCGTTCGGCCCTCCGAGTTCCTCGGCCTGGGTATCCCGGCCGTGAACGTCGAGACCGCCTTCGACAAACGGATCCCGGCTCGGGTGAGCTCGGCGGGCCCGCGCCCGGTGTACCACTACGTTCAGGGAGGCTGCTCGACGCTGGTCGAGGCCGTGGCATCGGCGATTCGCCGTAGAGAAGGGTCGATCCATCCTGGAACCCGGGTGCGGCGAATCCTGGTCGAAGACGGGAGAGTGCGCGGCCTGGCTGTTGGAGACGGAGGTGTCGTCGAGGCCGAGCGGGTGATCGCCAGCGGCGGAGCGCGCGAGACTCTCCTGGGGCTGGTCGGCCGGGGACCCCTGCCGCCCGAGTTGGCTGCGGACGTCGAAAACGTCCCCCGGATGATATCCGTCCTGATGATCCACCTGGGTATCGACTTCGACCCCCGGCCACACCAGCCGGAGGCCCTGTGCTACTACTCCCGGACCTATGACATCGAGGGCGGCGTGAGACGCTGCCAGTCCGGCGAGTTTCATGAGGGCAGGGAGGGTTTCCTCATCTACATCCCTTCTCTGCACTCCCCGGAGCTGGCCCCGGCCGGTATGCACGCCGTCACCGTCTATACGATTGCGCCGGATCGCCTCCACCACGGGAACTGGGCGGAGAGAAGAGAAGAACTCGCCGACCGGCTCCTGGCCGAGGCCGAGAGCGTGATTCCCGGGCTCCGGGAGAGGGCACGGACGACAGTCGTCCTCACACCGGATGACTTCCGCGCTCGTACGCTGCAAGACCGTCACAGCTTCGGCGGCCGCGCCCCTGTGATGGGGAAACCGCTGATCCCGCATCACACCCCGATTCAGGGCTTGTGGTTCGTAGGCGCTCAGAGTGAGAGCGGGGGCGGTGTGGCAACAGTCATGGCAGGATCGCGCAAGGCCGTGGCCATGATGCGAGCCGTGGGCCGTTGATCGCGCGGCGTGCCGAGGAAAGCGGGCCTTGACCCGCTCCGCGACGCCTCGCACCCTCCATCGTCGAGGAACAGACATGAACCCCATCGAGCGACTCAGCGCGCGCACGAAGATCCTGTACGGCGTGGCGGATTGCGGGATCGCCATGCTCACCGCCTCGCTTCAGTTCTTCCTGCTGTTCTTCTACACCGACGTCCTGGCGATCGACCCTGGGTTGGCGGGGACGGCTCTGCTGGTGGGCAAGCTCACCTGGGACGCGCTCAACGATCCCATCTTCGGCTACCTCTCCGATCAGACCCGCTCCCGCTGGGGCCGCCGCAAACCCTACATGCTGGCCGGAGCCATTCCCCTGGGCCTGGCCGCCTGGCTTCTCTACTCAATCCCCGGTGGCCTCAGCGGCGCGGCGGCCTTCCTCGCTATTCTGGCGACCTTTCTGCTTTTCGACACCCTGCACACACTGGTGAGCGTCCCCTACTACGCGCTCACGCCGGAGATGACCCACGACTACGATGAACGGACGAGCCTCACGGCGACTCGCATGGCATTCAGTGTTGTGGGCTACATCCTGGGCGCGGCCGGAACGACGGCGATCGCCGGGCTGCTCCAGTCGACGCTGGGCTGGACGGAAAGAGCGGGCTACAGCGGGATGGGTGCGGTCTTTGGCGTGATCGCGGCCGCGACCGTGCTCACGACGGCGCTCAACGTGCGCGAGCGCGCCGCCGGCGAGGCGAAGCCATCTCGCCTCCCGCCTCTCTCGGCGGTTACTTCCACATTCCGCAACCGCCCATTCATGATCCTGGTCGCGGCTTTCTTCATCAGCAGCTTCAGCTTCACCCTGATGACCAGCCTCCTGCCGTTCTACCTGACTTATCAACTCGACATGGAAGCCCAGGTGCCCCTCGTCCTCCTGGTGATGCTCGGGACGATCGGGCTCTTCCTCTACCCCTGGAAACGAATCTCGGATCGAATCAACAAAGGCCCCGCCTACGCCCTGGGCCTGGCCATCGCCTGCATGGCCGTGATCGCCACGTTCTCTTTCCCCTATGGTCCTACGCCTTTGGTCTACCTGGCGGCGTTTGTCGCCGGGCTGGGGTTCTCGGGGCAGTGGGTGTTTCCCTGGGGCATGCTGCCCGATGTTATCGAGCATGACGAGATGGTGACCGGGGAGAGGCGAGAGGGGATCTACTACGGCGTGTGGGCCTTCCTCACGAAGTTCACGGGCGCGCTGGGGATCGCTGTCAGCGGCTGGGCGCTCAATCTCTTTGGATACGTGCCCAACGTCATCCAATCGGAGCAGGCGCGGCTGGGGATTCGCCTCTTCTTCGGCCCTGTTCCAGCAATCGCCATCCTGCTCAGCCTCCCGCTCCTGATCCGGTATCCGATCACCCGGGCTTCCCATCGCAGGCTGCGGGAGGAGCTCGCCGCCAGGGCCGGTGCGCTGGCGGCGCCCTGAGGTCCGTTGACTTAGCTCGCTCAGGACGACATGGTGGGCATTGTCATTCTGAGAGGCTGTGAATGAATCGGACGAGGACATGCGCCATCATCCCTCGCATCTGCTTGGATTGATGCAGTGCCCTTCATGTCTTGTGGCTTTCCGCCTCACCCCCTACCCCCTCTCCGCTCACGCGCAGCGCGGTGACAGGGCGTCTTGAGCGGAGAGGGGGTGTGAGGTCCAAGGAGGAAGGGGGGCGGCTTTGCCGCCCCCCTTCCTCCTTGGTTAACCTCCCCTCCCCCGGCAGATCCTCACCAGATTGGCGATAGGAGCGGCTGCCGGGGGTCCCTCCGCTATGCTCCGGGATGCACGCGAAGGGGCGAGGGGTGGGGGCAGTGGAGGACAGCCAAGCCGCCGAGAAGGGCACCACTCGCTCGATCCGCGAATAGTTCACAAAGGTCTGAGAGGGCGCGGCAACGGCCCGAGGCGAACTCTGTTTCGAGTTACAGCCTCGTCAGGCTACTAGTTCCCCCCGAACGAAGGCGGCAGCGCGGGGGTCGCGCGGGCTAGCGAAGAACTCCGCCGCTCCGGCGACCTCGATCAGCCTTCCTTCATGGAGCATCGCCACACGATCGGCCAGGCGGCGCGCCTGGAAGACATTGTGGGTAACGACGATCAGCGTGCAACGGCGCTCCGTCCGCAATTCCTGGATCAGACCCTCCACCAACCCCATGTTGTAAGGATCCAGATTGGCGGTCGGCTCGTCCAGGAGCAGGACCTCCGGCTCCAGCGCCAACGCCCGCGCCAGGGCGACCCGCTGCGCCTCACCCCCCGAGAGGTTGGCGGCGGGCGCGCGCTCAAGATCGTGCAGCGCCAGGCGCTCCACAAGCTTGCGGGTGAGCAAGAGGGTTTCTCGCCGGCGCAGGCGCAGCCCGTAGGCGATGTTCTCGAACACCGAGCGGTTCAGAAGGGCGGGCCGCTGAAATACGGTGGTCACTCCGCGCCGGAGGTCGAGCGGCGCGGGATAGGGAACGAGCCGGCCGTGGAATCGAATCTCGCCGCGATCGGGCGGTTCGAGGAAGTTGAGCAGACGCAGCAGAGTGGACTTGCCCGCCCCGTTTGGCCCGACGATCACGAGCGCCTCATGCTCCGAGATTGTGAGACGATCGACCGAAAGCACAGCCCGGTCGCCGTAGGCGACCTCGATGGCTCGCAGATCGAACAGGGGCTCGCTCATCGGCCCGGCCAATAGGGGGGCCGATGCTGAAGACGCATCAGGACTACGTTCACCACAAAGGCCATGGAAAGCAGCAGGCCCCCGAGGACCAAAGCGAACTCAAACTCGCCCATCCGCGTTTCCAACACGATGGCTGTGCTCAGCACACGGGTCTGACCTTCGATGTTGCCGCCGACCAACATCGCCGCCCCGACCTCGGAGATGATTCCGCCGAAACCGGCAACGATCGCGGCCACGACGCCGGCACGCGCCTCAAAGAGCAGAGTGAGGATCTCCTGGCTCCGGTCGGCTCCAAGGGCGCGTATCTGCAGCCGGAGCTGAGGGTCGACGGCCTCCAGGCCGGTCATCGTCAGCCCGATCACCAGGGGCAGGGCGATGATGGTTTGAGCGATCATCATTGCCGGAGGTGTGAAGAGCCAGCCGAGGGATCCGAGGGGGCCGCTGCGCGAGAGCAGCAGGTAGACCACCAGCCCCACCACGACGGGAGGCAGGCCCATGCCGGTGTAGACCAGCGCCACGATGAAGCGCCGTCCCGGGAATCGCGTAAACGCCAGGAGCGAGCCCAGAGGGATCCCCAGGATCGAGCCGGCCAGCAGCGCGGTGCCGGTCACGCGGATGGTCAGGCCGACGATCTCCCACAACGCGTCTAGCGACAACTACTCACTCTCCTTGCTCTTGGTACTCCCACTATCGACCGTCCAGCCGCGGGAATTGGAGGTCGGCCGAGGAGGCAAGGGGTGGCGCAGCCACCCCTTGCCTCCTCGGCATCTGGTCCCCCCTCTCCGCTTTCGCGTCATCCACGGGAAGCCCGTTCCATACGGAGAGGGGGGAAGGGGGGTGAGGGGGAAAACAACCTGCCCGCAACGTGGTCTCGCAGCCTCTACGGATGCGCCTGACGATAGGCCTCGGAGTCGGGATAGAAGAGCGGCTGGCCGAAGACGTCGACGCCGTAGGCACCGATCTTCTCTTGGGTCTCGAGTGACGTCAGCCACTCGACGAACTGCCGGGCGAGATCGGCCTGGATACCGTCATGCAAGATGGGGTTCACTGGGATCACACCGTACGGGTTGTGGAGCACCGGGTCGCGGTTCTCGTTGATCGAATCCCCGCCGAAGAGGGTGACCAGGCCCGGCAGGTTGTCGCGCAGGAAGAGATAGGTTCCCCGATCTGCAAGAGTGTAGGCCCCGCGCTCGCTCGCGAACTGGAGGGTCTCGCCCATGCCCTGGCCCAGCGAGAAGTACCAGCCCTGATCGGGATCCGGCTCGATCGCGGCGAGCTGCCAGATGACCTGCTCCTTGGTGTGGGTTCCCGAGTCGTCGCCGCGCGAGGCAAATGGCGCCTGGGCCTCGGCAATCGCGGTGAATGCCTCTGCGGCCGATGCCACTCCCTGGATCCCGGCGGGATCGTCCGGGGGGCCAACCACGATGAAGTCGTTGTACATCACATCGTAGCGCGCCAGCCCATACTCGTCGGCGACAAACGCATCCTCGCGCGAGCGCGCGTGCACCAAGATCACATCGGCGTCGCCATTCTGGCCAAGCTCGAGGGCCTGCCCGGTGCCGACAGCGACCACATCGACCCGGGCGTTGTGCGTTTCCTCGAAGCCGGGCAGGATCGCGTCCAGCAGGCCGGAGTCGGCCGTGCTGGTGGTGGTCGCCAGGCGCAGCACGGCGGGTTCGGCCAGGCTGCAGGAGCCGAGGGCCGCTGCCGAAACCGCTAAGAGAGAGAGGAGACGGGGCAATCGCCTGGGCATCGAGATCTCCAATCCGTCATCCGGACCGGTAAATGTTGTATAGTTGTATGGTAACAAATGATATAGCCTCTCGGGGACGGCGTCAAGACGGTCGTCGCCGGCGCGGGCGGCGAGCCGGGCCCCGGCCTCCCCGACAACGAGAGGGCCGCGGTGCCGCTCCTCTCGCTTGCGCGCCTATACTTGAGCCGCCGGGGAGGAAGGCCTGTGGGCCGACAAGACTACCTGTACGAGACGATCGCCGAGGCGGTTCGCCAGCAGATCCTGCGCGGCGACTTGAAACCCGGGGACCGCATGCCCACGGTGCGCCAGATGACGGAGCGCTGGGAGTGCACCCCGGGGACAGCCCAGCGGGCCTACCGAGAGTTGGCGAGGCAGGGCCTGCTGGCCAGCCGCCGTGGCCGGGGGACCTTTGTGGTGGGCGTCCCGGCGCAGGATGTGGAGACGCCGCTGCGCCGCGCCGAGCTAGTTCACCGCGCGGAGGCTTTCCTCTTGGAGGTGCTTACAGCGGGCTTCGCGGCGGAGGAGATCGAGCAGGCTGTCTCGCTCGCGCTCGATCGCTGGCGCGCAGCTTCGGCGGCGCCTCCACCTGCTCCGCGCCGCGTCGTCCGCTTCGTCGGCTCTCACGACCTTGCTCTGGATTGGCTGGCCGCCCAATTCGGCGAAGTCGCTCCGGGCCACCGGCTGGAGGTCCGGTTTGCGGGGAGCCTGGGCGGGCTGATCGCGCTCGCCGAGGGCGAAGCCGATCTGGCCGGCTGCCACCTGTGGGACGAGGAGACCGGCACCTACAATGCACCTTTCGTCCACCGTCTCCTGCCCGGGCGGCGGGTCGCCCTCATCACCCTGGCCTCGCGGCGGGTGGGCCTGATCCTCTCGGCGGGAAACCCTTTCGGCGTGCGGGGCCTGGCGGACCTTGCCCGCCCGGGGATCCGCTTCGTCCATCGCCAGCCGGGCTCAGGCACTCGGGTGTTTCTTGATGCAGAGTTGCGGCGGCTCGAGATCCCTCCGGAGCGGATCAGCGCTCTGGAGCCATCCCAGACAACACACTCCGGCCTCGCCCGGTTGATCGCCGAAGGGAAGGCCGACGCAGGCCTGGGATTGGAGGCCGCCGCGGTCGCCTTCGGGCTGGATTTCATCTACCTGGCCGACGAACCCTACCAGCTCGTCGTGCCGGCGACATCGATGGAGCGGACGCCGCTGCGATCTCTGGCGTCCTGGCTGAAGACACGGAAGACCAAGAGCGCCCTGGGCGCCTTTCCTGGCTATGACGCTGGGCCCACCGGTGCTCTCACCTGGGTAGTGTGAGGCGGAGGCGATCCCCCGGAAAGGATTCTCGTCCTGCTCGTGCCCCTTGCGTCGGCGTGGCTAATGACGGGCTGCGCCTCGGCAGCGCCTAGGCCGAGGATCACGCGATCTCCCTCCGCCTCCATCTCCCCCGCCACCTCTGATCTTGCTCTTCCGACGCCCTCGGCGACGCCCATCCGGAAGGTGATCGCCTGGCCCGTTTGGCCCAGGGGGTTGTCGTGGTGGTCGTTGTCGCCATTCTGGCGATCGCCCTGATCGGCTTTGTGGCTATCGCTGGGCTCGACTCGTCTGGGAATGGCGGAGAGCGAACTCCGGCCCCGGGCGCGCCGTTGCCCACCATCATCCCTTCGATTCTTCCCGGCACGAGCGGGGAGGCTTCGGCTCGCATCCGTGAAGCGAGTGAGTGGAGCCGAATGACCGGGATCCAGCGAGCGACGTGGGCGTGGGCCTAGGGTCCACGGCAGATTCGGAACCGGTTGGGACGGCAGGGCGGGCGGCTGGCCGGCAGCGGGCGTGGTTCGCAAGTCGATCCGTGGGACGGAGGCCGGCCTTACAGGGCGTGTGGAGGTCGAGAGAGGCCTTGGAGGAAACCCGCGAGTCTGACGGTAGGTGCGTCAGTGGTCCTGGATGGTGTGGAAGCGCCACGCGGCGAGGCCGAAGAATGCGGTCGCGTAGCCGAGTAGTGCGGCCGAGGGGGCGAGGACGGAATTGAATCCCAGTCCGCGGGAGACGATGTTCTTGAATCCATCCAAGGCCCAGGCGATCGGCGAGACGTGGCCGATCGCCTGAAACGTCGGGCCGGTAAACTCGAGCGGCACCCAGGCGCCGCCGATGCCCGAGAGGATGAACATCGGGATGAGGGAGTAGATCACAGCTTGGTCTTCGCTCTTGGCCAGGACCCCGATCAACAGCCCCATCGAAGCGACACAAATCGCGGTGGCGAGGGCCATCACGAGGCTAGCGCCGGGCGCGCGCAGGTAGTCCACGCCGAGCGCCAGCTGCGCGAAGCCGATCAAGAGGGTGAACTGCGCCAGGATCAGGGCCAACATCGCCAGGAAGTGCCCCAGGAGAATATGGAAGCGCGGCGTGGCCGTCGTCAGCAAGCGACGAAACGCACGGCACTTGCGCTCATTGACGATGATCTGTCCCGCCGTCATCGGCGCGGCCATGGCAAACTGGACCATCATCGCAGGCGCGGTGTGCGCGAGGGAAAGCTGGCGGTTGTCCTGCGCCTGGATCGCCGTAGTGGATGTCTCGCGGACGGCGATCGGCGGATTGGCCCAGGCGGTGAGCGCGGCTCCGAACGCGTCTTCGAAGATGGCCTCGCCTCCCGATACCTGCACCACGACACCTGCGGCTTGGACGGCGCTCATCAGCCGCTGGGCGGCGGCCAGGGCCTCGCTCTCGACGGCTGAGCCCGCCGAGGAGGCGGGGTCCGCCAGCAGGACGAGCGGAAGAAGCGCGCCCTCCAGCGTGGCCCGCCCGTAGCCAGCCGGAACAATCACGGCCGCGGCGAGCTTCTCTTCCGAAATCAGCTGCTCCAACTCCTGCCGCGTGCGTGCGGGCTCTTCGTCAAGTCGAAGCACCTCCGAGGCGGCGAGCAAGTCGCGCAGCCCCAGGCTGATGGAGCTGCCGTCTTCATCGAGGTAGCCAACGGGAAGACGGGGATCGCTTTCCCCCGAGCCAAACCCGCCGAACGCGGCGCCGAAGAGGAGAGTGAAAATCACCGGCATGGCGAGGAGAAACAGAAAGGTCTCCCGCTCACGCAGGAGCTGACGCAGATCTTTGAGTGTAATGTCGAGGATCCGGATCATCCCGGCCTCCTACGCATAGCGCCGGTTGAAGCGCCACACCCCGATTGCGAAGAAGGCCGCGCTCCAGACCAGCATACCCAGCAGGGCGGGGCCCAGCGTGGGCGCCCCGGCACCGTCCATCGCCTGGACCATCGCTCGGACGGCCCAGCCCTGGGGGACGAGGAGCGAGACCGTGTTGCCCAGCGTGGCGGCCGAGGGCGAACCCTGGACAAAGATGCTGATCATCCCGATCATGCCCGTAATCGTGAGCACGCCGCCGAAGAGGGCGCCGGATTGCCGGGTGCTCCTCAGCATCGAGTTGAAGAACACCCCAAACGATGAAGCCGTAATCACCGTGCCGGATGCCATTAGCGCCACCGCCGCGATCTCACCCCACCGAATGCCGAAGATCACGTAGGCCGCGATGAGCAAGACGACCACCTGCACCAAGACCGTGAGGAACACCGCCAGGAGCTTCCCGGTGAGGATCGCGGCCTGGGGTGTCGGCGTCGTGAAGAGGCGAGGAAGCGTCCGTTCTTCCTCCTCCCTGAGGATGCTTTGCGCCGTGGCAAACCCGGTGTAGAAGGCGTAGAAGATCATCATCCCGCCCATGATGGGGCCGATGATTCGCACGAGGGGGCTGCTCACCTCTTGGGTGGTGCCCGGCGGCTGGACGTCGATCAGCGCGGCCGCCGAGCCCTCGGCCTGGGCCAGGGAGACGGCGAGGTAGAGCTGGACCACCTCTCCGATCCGAGAAGCGATCCCCGTCCCGCCCTCCCGCATGGCCACTTCGACGGTGATCTTGGTGCCCGCCATCCCATCGAGGAAACGATTCAGGATCGAGCGGACAATGCCGGGCGCGATGGTGAGCGTGGGGTCCTGGTAGAACTCGAGGGTCGCCTGCCCCTGGGGAGTGGAGAATTGGCGGGAGAAGTCGGCCGGGATAATGACGGCCACCTCCGCCTGCTGGCGATCGACGGAGGCGCGTGCGGCGGCGGCGTCGGCAGCCAGGGTGACATCCAGAAGATCGGAGAGGTCTTCGCTTTGCAGCGCCAAAACGACGATTTCCCCGAGCGTCTCCGCCGGCAGGCCTCCCGGCGCAGAGGCCAGCTGCGTCAGGAGATCCGGGCTGCCCTGGTCGAGATCGGCGATGATCACCCGGGTCACCGGGAGATCAAACTCGCCGCCGGAGGCGAGGTTGCCGAACATGAAATAGAAGAGGGTGGTCGTAAGCAGCGGGAGCACGAACATGAAGACCAGGCCAACTACGCTGCGGTAGGAGCGTTTCATATCTTGGAGGGCGATGTCGATCGATTTCACACCGCCCTCCTAGTCGCGTAGGGCTCGGCCGGTGAGGTGGAGAAAGACGGCCTCCAGATTCGGTTCCAGGATATCCACGGAGGTGATGCGAACTCGGTGGTCGGCGGCGGCATCGAACAGCCGAGGGAGCACCTGGTTGCTGTCCTCCACCAGCAAGCCGACGGAGCCGTCGTCGCTGGAGATCCGCTGCACGCCACGCATCTGCCGCCACGCCTCCAGCAGGAGCGGGCTCTCGGCGCTCAGGGTGAGGGTGATCCGGTCGAGCCCGCCCACGATGCGCACCAGTTCCGCGTGAGTGCCCAGAGCGATCAGCTGGCCATGGTCGAGGATGGCGATGTGATCCGAGAGTTCCTGAGCCTCTTCCATGTAGTGGGTGGTGTAGAGCACCGTCGTCCCCTGGTCTTTGAGAGCGACGACGCCGTCCAGGATGCTGCGGCGGGACTGCGGATCGATGCCGACGGTCGGCTCGTCCATGTAGATGACCTGCGGCTTGTGGAGCAGAGCCAGCCCGATGTTCAC
>Ga0209002_10001615_pt1 | contig 18248 bp, 15 predicted proteins | sample Rifsed16ft2_FD_184010 | JGI IMG/M metagenome (GOLD analysis project Ga0209002, IMG submission 184010) | Soil microbial communities from Rifle, Colorado, USA - sediment 16ft 2 (version 2) | ecosystem: Environmental > Terrestrial > Deep subsurface > Rock core/Sediment | place: Rifle, Colorado... | reverse complement strand
CTGCGGGTCAGAACCGCCCCTTCGAGCCGAACTCGCCGACCGGGGCGTATTGTCTCAAGAATGACTCCCGCGCTTCCCCAATCCCGGCGTCGCCGAGCTCTCAGATTCTGACCGGAACCCCGGCCGTTTGCGGGGCGTCTCCCTCTCCACGTCCTCCTGGAACCCTTTCGATTGATTCGCTTTGTTTGATTTGCTAAACTGACAGGTTATCAATCGGGGCGAGTTCGGTAATTATTTCATCGACTGATGTTGAACAGCATCCTCACCAAGCTCATCGGCAGCAAGAACGAGCGCGAGCTCAAGAAACTAGTCCCCCTGGTCGACCTCATCAACAAAAGGGAGCCCGAGATGAAGGCTCTCTCCGATTCACAATTGTCGGCGAAGACGGCCGAGTTTCGCGAGAGGGTAGCGCGGGGAGAGTCTCTCCAAGATCTACTGCCCGAGGCTTTTGCGGTGTGCCGGGAAGCCGGTCGGCGGGTGCTGGAGATGCGTCACTTCGACGTCCAGCTGATCGGCGGCATGGTGCTCCACCAGGGCAAGATCGCAGAGATGAAGACCGGCGAGGGCAAGACGCTGGTGGCGACTCTACCCGTCTACTTGAACTCGCTGGCCGCCAAGGGCGTTCACGTGGTGACGGTGAACGACTATCTGGCGCGTCGTGACGCGGAATGGATGGGCAGACTGTATCAGTTCCTGGGGCTGTCGGTGGGCGTCATCCAGCACGAGCTCACCGACTCCGATCGGCAGCGGGCCTTCCGGGCGGACGTCACCTACGGGACGAACAACGAATTCGGATTCGACTATCTCCGCGACAACATGAAGTTCGACCCCTCGCTGTTTGTGCATCGCCTGTTTCCGCGAACGGTGAAGGACCGGGATGGCAAGGAGGTCGAGAAGCTCTTTCACTACGGAATCGTCGACGAGGTCGATTCCATCCTCATCGACGAAGCCCGCACTCCGCTCATCATCAGCGGACCGGCGGAGGAGTCCACCGATCTCTACTATCAGATCGATCGCATCATTCCCAAGCTTCGCCGCGATCTCGACTACACCGTCGATGAGAAAACCCGCACCGTCACTCCGACCGAGGACGGCGTTCCTCATTGCGAATCGCTTCTGGGAGTGGAAAACCTCTACGAGCCCTCGCAGATGCACATCCTTCACCACGTCTACCAGGGGCTCCGTGCTCACGTGCTCTTCAAACGGGACGTGGACTACATGGTGAAGGACGGCCAGGTGGTCATCGTGGATGAGTTCACCGGTCGGTTGATGCCGGGTCGTCGTTGGTCGGATGGTCTGCATCAGGCCATCGAGGCCAAGGAACATGTGAAGATCGAGAGAGAGAACCAGACGCTCGCCACCATCACCTTCCAGAATTACTTTCGGATGTACGAGAAGTTGGCCGGAATGACCGGGACGGCGGAAACCGAAGCGGCGGAGTTCGAGAAGATCTACGACTTGGAAGTGGTCGTGGTGCCTACCAATCGAACCTTGGTCCGCGACGAGTATCCCGACGTCGTCTATCGGACCGAACGCGAGAAGCTGAATGCCGTAGTGGAGGAGATCCAGTCGCTAAATCAGTTAGGCCGGCCCGTTCTGGTGGGAACGACGTCCATCGGGAAGAGCGAGAAGCTGTCCCAGCTCCTCAAGCGGTCCGGCGTGAAGCATGTGGTGCTGAACGCCAAGTACCACGAGATGGAAGCCGAGATCGTGGCCCAGGCGGGGCGAGTGGGGGCGGTGACCATCGCCACCAACATGGCGGGGCGGGGTACCGACATCCTCTTGGGAGGAAACCCCGAGTACTTGGCTCGGACGACGTTGAAGGAGCAGGGGGTGGACTATCGGGAGGCGCAGGAAGAGGTCTGGAAGGAAGAATACGAAAAGGCGCGAAAGCAGGTCGCGCAGGCACACGACAAAGTCGTGACTCTCGGTGGTCTGCACATATTGGCGACCGAGAGACACGAGGCGCGGCGCATCGATAATCAGTTACGCGGCCGCGCCGGTCGTCAGGGCGACCCGGGCAGCTCACGCTTCTATCTGTCTCTGGAAGACGATCTCATGCGGATATTCGGAAGCGACCGGATCAGCGGGCTCATGCAACGCCTGGGCATGGAAGAGGGAGTCCCCATCGAGCACGGAATGGTCACCCGCGCCATCGAGCGCGCTCAGAAGCAAGTGGAAGGGCAGAATTTCTCGATGCGGAAACACCTGCTGGAGTACGACGATGTAATGAACAAGCAGCGGGTGGCAGTGTACCGGCTTCGGCGGGAGATTCTGGAAGGGAAAGACGAACGCGAATATGTGTTGGAGCTGGCGGAAAGCCTGGTGGACCTCAACATCGACCGCTTTCTTTCTCAAGAAGTGGAGCCCAGCGAATGGGATACCGAGGGGCTGCGGCGGGAGCTGGCTAGGCAATTCGGCCTGGAAAGTGATCAGCTGGGTGGCGTGGACTGGGACCAGCTGAATCGCGATGAGATCCGTGAGACCCTGTGGAAGCTCATCCAGGACAAGTATCAGGAAAAGGAAGCGCTCATCGGGCCCGAGCTGATGCGCACTCACGAGCGGATCGTCATGCTGCAGATCGTGGACTCGCAGTGGAAGGATCATCTCTACGCGATGGACCACTTGAAAGAGGGCATCGGGCTGCGGGGCTACGGCCAGCGCGATCCGCTCATCGAGTACAAGAAGGAAAGCTTTCAGATGTTCGAGGCGATGTGGGATCGCATCGAGGAGGATATCGTTCGGTATTTGTTCCTCTTGCAGCCGGCCCGGGAAAGAACCAGCGAGCCGGTACCGCGGCAGCGGCCCAGCCGGCTGATGTTCAACGATCCCGGGGCCTCTCCCTCGGTGTTTGCCAGGCGAGAATCGCAAGGCGGCGCCAACGCGGCGGTGAAGACAATCAAACGCGACGCCGCCAAGGTGGGACGCAACCAACCCTGTTCCTGTGGAAGTGGGAAGAAGTACAAGAAGTGCTGCGGCGCTTAGCCGCGGCGGGGAGCGTGAGCCGTGACCGAGCAGCAGTTTCCCCTAGCCCTCACGTTTGAAGACGTCCTTCTCGTTCCACAGAAATCCGACGTGCTGCCCTCGGAAGTCGATACCACTACCCGGTTCAGTCGCAGGATCCGGTTGAACATTCCCATCGTCAGCTCCGGCATGGACACGGTGACCGAATCGCGCCTGGCCATCGCCATCGCGCAACTGGGAGGGATGGGGGTGGTCCATCGCAACATGACTCCCGCCCGGCAGGCGGAAGAGGTCGACAAGGTAAAGCGCTCCGAAAGCGGCATGATCGTGGATCCGGTCACCATGACGCCCGACCGTACCATCGCCGAGGCTCAGGAGGTGATGGCCAAGTACCGTTTCTCCGGCGTGCCCATCGTGGTGGACGGCAAGCTGGTCGGTATCCTCACCAATCGAGATCTCCGTTTCGAGACCCGGATGGATCTGCCCATCTCGGAGGTCATGACCAAGGAGAATCTCATCACCGTCCCGGTGGGGACCGGCTTGGAAGAGGCCAAGAAGATTCTGCACAAACACAAGGTGGAGAAACTGCTGGTCGTGGACGAGGAGTACAACCTCAAGGGGTTGATTACCGTCAAGGACATCCAAAAGGCCATCAAGTACCCGCTGGCCTCCAAGGATCACCTGGGTCGGCTCCGTTGTGCGGCGGCCATCGGTGTGGGAAACGAAGCGCTGGAGAGAGCCAAGGCTTTGGTCGATGCCCAGGTGGATGCTCTCATCGTGGATACCGCCCACGGTCATAGCAAGAAGGTATTGAGCACGGTGGAGAGGCTGAAGAAAGAGTTCGCCGACGTGGACGTGGTGGCGGGCAATGTGGGCACCGCGGAGGCCACTCGGGATCTCATTAAGGCCGGCGCGGACGCCGTCAAGGTGGGCATGGGGCCGGGCTCGATTTGCACGACGCGGGTCATTTCCGGAGCCGGCGTTCCTCAGATCACCGCCGTCTTGGATTGCGCCGGGGCGGCGAGCCAGTTCGACGTGCCTCTGATCGCCGACGGAGGCATCAAGTTCAGTGGAGACATCACCAAGGCGATCGCGGCGGGAGCGGACGCGGTGATGATAGGGGGACTGTTCGCCGGTACGGACGAGAGTCCGGGAGAGACGGTTCTCTATCAGGGCCGGACGTTCAAGACCTATCGCGGAATGGGATCGCTCGGTGCGATGAGCGATGCAACTCGGGATCGATACTTCCAGCAAGACGTGGAGACCTCCAAGCTGGTGCCGGAGGGTATCGAGGGCCGTGTCCCTTCCAAGGGTAGTCTCTCGGGCGTGGTGACCCAGCTGGTGGGAGGACTGCAGTCAGGAATGGGTTATTGCGGTTGCCGGAACATTCAGGAGCTGAAGACGCGTGCCAAGTTCGTTCGGGTGACCCAGGCCGGACACCGGGAGGGCCACGTCCATGACGTCATCATCACCAAGGAAGCTCCCAACTACCAGCTCGATTAGAATCCGCTCGCTTCTCCTGGCGTTGGCGGCTTTGGCTGCATTCCTGCCGGCGTGCGACCGTGGCCCTGGCACCCTCATCACCGTCTACTCCCCATCCCTGCAGATATCGATTCCCGCCCCCCCGGGCTGGACCACCGAGCTTGGATCGCAGGCCGGGTTCCTGATGCAGATCTTCACCGGACCGTCGACCGACGTGCCGGAGCGGCCCGGCATTCGGGTCCAAGTCATGAGCGGTCCCATGCCCGTCGGCAGGGACCTCGACGAGATTTCCCGGCGCTACATCGAAGGCCATGAGATTACCAGCCAGAGCGATTATTCACTGCACGGCTTCCCGGGAAAGACTTGGTCCTTCGTTTCCGGGGACGGCGCGGAGAGCTCTCGCTTGCTGCTGGCTCCGGTGGAAGGTGTCCTGTACGGGATCTATGCTCGCGGCGAAGCCCCGACCGTGGAAGACAACCGTTCGGTGCTGGAAGCCATGTGGGAGGGATTCTCCTTGGAGCAAGTACCCTTCTTCGAGGTTTACGCGCGTCCGGAGCTCGGTCTGCGGTTCGGTTATCCGCGATCGTGGCAGCGAACGAACCTTCTGAGCGAGCCGGGGAAATCCTTCTTCGTCGCGTTTCTGAGTCCACCGCTGGCGCTGGAAGATGGAAGGGCGACCATCCACGCCACCCTCGAAGTCAGCGTCAACACGCTCCCGCCTGAGACGACCCTGGAAGCGTTCTACGCGCAAAGGACGGAGCTGCTCGGCGACAACTACCGGCTCATTCGTCATGAGCAAGTGGGCGCGGGGAGGGGCATCTCCGATCTCTACGCCACGGAGACGCAGCTGGCAAGCTATCTGGAGCGGACGTTCTATTTCGTCCAAGGCGGCAGGGCGTACATCTATAAATTCATTACTCAGAACGCGGTCTACCATCAGATCGAGCCATGGATCGAAGAGATCGCGAAGTCCTTCCAGCCACTTCCCGGGGCGGACACGTCGAGTTGAGACGCTCGCCCGTCGTAAGGTATACTCGCCGGCACTGTGACCACCATGCTGGATAGAGTCGGCACGCTTCTCGGCCTGAAGTCCGAACTGCGAACCGAGCTCTTCGTCCAGCAGGGCCAGCAGCGCCAGCAAGGGAAGAGCGGCGACGCATCACTGCGGATGGCCAACGAGGGAGACGGTCGGTACCGGCTGGTGACCCTTCAGGGGCGCGTCGCTGCCACGCCGGACCGTGACTCCCAGTACCTCTATTTCGTTATCGAACCGCCGCTTCGAGAGAAACTGGCCGACCGACTGGTCATCGAGATCGATTACTTCGGAAAAGGCTTCGGCACCTTTCGACTCCAGTACAGCTCCCAAGATCCATCTGCGCCCTACCAGGGGCTCTATAAAGAAGCCGACCAGTATTGGATCGGTGCCGAGACCGCCGAGCCGACCTGGAAGCGCTGCCTGTTCGTCATCGAAGACTTCGAGCCTCGACGGTTCCAGAATCTCGGTGCCAGCTTTCGGCTGGAGCTCAGGCAGGACTTCTTCGTCTCACGCCTGGCCGTTTCGCCGGAGCTGCCCGAGGATGCAGACGCTTTCTCGGTCAAAGCGCCTCTGCCTTCTCTGCGCAAGTCGCCGGACCGCGTCTATCCCATCTGGTGGCTCTTCGTGGAGCTCACCAACGTCTGCAATTTTCATTGCACGTTCTGTCCGGACGAGATCATGGAAAGAAAGCGGGGGATGATGAGCCTCGATGAGGCGCGCCGTATTTTCGACATGATCGGTGAGCAAAAGGCGCGGCTCGGGCCTCTCTACCCGGTCAAGCTACACCAGATGGGAGAGCCCACACTTCATCCCCACCTGGTCGATATCGTCGCCTATGCCGAATCGAAAGGGATCCCCATCGAGCTCAATACCAACTGCAGCATGTTGACTCCCCAACTCGTCGACGGTCTCTACCGCGCCGGACTCACGAACTTCATCTTGAGCTATCAGACGCCCGATGAAGAGTCCTTCAAGACCCGCAAGGTGATCAACAAGAAGCTGACCTTCGACATCTATATGGAAAAAGTCCGGATGGCGGTCGAACGGAAAGTGGCGCTCTCCGCTTCCACCCGCCTCGAGATCGACGTCATGAACACCGCGGGTTCGCCGGAGATCCACATCGTCAACGAAGAGAGCCGCGCCGGCCGGGTGCTGTTGGAGTGGATCGCTTTCGCTCGGTCACTGGAGCGGAAGTACGGCCTGCCTCCCACTTCTCACAACATGGACGCGGTGCAAGGGGGCTTTCGCTTCCTGGAGCACGATGAGGATACCGGACGCTACGCTTTGCTCCCGGGTGTGGATCTCCTCTGGAAACGCCTGCATACCTGGGGAAACGTGATCCAACCGGAAGAAGTCCGCCAGAAAGTCGACGGCTACTGCCCGGCCCCCAACGAACAATTCGTGATCCTGTGGGACGGTCGGGTGACGGTTTGTTGTACCGACTACGAAGGCCGTCTGGCGGTGGGAGACATCAAGAAGCAAACCATCGAGGAGATCTGGACCGGGCCAGGATGGCGGCATATGAGAGAACAGATGTGGCGTGACGTCCTGGAGCACCAGACCTGCCGCATCTGCAAGGGCGTCGAGGCGCCCGCCTCGACTCTGGTTCAGATCTCGGTCTAGGATTCGGCGTTTCACTTTTCTTGCTTATCTTTCTCCCCCTTTGCTCAGGTAACCGAGAGCTTCCAGGTTGCGCAGCGTCTCCTCCGACAGCTCAACATCCTGACGCGCCGGCGCTTCCCGGCGACGTCGATCGGTCTCTTGCTGCCAGGCGACCGTCCGGGTGCGAAAGCTCCCCAGCTCCGCCTGCAGCGGAGCGACCGCCTGCTGCGAGGCCGGATATCGATTATCCAGCTCGCCGGGATCGCGCCAGGTATCGTAGAGCTCGTAGTAGCTCCCTGCCTGCTCCGTCTGAGGATAAAGGATCAGCTTCAGGCGGCCGTTGGAGATCCCAACTTGATGCTGATCGTTCTGGAAGAAGAGCCGCTCGTGCAGCTGCTCTTCGGTGCGCCGCACCAGGGGCAAGAGCGAGCGGCCTTGCAAGCCGGGTGGGAACGTCACCTGGGCCAGATCGAGAACCGATGGAAAGATGTCCAAGGTGGAAACCGCGGATTGAACGATCTCTCCCTGGGGCAGGATGCCGGGAAAGACAAGAATAAGAGGTACACGCAGCGACGGATCGAAGAGATCGTATCCGTGATCGAAGTAGTAGTCGTGCTCTCCCAGGCTCTCGCCGTGATCCGACGTGAGAACGATGAGCGTCGAGTCGCGGTGAGAGCTCTTCTCCAGCGCCTCCAGAACGCGCCCGATTTCCCGATCGGCAAAGGCCACTTCACCATCGTAGCGGTCGACGTAGTCTCCCCAATAGGACGTGCCGGCACCGGGGAGATGACGATTGACCCCGCCGTGGTAACCGATCACCGGCTCCAGTTTCGGCCCACGGGGAACGACGCCATCTTCACGGAAGAGATCGAGCAGCTCCTCCGGCGGCTCGTACGGCGTGTGAGGGTTGACGTAGTGGATCCACAGAAAGAACGGATCCGTTTCTTGGTAGGTCTTGAGGAAGCCGGTGGCAAAATCGGTGAGTCTCTCGGTGCGGTCCGCCTCCGTGCCCCCATCATCCCAGACCTGCAGGTAGCGGTCGAAGCCCTGGGAGAAACCGAGCTGACGATCCAGGTTCCCGTTATCGACCGCCGCGGCGGTTTGATACCCGCTCTCTTTCAACGCCTCGGCCAGGGTCTGGTTGTAGTCGGGCAGATCGCGCTCCCGAACGGTGAGGCCGTGCTGCGACGCATAGAGCGAAGTGAACATGGCGGCGAAGCTGGCGCGGGTCTTCGGCCAATAGGTGAAGGCGTTGTCGAAGAGCACGCCGCGAGAGGCGAGGCCGTCCATGGTCGGGCTGGTCTTCCGCGGGTAGCCGTAGCAGGTCAGGTGATCGGCACGCAGCGTGTCGATGGTGAGCAGAAGCACGTTGATGCCGGCATGGGTGGAAGCCGTCCCCGGATCTCCCGGACCGGCGCCGCAGGCAAGAAGTTGAGAAGCGATCAGGCCGGCCCCCAACCAGTGCCTCATGAATCGCCCACCTCGACCTTCGAGGCCCGAGCATGGATTTCCATGAGTTTTTCCTGGACGTCGGAGGAAACGGGGCGGAGGGGCGACCTGGGCGGGCCTCCGTAGAAGCCGAGTCCGTCGAGTAGGGACTTGAGACCGGCGATGCCGTGGTCGGTGGTGACTGCCTTGTTGATGGGCACCAGTTGATTCTGGAGTCTTCGGGCCCGTGCCCAGTCGCCTTGCTGGAAGGCCTCCCAGAGGTCAGTGCACAGATCGTAGGCGACGTTGGCCACCCCGAGAATGGCTCCCCGCGCCCCCACTGCCAGCGAAGCCAGCAGGACGCCTCCTGCTCCGGTCAGCACGGAGAAATTTCTGGGGGCGAGACGACAAGTTTCCTGCAATTGAAGCACGTCACCCGAGCTGTCCTTGAGTCCCACGACGTTGGGGTGGCTGGCCAGCTCGATGGCCAGCTCGGGGGCCAGGTTCAACATGGTGAAGGCGGGCACGTTGTAGAGCACGACCGGTATGGGGCTCTGCTCGGCCACTTCGAGATAGTGGGCGCGTAAAGCCTCGGGTGTCATGGCTCGCTTGTAGTAGGCGGGGGTGACGACCAACGCGAAGTCCGCCCCCACGTTCGCCGCCCAGCGGGTCAGCACCAGGGTTTCACGAGTCGACTCGCACCCGGTCCCGGCCAACAGGATGCGATGGGGAGGGATTGCCTCGCGCGCCCTTCCCAGAACCGCCTTCTTTTCCTCCTGTGTCAGATAGACGAACTCGCCGGTGGAGCCAAGCACCGCAAAGCCAGCCAACCGCGATCGACTCCAGCGCCCGATATTGTCGGCCAGGCGATCGAGGGCCAATTCTTCTTGGTGGTCGAAGCTCGTCGGTATGGCCGCGATGATGCCGCTCAGGTCTTTCAATGGGGTGCCCCTGTTTCCCCCGGCTCGGTGATCCGAAGCTCTCTTGTGTCTTCGTCGAGAACGTCCAGCCTGATGCGCACCGCGTCCGGTCTGCGGTAGCCACCGAGCTCGTCGAGCTTCTCCGGCCACTCTACCATTATCACCGCGTCCTCTTCTTCCATCTCCTCCAAACCGAGCTCGCTGAGCTCGCGTTGGTTCTCGATGCGATAGAGGTCGATGTGGTAGACGGTTCGACTGCCGCCGCTGTATCGATTCACCAGGGCGAAAGTCGGGCTGACCACGCGGTCGGGCGGTACGTCATAGCCGGAAGCGATCCCCTTGGCAAGAATCGTCTTCCCGGCTCCCAGATCTCCCTCCAGATAGAAGTGCGCCCCCCCAGGATGAGAGAGCGCCAGTGATTTACCGATGGCCATGGTTCGGGCGGGCGAGTCGCTCAGGTGCACGGTCTCTCTGGACGTCGAGGAGATTCTCAAGCGCCCCCCAAACGAAGGAGAGCCTTGGGCAGGCTTCGGATCAGGTCGGTCGCCATGAGAGAGGTCTGTCCCAGCTCCTCGGCCGCCAGATCTCCGGCCAGGCCGTGAAGATGAGCGCCGAGACGCAGCGCGACATCCACCGGATGGCGGGAGAGCAGAGCGCCCACCATACCGGTCAAGACGTCGCCGGTTCCTCCCGTGGCCATGCCTGGATTGCCGGTGAGATTGACGAAGACGTTGCCGGAAGGGTCGGAGATGAGACTACGATAACCCTTGAGCAGCACATGGCTCTTGGTGAGCGCCGCGAGCTTCCGCACGGCGTCGAGTCTAGCTTTCTGGATTTCGCTGGAAGGACAACCCAACAACCGGGCGGCTTCACCGGGGTGCGGAGTGATGGCCAACGATCGGTGGGGGGGAAGCGCCTGGGTGTCTCCCTGGTAAGCGTTGAGACCGTCGGCGTCTATCACCGTCGGAATCTCGACGTCGCGCACCAACCTCTTGACTAGGCCGACCGTTTCCGGGTGCCGGCCGAGGCCCGGGCCGAGGGCCAAGGAAGTCTTGCCCACCAGGAGCTCCTGGAGCCGGCCATGGGCACTCGCCGCGATGGCTCCGTCGGGAGTTTCGTCGAGGGGCTCCCACATGGCCTCGGGCAGAGCGGGAGCCATGAGAGGAAGCGCTCCCCGGGCCGATGCCACGGTAACGATTCCCACTCCCGTCCTGAGTGCCGCCTGGGCCGCCATCACCGCGGCGCCCGGTTTTCCCACTGAGCCAGCGACGATGAGAAGGTGACCGAAGTCCCCCTTGTGTGCTTCCGCCCCGCGTCGCGGAAGAAATGCGCGCAGCGGCTCGGACTCGACGGTTTGAAGGCGGCTTCCCACGCTCTCCAGAATCGATTTCGGAATTCCGATGTCGACGACTTCCAGTCGACCCGACCGAAGACAGGCAGGTGGGATGACGTGACAGACTTTGGGAGCCGCCAGTGCCACCGTGAGGTCGGCCCGGATGGCTTCTCCCGGGATCTCACCGGTATCGGAAGAGAGTCCGGAAGGCACGTCCACCGCTACCTGGAAGCCGGCAAGCTCATTGAGGTCGCGGATGGCGCGCTCGGAAAGCCCTCGCGCCGCCTGACTGAGACCGGTGCCCAAGATGGCATCCACCAAGACGTCCGAGCGGGAAATGTCGGAAAGGGCTTTGCGCCAAGTCGCCTCGTCTGGCACGGCAGAGACGGACAGTCCAAGCTCTTGCGCTGCTTCCAGGTTCCCCCGGGCGTCGCCAGAGAGCTCTTCGAAACGGCACAGCAGCCACGCTCGGGCGGCTAGCCCGTGGGTGCTCAGGTATCGGAGGACGACCAGGCCGTCGCCACCGTTGTTGCCCTTCCCGCATATCACGGCGACGGAGCGCGAGCGCAGATCGGGAAGGATCCTCTCCATCGTCCGCACCACGGCTCGGCCGGCGCTCTCCATGAGAGCTCTGCCCGGAATACCAATTTCTTCGATGGTACGGCGATCCGCCTCCCGCATCTCGGAAGCCGTCAGCACGTGCATAATGCAGCAGTATATATCTTGGTGCCGTTTATCGGCACGTTGCCTTGACTGGCTCTGCTAGCAACGTTACGCTTGGGGATTGGCAAATTTCGAGGAGAGGTGATGGCGATTCGGATCAACGTCAACGGCAATTTGGGAACCGAGAAAGATCTTCTGCTCTCACCCCTGGACCTGGGCTTTGTCTTCGGCGCCAGCGTCTACGAGACGCTCCGTACCTATCGGGGTCGCCCCTTCTTGTTGGAAAGACACCTGACCCGCCTTCGAGAGTCGGCGGCGAGCTTGGGAATCCCGCTCGATCTCAACGACCAGCAGATCATGGACCGTATCGAGAAGACTCTTACCGCCGCGTCGAATCCGGAGTCCTACGTCCGTCTCATCGTCTCGGCGGGAGTGGGGGAGTTGGACTATCGTCGAACTCCGGGCCGGGAGCCGCGTCCCACCATCGTCATTCTCGTCAAGCCCCTTCCCGAGGTTCCGGTCCGAATCTACCAGGAGGGCATCCGGGTGGCGGTGGTCGGGGTAGTGAGAAACCATCCGAAGAGCGTCAGTCCTCGCATCAAGACTTCGAACCTCCTCAACAATATGTTCGCCCTGCGCGAGGCCCATGCCCGAGGCGCCGAGGAAGCGGTGATGTTGAGCTATCGCGGCGAAGTGGCGGAAGGATCCCAGACCAACGTTTTTCTGGTGAAGGATCGGGTGGTGAAGACTCCCACCGTTGATGTGGGCATTCTCGCCGGGATCACGCGGGAGCTGGTCTTGAGACTGACCGCTGAGCAGGGATTCGAAACGAAGGAATCCGTCATCTCACCCGAAGAGCTTCTCCACGCGGATGAAGTTTTCATTACCAGTAGCACACGAGAGGTTGTGCCGGTGGTAGAGGTGGACGACACACGAATCGGGGATGGACGGCCGGGGCCGGTGACCTTGGCCCTTCTCGCCGCCTACCGCGAACGGGTAGGTAGCAGCGGAACGAGCTAGATCCGCCGTTCCACGTTCGGGAAGCTCTGCCAGACCGGCACGCCGCAAAAGCGATCGCCTTCCGTGCAGCGAGGCGAGGCGACGCCATTCCGAACCACGCAGGGAGGTCCCATGTAGCGCGCGATGCGCGGGTGAACGCGGCGCACCTGCTCGAGCTCGTCGATGGAGGCTCGATAGATCTCCTCCTGGGCGTTGAAGCAGGTGCGCATCGTCCACTTGTGGATGAGATAGATCAGCGAGCCCGACTCCATGAAGCGCACCGCTTTGGCATTGGGCAGAAGATAGAGCGCCCACTCGATCGGCACGCCCATGTCCAGGAGACGATTCTTCGCCTCCCACGCCTCTTCCATGGCTTCGCGGTACATCGACGACGCCTCCTTATTGGCGCCGATCAACATCGGCACAATGTAGTCGGGATGGCGGGTGTCGGTCAGGGTCAGGAGAGGCCGCGAACCGGGAACCATGCGGTGGCGCTGGTCCTGAGAGTCGGCACTGTGGCTTATCTTTTTCAAGAAGGTATAGCTGGCGTGGTAGAGCGCCCGCATCACCGGAGAATGAACGGCCACGTCGAGGGTGTCGGTGCGGAGGGGATTCAGACGCGGATCGAGGAGCCGTCGGAGAGCTTCCTCGGTCGATAGCTCGTCTTCGGATGAGCCCAGGACGGCGCGAAGCGCGTCGGCAACAATCTCCTCCGCCTCTTTGGAAAAATCGATGAGCTTGGCGGTCCTCCCGTGCAGTTTCCCGTCGAAGTCTCGGCAGAACTGCTCCGCGTTCCGCTGCACCTTCGGAAAACTGAACTCTGGGAGATCTTCCCTAGGGAGGGGAGGCTCGCCTATCTTTTCGAAGAACAAGGGATCGATATCCCTAACCGCCCGGACCATGGCTTCGATCACCAGCGTCGCTTCGTGAGGGACGTCACTCGCCTGTTGCATCCGTCGGAGGCGGTGCAGGGTTATTCCGGAGATCGTATGCACCATGGAGGTGTAGGCGGCGATGGGGATGACGTAGCGGGCCGTTTCGATGGCTTTCTTCTCCGCTTCCCGTTCTATCTTTTTTCGTCGCTTCTCACCCTTGCCGGCATCGGACTCGCGAAAGTGACGGAGCTCCACCAGGATCTTCCAGGTGTCCCTTTTCAGGATGTCGGTCAGTCGCCGGTAGTACTCCCAGGCCCGGAGGACGGCCCCCTGGTAGATCGCTCTGGCCTCCTCTTCCAGCGGTGGAACGAACGCCTGCACCTCGTCCAAACGAACGAAGCGCTGGCTGGATTGCTCCGAGTTGTAGAAGGGATAGCTGTGAAGGAAGCTCCAGACGAACTGCCGTGAGATGTTCTCCATTCCGAATACGAAATGAGCGTGTTGGTAAACGGTATGGTGTCCCCCCTCGAAGGTGGCGCGGCTGATCGACTCGCGCTGCCGGTCGGTGATTTCTGAGGCGTCTACCACCCGCGGCATGTAGCAGGTCCGGGCGGCGGCAATGGAAAGGTCGAACGGATCGGCGAAAAAGGAGAGGAGACGAATCCGGGGTGACTGCGCGACGAGTGGCTGCCCGGTTTCGGTCAGCATGAGAGGGAGGGCGACCCCAGGCGGTTACTTGTTGCTAAGGCGCGAGGGTCCCAATCCATCGGGTTTCCTAGAAGGCGGTATGCTATCACATCGGTAAAGGGGACCGACGACCGCCGGCCTCATACCGCTCAGGTTCCGCCCCATCCGATGGTTACTCTGTCGCCTTCCACGATGACCGGAACGCTCCGTCTGCCTTTCGAGAACTCCAGCATGCGCTCCATTCCCTCGCTGTCCTTCTTGACGTCGACGTACTGAACGGAGACGCCTTTCTTGGCGAAGTCCTCACGGGCCGCCAGCGTGTAGGGTCAGCCGGGCTTTCCGAATATGAGAACGGCAGCGTCCATAGCCGAATCTTATCAAGAAGACAGGGCTGTCAGGAACCAGCAGGTGCTTCAATCCATGGTCTGCCCGCCGCAGAGGTTGTAGGTCTGGCCGGTTATGGCGGAAGCGTCGTTGGAGGCTAGGTAGAGCACGAGCTTGGCGACCTCTTCTGGCTCGATGAAGCGGCGCAGGGGCACGGCGGCTATGGCATCCTCCCGAAAGGCCTCTGGCGAGATTCCCCTCGCCGCCGCACCTTCTCGAATGCCTCGTTCGGCCATGTCGGTGGCGACCCAGCCGGGGCAGATGGCGTTGACGGTAATCTGCCGAGATGCGAGCTCGAGCGCCAGTGCCCGGGTAAAACCGAGAAGGCCGTGTTTGGATGCACAATAAGCGGAGTGTCCGGGAACTCCGAACCGGCCCAGAACCGATGAGACGTTGATGATGCGACCCCAACCCGAGCTCATGAGATCGAGCGCCGCTTTGGTAACGAGGTAGGAGCCGGTGAGGTTGGTGGCCAAGATATCGTGCCACCGATCATCCGCGGGATCGTCGATGGGAGTGCGCCCCGACAGACCTGCATTGTTCACCAGCACGTGAAGCCTTCCCCAGGTTTTTCCCAGCTCGGCCATGGCTTTTTCCACGTCCGACTTCACTCGGACGTCGCATTGCAGCGCGATGGCCTGGCGTTCGCCACGATTGAGCTCCTCCGCCATTTTCTCCATCGGCTCCAGACTCCGAGCGCAGAGTGCCACCTTGGCTCCCTCGCCGGCGAAGGCCTGCGCGATGGCGCGACCGATCCCACGGCTGGCGCCGGTGACGAGGACGACTCTTCCCAGAAATCTTTGCATATTTAGCCGAGCGGCCCTTACGGGCCGCGGCGCGGGCACATGTATCGGCGGATGTAGTCCCGCAGCGCGTCTCGCGTGCTGGCGAAGGCCAGTTCTTCCCAGGGGATCTTGGCCGGCTCATAGCCTCGCACTTCGAGACATTCGTCGGCGGCGAGGAGCTCTCCTCCCACGACTTCGGCGGCATAAACGAGCACCACCACCGGTGTGTTGTGATAGGAATAGACGTTGATCAGGCCAGCCAGCTCGACCTCGACGTTCATTTCCTCCCGCGTTTCCCTCAAGGCGGCCGCTTCGATCGTCTCCCCGCGATCGACGAAGCCGCCCGGAAACACCCACTTCCCGTACGCCGGTTCGATGGCTCGCCGTCCGAGTATAATCTTACCCCCGATGGTGAAGATCGTACCGGCGGCTACCTTGGGATCCAGAAAGAAAACGAAGCCGCATTCCGTGCAGACCAAACGCTCCGGATCTCCGGCTTTCACTAGCTTGAGTGCCAGACTCCCGCCACACTGGGGACAGAACCTGTAATTCAATCCAGAAGCTGGCCCTTCTGTTGACACAGTGAGGAGCACCGCTCGGTTGACCGATGGCAGTAAAGCGGCGAATGTATCATCGCCTCCGGCGAGTGTCAATGAACGCGCTCTACGCGCTCTCAGGTTCATGACACGGTAGGGAACAGTCCTCGGTGTCCCAATTGCTCCGGCGGTGCCTGACGAAGGACCGCAAGAAACGGTCTCGCCCTTGCCGGCCGCGTCGACTCCGGCAAAGAGAACGATCACGGGAAAGTCGGCGCGCCGGAGCTCCTGCTGCACGGCTAGGAGCTCTCCACGTAGGACGGGCACCTGCCGATGGTAGTCTTTCTTGGACATGGCTCGGCCGAGCTCGGCGGCTTCGAACATGACGGGTCTTCTTTGGCAACGGAAGGTTTCCATATAGTATGTTCGGGACGGTCCCGACCGGCAATCCCCGGGAGGGAACGAGAGGCTCGGCAATCTCAAAGAACGCTTCCCGAGACAACTTCCCCACTTGTACTGGAGGAGACCTTGGCACACTGGAAGCTTTGCAATGCCCTTCTGTTTGCTGCTGTGGCGATTTCGGGCCGGCCGGCCGGCGCCCAGCAGACCGCGCCTTCCTATCCACAAGTGAGCGTCGGGGGCCTCTGGTACCTCTCCTATCAGGACGGCGCGCAGGACGGTGCGGATTTCTCGCGCTTCGTCATCAAGCGGGGCTACATCAACGTCGAAGCCAAGATACTCTCTTTCCTCGCGGGGCGGATTACGCCTGACACGACCCAGGACTCGACCGGGGACGTCAAAGTGCGCCTCAAGTACGCCTATGCCAAGCTCACCGGAAGGAACGTCGGATTCATTACAAAACCCGAACTCGAGTTCGGAATCGTGCATATGGCTTGGCTCGACTTCGAGGAGCGGGTGAACCGCTATCGCCTGCAAGACACGATGTTCATGGAGCGGGTGGGCCTTTTCAACTCGGCCGACTTCGGCTTCACGGCCACCGGGCTCTTGGGCGGCACGTTGCCTGAGGAGTACCAGAGCCGGGTCACCCCGGATTACCCCGGCCGCTACGGGTCTTTCGCCCTCGGGGTGTACAACGGTGGGGGGTATCACGCGCGCGAGCAGAACGAGAACAAGGTCTTGGAGGGGCGGCTGACCGTGCGCCCGTTGCCGGACATCGGCCCGGGCTTTCAGATCTCCTACCTCGGCATCGTCGGGAAGGGCAACACCGCACTGGAGCCGGACTTCAACGTGAGCGCGGTGATGGCAAGCTACGAGAGCGCCCGCGTCGTTCTCACCGGCACGTGGATGACGGCCACCGGCAACCAGAGCGGAGACGCTCTCGCCGCGGACGGAAGCGCTCTCGAGCGCGACGGCTGGTCCGTGTTCGGAGAGGGGAAGGTCTCACCGCGCTGGGGCGTCATCGCACGCTATGATCGATTCGATCCCGATCGAAACACGGCAGACGACGTCCAGAAGCGTACGATCGTGGGCATCGTCTACCACCTGGGGAGAGGGAACGAGCTGCTCCTCGACTACGACCGGCTCGCCTTCGACCAAGCCGGACGTCCGGCTGACGACCGGGTGCAGCTCACCGTGCAGGTGCGGTTCTAAGCGTCGAGAATCTCTTGCCGTCCCATACCCGATTCGAGCATCTGCCGGATCTCACCTTTCATCTGTCCGGCTATTTCCGATTGGTGATCCGAATAGAGGGAGAAATGAGAACGAGACGCAGCGCCTGGTGGGTGGCAGGAATGATCAGCGGACCCGGGCCATGCGCCGCCGCTCCGCTGGTTTGGCGACAGTCCTGTCTGCCCTTTCCCCGTTCGGGGCGGAGGCAATGCTGACCTCCCGACCCGACCTTGCGGCATAGGCATCCACCGCGTTCCGCTCGAGCAGGTAGGTTCTCCCCACCTGTCCTGCAGGAAGTCGCTTCTCACGGATCGCCTTCCGAATGGCTTCTGCGCTCACTCCGATCCGGTGGGCAGCCTCCTCGCAGGAGACGAACTCGGGCTCGCTGGCAACCTCGACGAAGCCTGTACGCTCCGTAGAGCTGTTCTTTCCCAAGGCCAGGAATCCCTGGGCAATGCCCAGTCGGTCGGCGAGGTCCTGGCAGAGTCGGTAGAGAGGAGAGCGGACGACCTTCGCGGTTACCCACTGACCACCGCCGAGGGCAGGCGAGCCGGCTGCGTTGACTCGGTTGACGAAATTGGGGTAGGCCTCGCCCGCTTCGAAGGCCTTCACCGCACGCCCGAGGAAGAGCTTCTCCTCGGCGGTCAGCCCCGAGATGTCGATCTTCCCTCCCGTCAGCGTCACGTATGCCTTGGTCATGGCGATCCTCCTGTGCGTCATTACGGCTGACAGCTTATGCGGGCACCCCCGCAGTGGGCCGCTCAGTCGTCGTCATCATCGTGGCCCTGGCCCTGGTCCGTGCCGAGGCCGATTTTTTTCGCCTTGCCCTTCAACTCGATGATGTCGAACCCGGCGCCGTTGCGGTCGACCGCGAGCACGTACCCGCGATCGTCGACTTCGAGGTTGTTTGTCATGTACCCGTCCG
>Ga0209002_10001614_pt1 | contig 18254 bp, 21 predicted proteins | sample Rifsed16ft2_FD_184010 | JGI IMG/M metagenome (GOLD analysis project Ga0209002, IMG submission 184010) | Soil microbial communities from Rifle, Colorado, USA - sediment 16ft 2 (version 2) | ecosystem: Environmental > Terrestrial > Deep subsurface > Rock core/Sediment | place: Rifle, Colorado... | reverse complement strand
CGCTGGAGGAGCTGGTCGCGGCCGGCCGCACGCCCGCCCGCGGCCTCGAAATCCGTCAGGTGGCCGGCGGTTACCGGATGTACACCAAGACCGAGCACCACGAGGCGGTGCGCAAGTTCGTCCGCAGCCAGAAGCCGCCGTTGCGGCTGTCGCTGCCGGCGCTCGAGACGCTGGCCGTCATCGCCTACAAGCAGCCGGTGACGCAGCCGGAGATCAAGGCCATCCGCGGCGTGGACCCCGAGAGCGCCCTGGCCACGCTGCTCGAAAAAGGCTTGGTAGTCACCGCCGGGCGCAAGGAGGCCGTCGGCCGGCCTATCCTCTACCGCACCTCGAAGGAGTTCCTGCTGCGCTTCGGGTTGAAAGATGTGGGGGAGCTTCCCACGCTCGAGGAGTTCGAAGAGCTGGCGCGGGCTTCACTGGGGGAGCCCGAGACGTCGCCGGCCGGAGAGCCGCCGTCGGAAGGCAGCGCGGAGCAGACGGAAGCCGAGGCGGGCAATGCCTGAACGCCTGCAAAAACTTCTGGCGCGCGCCGGCATCGCTTCCCGCCGCACCGCCGAAGACTTGATTCGCGCCGGCGCCGTGCGCGTCAACGGCCGCGTGGCCCGTCTGGGAGAGAAGGCCGACCCGGAGCGGGACCGCATCGAGCTCGAGGGACGTCTGCTGCGCTTTCCCCAGCGGCACGTTTACTTTCTGCTCAACAAGCCCCGCAACACCGTTTGCACCGCGTCCGACCCCCGGGGCCGGCCCACGGTCTTCCACTTGCTGAAAGGAGTCCGGCAACGAGTCTTCACCGTCGGCCGCCTGCCCTATGAGGTGGAGGGCTTGCTGGTCGTGACGAGCGACGGGGCGTTTGCCGACCGGCTGCTGCGCGGGCGCCTGCCGCAGACCTATCATGTCAAGATCAAGGGAAGTTTGAGCGAGAGCGAAGCGGCCGCGCTCGAGAAAGCCGCCGCGCGCCGCCAGGAGGAGCCGCTGGGCTGGCGGAAGGTGAAGCCGGGAGCCAATCCGTGGTATGAAGTCACCGAGGTCGAGCCCCGCGAAGACTGGCTGCGGACGGCGTTTTTCCGGCTCGGCCATCCGGTCGAGAAAGTCAAGCGGGTGGCGTTCGGCTCGCTGCGCGACCCGGCGCTCGGGCTCGGGCGTTTCCGGGAGCTGAAGGCCGCCGAAGTGGAACGGTTGCTCTACGAAGCCGCGCCGGCGGCGCGCCTGCGGCAGCGCCGCGCGGGTTGAGCCGCAGGGGTTCTGGAGCGGAGGCGATGACGACGAAAAAGTTTCCCCGGCTGGTGCCCCCGCGCGTGGCCGGCCTGCCTCTTTACGTCCCCGGCAAGCCCATCGAGGAGGTGGAGCGGGAGCTCGGCATCTCCGCCATCAAGCTGGCTTCGAACGAGAACGCCCTGGGCCCGTCGCCGAAGGCCATCGAAGCGGTGGCGCGCTGCCTGGCGCAATCGAACCGCTACCCGGATGCGGGCGGCTTCTATCTGCGCGAGAAACTGGCGGCGCGCCTCGGGGTGGAGATGGACCAGATTGTGCTCGGCGCCGGCTCGACCGAGCTCATTCAGCTCCTCTGCCACATCTACATCCAGCCGGGCGACGTGGGGCTGACTTCCGAAGGCACCTTCGTGATGTTCCCGCTGGCGGTGCGCGCTGCCGGCGGCACGGTTGTTCAGGCGCCGCTCAAGGACTACGCCTACGACCTGGACGCGTTGGCGGCGCGGCTGGATGAGTCGGTGCGTGTCGTGTACCTCGCCAACCCCAACAACCCCACCGGAACGATGTTCACCGCCGCCGAGACCGATCGCTTCCTTGCGCGCGTGCCGGAAAACGTGCTCGTGATTCTCGACGAAGCCTACTGCGACTACGTCGAGCGGCCCGACTACAGCCATTCACTCGACACCGTGCGCGCGGGGCGCTACCTCATTGTGCTGCGCACGTTCTCGAAAGCGTACGGCCTGGCGGGCCTGCGCGTGGGCTACGGCATCGGTCATCCGGAGATTGTGGGCGCGGTCAATCAGATGCGCTCGCCCTTCAACGTCTCGACTCTGGCGCTGGCGGCGGCGGAAGCGGCGCTCGAAGACGCCGAGCACATCCGCCGCTCGGTCGAATCGAACCGCCGCGGGCTCGCCTATTTCGCGCGCGAGCTGCCGCGGCTGGGACTGCGCACGGCGCCGTCCGTCGCCAACTTCGTCTACTGCGAGACCGGGCGCGAGGCCAAGGAAGACTTCAAGGCGCTCCTGCAGATGGGCGTCATCGTGCGCCCCATGGGTTTCATGGGGATGCCGCAGGGCTTGCGCATCACCGTGGGCACGGAGGAGGAGAACCGTCGCGTCGTCGAAGCCCTGGCGCGGCTCCAGGAGAGCGCCGCCGGCGCCCGGCAGCACGCCCGACTCGGGCGCGCGGGTTCCTAGACCGATGAGCGACCCCATCCGCGAGCTGCTTGCCCGCAGCAAGGTCATCGCCGTCGTGGGTCTTTCTTCCAAGCCCCACCGGCCCAGCCACGGCGTGGCGCGCTACCTGCAGTCGGTCGGCTACCGGATTCTTCCGGTGAACCCCAACGAAAAGGAAGTGCTGGGCGAGAAATGTTACGCCCGGCTCGAGGATGTCCCGCTGAAGGTTGACATTGTGGACGTCTTCCGCCGCTCGGAGTCAGTTCTTCCCGTGGTCGAGAGCGCCATCGCCATCGGCGCCCGGGCGGTGTGGATGCAGGAAGGAGTCATCCACGAAGAAGCCGCCGCGCGCGCCCGCGCCGCCGGACTGGAAGTGGTGATGGACCGCTGCCTGCTGAAGGAGCACGCCAAGCGCTTCGGCTGACGCGGCTAGTGCCGTTCCAACTATTAGACCCTATGTGTCCGCAACAAGAACTTGCGGCTACGCCGCCGCAACTCTGCCGAACTCGTCCGTGAAACAAGTTGGAACGGCACTAGGGCGCGACCCGGTAGACCTTGAGCTGCGGCTTCAGCCCCATGGTCAGCACTGCCACGCGGTCGCCTGCCGGCGCCACCCAGAAATCCTGGATGAGCTCGTCCGGCAGCACGCGCCGCTGGTCGCCCTGCGCGGGATCGTAGAGAGTCAGCCAGCCCGTGCGGCCGCCCACTTCCTTCGGCTCAAGGAAATAGACTCCCCGCCGCGCGCCGGCCCAGGCGTAGCGCCCGAAAGGCACGGGCCAGACCTCGGCCGGTTCTTCCGCCACCAGGCTTTTGACCGCCAGCTTGTTCTGCCCGATGAAGTAGGTCACGCAGCTTTCATCGGGGCAAGCCTGCAAGCCGCCAAGGTAGCCCGCGCGCAGCTCGTCGAGCGGAGCCAACGTGCTCCGCTCCAGATCGCCGAGGACGAGCCGCGGCGGCCGGGCAAACTCGAGGTCGCGCTCCACCGCCGCGACCTTCTGGGCGTGGGGCAGCCAGGCCAACGCGGCAAACGTGTGTCCCTCGAAAACGGCGAGGTCGCGCCCGGCGGTCACGCGCACGACGAAGACCCGGTGCAGCAGCCGCGGCGCGAGCGCTTCCGCGAGCAGCCCCAGGCTCTCGTTGTCGCCCAGCCAGGCGCCGTTGTACCCGGGGACGAAGTTCCGCTTGCTCGACCCGAGCTCCACCTTCTTGCCGTCGGCTGTGAGCAGGAAGGTGAGGGTGTTCTTGCGCTCGTCGCGGAGTTCGACGGCGAGTCTTGCCCCGTTGGGCGACCACCCTAGGCGCTCCACCGAAAAGCTGAAGAAGTCGCCTTCCTGGTTGCGGAGAAAATCGTGCTTGAGGAGGCGCTTGGGTTGGGCCACGAGGTCGCTCACCCAGACTTCGCCGGGATAGCGCACGGGGGCGTCGTCGACGCTAAGCGGGCGCCGCCCGCCGCGGACCTCTTTCTCGGTGCCGTAGGCCAACCGCTGCCCGTCGGGCGACCAGGCCGCCACCACCGCCAAATCACTGCCCGTGTCGATGGTGGCGACAAACTCGGCAGCCGGCCCCTGCGCGCGCGGCAGGAAAGTGGCGGCCAGGAACAACAGGACGAAGCCGAGCGATACTCGCAGACCCGTTTTCACTTTTTCTCTTTTTTCCACTGGCCGATTTGCTCCAGGCGCTTCTTGAGCTCTTGCTCGTAGCCCTCCTCCGTGGGCCGGTAGTAGCGCCGGTTCCGGAGGCTCTCGGGCAGGCAGGGCATCGACGTCGTCTTGTGCTCCTGCTCGTGGGCGTACTCGTAGCCCTTGCCGTAGTCGAGCTCGCGCATCAGCCCGCTGACCGGGTTGCGCAGGTGGAGCGGGACAGGCTCGGCCACCGTGCGCGCCACGTCCTCGCGCACTTTTCCGTAGCCGACGTAGAGCGCGTTCGACTTGGGCGCCAGCGCCAGGTAGACCGCCGCCTGCGCCAGCGCCAGGTTGCCCTCCGGCATCCCCACGAAGTGCACCGCCTGCATGGCGTCCACCGTCACCGTGAGCGCCCGCGGGTCGGCCAGGCCGATGTCTTCCGAGGCCATGCGCATCAGCCGGCGCGCGATGTAGAGCGGGTCTTCGCCCGCCTCGAGCATGCGCCCCAGCCAGTAGAGCGCGGCGTCGGGATCGCTGTTGCGCACCGACTTGTGCAGCGCCGAGATGAGGTTGTAGTGCTCTTCGCCGGCCTTGTCGTAGAGCAGCAGCCGGCGCTGCATCACGTTCTCGACCAGCTCGCGGGTGACGCGCCGCTTCCCCCGCTCGGGTTTGGTGCCGAGTGCCGCGGCCTCCAGCGTGTTGTAGGCGACGCGGGCGTCGCCGTTGGCGTAGACGCCGATCTCGCCCAGGAGTTTGTCGTCGAGCTCGACCTTCAAGCCGCCCAGGCCGCGTTTGTCGTCGGCGAGCGCCCGCTGGAGCAGCCCGACCAGCTGCTCGGTCGTCAGCGCTTGCAGCACGTACACCTTGGCGCGGCTCAAGAGCGGCGCGATGACTTCGAACGACGGGTTCTCCGTCGTCGCCCCGATGAGGATGATGTTTCCCTGCTCGACGTGGGGCAGGAAAGCGTCCTGCTGCGCCTTGTTGAAGCGGTGCAGCTCGTCGATGAACACGATGGTGCGCCGGCCGGCGTGCCGGGCGCGCTCGGCCCCCGCCATCACCTGCTTGATCTCCTTGATGCCGCTCAAGACGGCGCTGAAGGGGATGAACTCGCTCGCCGTCAGGCCCGCGATGAGCCGCGCCAGCGTGGTCTTGCCCGAGCCCGGCGGCCCCCAGAAAATGAGCGAGGTCAGCTCGTCCGATTCGATCTGCACTCGGAGCGGCTTGCCCGCGCCGACCAGGTGGTCCTGCCCGACGAACTCTTCGAGCGTTTGCGGGCGCATGCGCTCGGCGAGCGGCGAGGGCTGTGTCCCGCGCTTTTTTCCCGTTGCCGGCTCGAACAGTCCCACGGCTACTCCTTGAATCCCCGCTGCCGGGCCGCCTCGTAGAGCGCCAGGCTGGCGGCCATGGCGGCGTTCAGCGATTCCACGCCCGCGGCCAGGGGGATGCGCGCTACCCGGTCGGCCTGTTTTAGCAGGTCGTCGGGCAGGCCGCTGCCTTCCCGCCCGATGAAGAATACCGTCGGCTTGGTGAGGTCGAGCTGGTTGAGCGCCAGGGAGGCCCGCGGCGCCAGCGCCACCGCCTGCAACCCGTGCCGCCGCGCGAGATCGAGGATCTTGTCGGAGGCCACGCCGCGGTAGACCGGCACGCGGAAGAGCGAGCCGGCGGAGGCCCGCACGGCCTTCGGGTTGTAGGGGCTCACGCTGTCGGGCCCGAGCAGGCAGGCGGCGCCGCCGAAAGCTTCGAGCGAGCGCAGGATGGTTCCGAGGTTCCCGGGGTCTTGCAATCCGATGAGCGCCACGGCCAACGCCGCCGGGCGGGAGACCAGCGCCGATTCGAGCGGCGGAGTCGCGAGGCGCACCAGGGCGGCCAGGCCCTGCGGGGTTTCGGTGGGCGCCAAGGCGCGGAAGATGCGGTCGGAGGTGACGTAGGAGCGGATGCGCCCGACTTGCCCTGAGCCTGCCGAAGGGTTGGCTGCCTCGAAGCGGGCGAGTTGCGCCTCGGCCGACTGCGCCGCCAGCAGCGCCACCACTTCCACCGGGCTGCGGAAGGCTTCTTCGAGCAGGTGCTGCCCTTCGACGGCGCAGCAGCCGTCCTCGGTCAACTCGCCCCGCCGCCAGGCTTCCCGGAACCGCCGCAACAGCGGATGCCGCAGGCTCGAGACTGCGATGCGCACGCTGGGTCGGGCTTTCATCGCTCTGGGCGTCTCTCTCGGCCAGCCTAGCAGAGCCATTCGGGGGTGTAAAGTTGGCCGCCGGAGCGCGCGCCGCGTTGCTTGACTGCCCTAAGGCCTTATGCTAGTTTCCGCCGACAATGAGTCCGCGGACTCATTACTTCCGACAACAGGGAAGTGTGTGGCCGAACTCCTCAAGGTTTCAGCCGACAGCCCGGAGCCTCGCGCCATCGAGCGCGCCGTCCAGCTCATCCGGCGGGGCGAGGTGGTCGGCGTCCCCACCGACACTTTCTACGGGCTGGCCGCCGACCCGTTCAATCTCGCCGCCGTAGCCCGCATCTATGAAATCAAAGGCCGGCCCGAGCGCCGCGCCCTGCCCATTCTCGTCACCACCATGGAGCAGTGCAGCGAGTTCGTCGCCGAGTTGCCGGACGCCTTCTTCAAGCTGGCGGAGCGCTTCTGGCCGGGAGCGCTGACGATCGTGGTCGAAGCCTCTTCGCGCGTGCCCTTCAAGGTGACCGGCGGCACCGGCCGCGTCGCCCTGCGCCTGCCGAACTCGAAGGTTCCCTGCGCGGTGATTGCCGCCTTGGGCTCGCCCGTCACCGGCACCAGCGCCAACCTCTCCGGCTTCGCCGCCTGCACCGATGCCGCCCAGGTGATGAAACAGATCGGCGACCGCCTGCCGCTCATCCTCGATGGCGGCAAGTCGGAGGCCCTGCTGGCTTCGACGGTGGTGGATTTGCGCGGCGATACTTGGAGCATCCTCCGCGAAGGCCCCATCGGCGAAGCCGACATCCGCGAAATCCTCGGCGGCTAACGCCTCCCCGGCACGATTGTCCCCAGCGCCACAGCGCGGCGGGCGCCGGTGGCCGAGGGCAGGTTGCCCGGTTCTCCGTGCCAGGTTTGGTAGGCCAGCACCGCGAAAGCAAACGCCTCCTTCGCCTTTTCATCCACGCCCAACTTCCCGGCGGGAAGGAACCGCAGGCCCGGTAGTTCTTCCTGCAGTCGCCGCATCAAGAAATCGTTGCGCGCACCGCCTCCACTGACGATCACTTCATCAATGCGCGAGTGCGGCAGTATGAACCGCTTGAAGGCATACACGATGCTTCCAATCGTATACTCCGTTACTGTGCGGATCCTATCCACAGCTTTTCTATCTCGCCGCCCCATTAGGAACCAGGAGGCAAAAGACGCTCCAAACTGTTCACGTCCGCAGCTTTTGGGAGGTGGGCGACGGAAGAACCAGTGGTTGAGCATGCTTTTTACAGCGCCTTTGTTGGGCCTGCCTGACGCCGCCAGTCGCCCGTGGCGGTCGAACTTTTGTCGGCCGCGAGTCACTGCTTCCACCACAGCATCAATCAGCATGTTCCCTGGGCCGGTGTCGAAGGCGATGACCTGCTCGGGCCGCGCCCCGGCCGGGATTACGGTGACATTGGCGATGCCGCCGATATTCAACGCTACCCGGCCGCGGCGCGGGTGGCGGTAAAGCAGGTAGTCCACGAAAGGGACGAGCGGCGCGCCCTGGCCGCCGGCAGCGAGGTCGCGCGGGCGGAAATTGGCAACCACCGGAATGCCCGTGCGCTGGGCGAGCACTTGCGCTTCGCCGAGCTGGAGCGTCGAAGCGATGCGCCGCCCGGCGAACAGCTCCGGCCGCGGCTGGTGATAAACCGTTTGGCCGTGGCAGCCGATGAGATCAATCCGCTTGAGCGGAACGCGAAAGCGACGGCAGGCGCGCTGGACGGCCTCGGCGTAAAGCTCCCCGAGCAGGAAGTGTAACTGACTGATTTCCGCCACGCTCACGATGGGCTGGCGGTTGGCATTGGCCACGCGCAAAACAGCGCTGCGCACGGCGGCGGGGTAGGGAAATGTGCAGAAGCGCTCGAGCCGGGCGCGCAGGTTTCGTCCGCGCCCGGTGACGCGCACGAGCGCGACGTCAATGCCGTCGGCTGAAGTCCCCGACATCAGCCCGAGGACGCGCATCGGTCAGCTCAACTGCTTCTTCAGCTCGGCTAGCAGGTTCAGGGCGTCGAGCGGGCGGAGCTGGTCGAGGTCAAGTTGGCGGAGGGTTTCGACGATCTTGTGGTCAAGCGGGGTGAGCAGCGGGAGCTGCCGGGCTTCGTGCGCGCCCGGCGAGAGCTCTTCCTTCACCACTTCCTCGCGCTGCTCGTGCCGCAGCAGCACCTGGCGGGCGCGCTCGATGACTTCGAGCGGGAGCCCCGCGAGCTTGGCGACGTCGATGCCGTAGCTCTTGTCGGCGCTGCCCGGCTCGACCTTGCGCAGGAAGACGATGTCCGCGCCCGACTCTTTGACGGAGACGTGGACGTTCTTCACGCCGGGCAGCAAATCGGCCAGCTCGGTCAGCTCGTGGTAGTGCGTGGCGAAGAGCGTCTTGGGGCGCGTGTGACTGTGGAGGTACTCGACCACCGCCCAGGCGATGGCCAGCCCGTCGAAGGTGGCGGTGCCGCGGCCGACTTCATCGAGGAGCACCAGGCTGCGCGGCGTGGCGGTGTTCAGGATGGTGGCGGTCTCGGCCATCTCGACAAGAAAAGTCGAGCGGCCGCGGGCCAGGTTGTCGGAGGCGCCGATGCGTGTATAGATGCGGTCGAGAATCGGCAGCCGCGCCTTGGCCGCGGGCACGTAGCCGCCCATCTGCGCCAGGAGACAAATCATCGCCACCTGGCGGAGGTAGGTGGACTTCCCGCCCATGTTCGGGCCGGTGATGAGCAGAATCAAATCGCTCGAGTCGTTCAGGTAGGCGTCGTTCGGGACGAAGCGCTCGCCGGCGGCTTCGCCCAGGCGCTCGATGACCGGGTGGCGCCCGCCGATGATTTCAAGCTCTCCGCTGTCGCTGAATTCCGGCCGGGTGTAGTTCCGGGCGCGGGCGAGCTGGGCGAAGGTGGCGAGGACGTCGAGCTGCGCCAGCGCCGCGGCGGTGGCGCGGAGGCGCGTGGCAGCGGCCGCCACCTGCCCGCGCACCTCGGCGAAGAGCTGCCGCTCGAGTTCGGCGATCTTCTCTTCCGCCGAGAGCACCTTGCGCTCGTACTCCTTGAGCTCCGGCGTGGTGAAGCGCTCGGCGTTCACCAGCGTCTGCTTGCGCTCGTAGTCGGCCGGCGCTCGCGCCAGGTTCGGCTTCGAGACTTCGATGTAGTAGCCAAAGATGTTGTTGAAGCGCACCTTGAGCGAACCGATGCCGGTGCGCCCGCGCTCGCGCGCCTCCATCTCGGCGATGTACTGCTGGCCGTGGCCGCGCAGGCGGCGGAACTCGTCGAGCTCGGCGTGGTAGCCCGGGCGGATGGCGCCCGGGTCGGCGAGCGAGGCGGGCGGGTCGTCGCTGATGGCCCGCGCAATCAGCTCGCGCAGGTCCGGCAGCTCATCGGCAGCGCTGTGGAGGCTCCGCAGGCGCGCCGCGGTGAGCGGCGCGACGAGGCGGCGGAGGTCCGGCAGCAGCTCGAGCGTGTGCCGGAGCGCCACCAGGTCGCGCGGCGTGGCTGTTTCGAGCGTGCACTTGCTCAACAGCCGCTCGAGGTCATAGCCGCGGCCGAGAACCTGCCGCAGCTCCTCCCGGGTCACGGTCTCCCGCGCCAATTCCTCGACCGCGTCCAGGCGCGCGGTGATCTCCTCGAGCGACACCGCGGGCCGCAGCAGCCACGTCTTGAGCAGGCGCCCGCCGGCGGCGGTGACCGTCTCGTCGAGCGCGGCCAGCAGCGTGGTCGAGCGGTCGTTGCCGAAGAGCGGCTCGAGCAGCTCCAGGTTGTAGATGGAAACGGTGTCGAGGACCAGGGCCTCGTGTTGCTGATAGAACGCCGGCCGGCTCAAGTGGGCCAGGGTGCTGCGCTGGGTTTCGCGCAGGTAGTGGACGAGGGCCCCGGCGGCGCCGGTGGCAAGCTGCTTGCCCCCCAGCCCGAAGCCGTCGAGCGTCACGACACCGAACTGTTCGCGCAGCAGCCGCTCGGCCTGGTCGGGCGCGAACAGCCAGTCTTCGAGCGGCGACTCGACGAAAGAAGCCGGCAAGGTGTCCCGCGACTCCGGCCCGCGCAGCTTGATCTGCTGCGGCCGCAGCAGCTCCCGCGGAGCCAGGTAGTGCAGCTCTTCGCCTACGCGGTCGAGCCACTCCGCGCCGGCAAATTCGGTGGCGCGGAATTCGCCGGTGGAGAGGTCGGCGTAGGCCAGCCCGGCCACTTGCCGCGGCGGGTCGGGTAGGCAGGCGACGATGTAGTTGTTCTCGCGCGGGCCGAGCAGCGCCGCATCCACCGCCGTCCCCGGGGTAATCACACGCACCACTTCGCGCCGCACGAGCTTCTTGCCTTTGCCCGGCAGCTCCATCTGGTCGCACACCGCCACCTTGTAGCCGCGGCGGATGAGCCGGGCGATGTAGGTGGCGGCGGCGTGGTAGGGCACGCCGCACATGGGGACGGGCGTGCCGCGCTCGCGGTGGCGCGCGGTCAGCGTGATCTCGAGCTCCTTGGCGGCCACCTTGGCGTCCTCGTAGAAGAGCTCGTAGAAATCCCCCAGGCGGAAGAGCAACAGGGCGTGCGGGTACTGCTTCTTGATGGCCTGGTACTGCCGCATCAGCGGCGTGGAGGGCGGCGGAACTGTCATTGCAGCCGCGCGTATTATCGGCCAGCGACGCGGCTTTGTAAACGCCTGCGGCCAGTGCACTATAATGGAGGCATGTGGCTGCTCGCCCTCGACACCAGCAGCAAGGATGCGAGCGTGGCGCTCCTGCGGGACGGCCATTTGGTGAGCGGGGTCGCGCCCCACAGCGAAGAGCAGCATTCCATCCAGCTCTTCCGCAGCATTCAGCAAGCGCTCGCCCAAGCCAGCCTGCCGCTCGCCGGTGTGGACGTCTACGCGGTGGCGAACGGCCCGGGGGCCTTCACCGCGCTGCGCGTGGGGCTGACGGTGGTGAAGGGCTTGGCCGAGATGCACGGGAAGCCCGTGGTGGCGGTGAGCGTGCTTGAAGCCGTGGCCGCCGGCGCCGCCGCCGAAGGCCTGCTCGTGCCCATCGTGGATGCCTACCGCGGCCAAGTCTTCGGCGGCGTTTATGAAAAGCGCGAGGGCAAGCTTGCCGGCCGCAGCCGCGAGCGGGTGATGACGATGGAAGAGTTTCTCGCCTCGCTGGCGCAGGAAGGCGTGTCGCCGGAGGCTTGCGTTTTTGTGAGCCCGCAGATGAGCCGCTGGGCGAGCGTGCTGGCAGCCGGCCCCTACGGAGCCGCGCCGCGAGAAGGTGTCTCACCGGCGTTGGCCGAGGCGGTGGCCCGTTGCGCAGCGCGAAAGATTGCCCGGGGCGAGACGCTCGACGCTTTGCGCCTCGAAGCCAACTACGTCCGCCGCTCGGACGCGGAGTTGCTGTGGAAGAGAAAGTAATCCTGCGGCCCGCCACGCCGGACGACCTGGAAGCCATCCTGGCGCTCCAGCAAACGGCGCCCGGCGCGGCCTCGTGGCAACCGGCCGACTACGCGAGCGCCTTTGCCGATGCGGCCGGCCTCTGCCTGCTGGCGGAAGATTCCGTGCGGGCGCGCGCGGCGGGATTCCTGGTGGGGCGCCTGGCGGCGGACGAGGCGGAGATCCTCAACCTGGCGGTGGCGCCGGGGTATCGTCGCCAGGGAATCGGGCGGCGGCTGGTGGCGGAGGCCCTAGCCGTGGCCCGCCAGCGCGGCGCCGAGAAGTGCTGGCTGGAGGTGCGGGCCGCCAACCGCGCCGCCCGCGATTTCTACCGCGCCCTCGGCTTCGCCGAAACCAGCCGGCGCCGGGGCTACTACCGCGACCCGGAGGACGACGGCGTCGTCTGCCTACGTCTCCTGGCCGCAGGCCCCGCTGGGGTGAGCCTTCAGGGCGAGCCCGCGCCTTGATGGAAGCCGCGGGGGTGTGTTACCGTGCCGGTGGGAGTCGGTCCCGGCCTACCCATCCGCAGAGGAGGGAAAGAGGATGACGCGCCAGTCCGAGCACATCCGTCGGAGCTTGCTGGAGTCGAGCCCGGAATTCCGCCGTTTGGCGGACGACCACGCCCGCTACGCCGCCGAGCTCGAAGCGCTGGCGCGCAAGCGGCGGCTGACCGCCGGCGACCACACCGAGATCGCTCGCCTGAAGAAGCTCAAGCTCAAGGCCAAGGATCGGATGCAGGAGATGATTCGCGACTATCGCCGCGAGCAGGCCGAGGCGGTGCAGGCGACCTAGGAGCGGCTTTCTTCAACTAGCTATGGTTCGCACCGGTTTCTTTTTTGCCGCAGTGCCCGCGCTGGCGGGCGGCGTGCTCGGCTGGCAGGGCTGGTGGACAGCGAGCGCGCCGCTGCTGGGCCTGGCGGGCTTCGTGCTCTTTTTTTTCCGCGACCCGGAGCGCGCGGTGCCGGTGGAATCGGGAGCCATTGTGGCGCCGGCCGACGGCAAAGTGCTGGCGGTGGAAGAAACCACCGTGGACGGAAGGCCGCAGACGCAGGTGAGCATCTTCCTCTCCATCTTCGACGTGCACGTCAACCGGGCGCCCATCGCCGGCACCATTGCCGAGGTGCGCTACCGGCCCGGCAAGTTCCACATCGCCTCCACCAAACGCGCCAGCCGGGAGAACGAGCGGAACGAGGTGGTGCTGGAGAGCGGGGGCACGCGCGTGATTGTCCGCCAGATCGCCGGGCTGGTGGCCCGGCGCATCGAGTTCTGGAAGAAAGTAGGCGACCAAGTGGAGCGCGGCCAGCGCCTGGGGATGATCCGGTTCGGGTCGCGCGCCGAGGTCGTCTTCGACCGGTGCTGCCGCGTGGAGGTTCGCCCGGGCCAGCACGTCCGCGCCGGCACGAGCATTCTGGCCATTCGCGAATGAACGAGCAGCCGAATCACCGCCTCCGCCGCGGCATACACCTCCTGCCCGCTGGCCTCACCGTGGGCAATCTTTTCTTCGGCTACTTCGCCATTCTTTCCTCGGCGCGGGGCACGGTGGGCGACTTGGACGCCGCCGCCAAGGCCATCGGCCTGGCGGTGGTGCTCGACGCCCTGGACGGGCGTGTCGCCCGCATGAGCAAAGGCGCCAGCCCTTTCGGCAAGGAGTTCGATTCGCTCGCCGACGTCATTAGCTTCGGGCTCGCGCCCGCCTTCCTGGCGCTGGTCTGGGGGTTGCGCGGCCTCAACCCGAGCTTGAGCAACCACCCGGAGTCGGTTCAGCACCTCTACCACGCCGGCTGGATTGCCTGCTTCTTCTTCGTGATTTGCGGGGCGTGGCGCCTGGCGCGCTTCAACATCCAGGCCGGGGAAGCGCCCAGTCCCGGCGTTCCTCCGCACCGCTACTTCGTCGGTATGCCCATCCCGGCAGCGGCCGGGGTGATTGCCGCCGTTGTGCACGCTTTCCCGAAGCCCATCACCGACTGGTACTGGGCGGCCGGCTGGACGGTGTTGATTGCCGGGCTGGCCCTCCTGATGGTCAGCCCCATCCGCTTCTACAGCTTGAAGCACATTGACCTGGGCCGGGTGCGGCCTTCGGTGACGGTGATCGTCATCGGGCTTATGGTCGCGCTGATCTGGAAGTTTTCCCGGCCGGTGCTGCTCATTATCGCCGTGGGATACCTCATGGCCGGGCTGGTCGGGCTGGCGCGGCGTCGGCTGCTGGGCCACGCCGGTTGAGGTTCCCTCGTGGCGGCTCGGAGAGGCTCCTCGGGTCTGCGCGTGGCCATCCTCGGGGGCGCTTCCCTCAAGGGCAAGGAATTGAAAGAGGTGCTCGAGGAGCGGTTGTTCCCGGTGAAGAAGCTGACCCTGGTGGACGATGACGAGGCGCTGGGGCAGCTCACCGACTTCGAGGGTGAGCCCGCTTTCATCCAGCGCGTCGCTCCGGAGACCTTCACCGAAAACGACCTGGTGTTCTTTGCCTCGATGGCCGGCGCCTTCACCCGCGCCCACTGGCCGCAAGCGGCCGCCGGCCCGGCGGCCCTGATTGACTTGAGCCACGCCCTGCTGGACGTCCCGGAAGCGGTCGTCCGCGTCCCGTTCCTCGACGAGCACCTGCAGCCGCCGGCCTCCGCCCGCCGCTGGTTCATCGTGCCGCACCCGGCCGCCATCGCCCTGCTGACCTTGCTCGTGCGCTTGCAAGCCACCGGGCGCCTGCGCCAGGTGGTAGCCAACGTCTTCGAGCCCGTATCCGAGCGCGGCGCCGGCGGCCTGGAAGAGCTGCAGGAACAGACTGTGCGGCTGCTTTCCTTCAAGGAGTTCCCCCGGGCGGTGTTCGACGCCCAGGTGGCCTTCAACCTCCTGCCGCGCTACGGCGCCGAAAGCCGTGTCCACCTGGAGGAGGTCGAAGACACCATCCGCCGGGAAATCGAGCGCTGCGCTCCGGCCCTGGCGGACCGCCTGGCCCTGCGCGTTCTCCAGGCGCCCGTCTTCCACGCGCACTGTCTTTCGGTTTTTGTTGAGATGGAGAGCTCGCTGGAAGTGTCCGCTGTGGAAGCGGCGCTGCGGGGGGAGCGAGTGGCGGTGCTGGGCGCGGGGGAGGCGCCGGCGGCCCCGGTGGACGTCGCCGGCCGGGACGACATCGTCGTCGGGCCCGTGCTGCGCGACCAGAAGCGCCCCGCGACCTTCTGGCTGTGGACGGTAGTGGACAATCTGCGCCTGACGGCGCGCACGGCGGTGGACATTGCGGAAACCCTGGCGGGGTAGCGCCCTCGCAATTCTTTCTTTCCTGCTGGTCGGCTCCGGGTGCGGCTACCGGGTGGGCGGGCGCGGCTCCACCCTGCCGCCCGATCTCAAGGTGGTCGCGGTGCCGGCCTTCGAGAACCGCACTACCTGGATGCGGCTGGAGCAGCGACTAACCACGGCGGTCATGCAGGAGTTCATCCACCGCACGCGCTACCGCGTGGTCGGCGGCGAGGAGGAGGCGGACGCGGTATTGCGCGGGACCGTGCTCGAAGCCAGCACGGCCCCGGTCATCTTCGACCCCGGCACCGGCCGCGCTTCGGTGGTGCAGGTGACGGTGCGGTTGAGCGTGGAGTTCCGCGACCGGCGCACCAAGAAGCTGCTGTTCACGAGCTCCAACTACGTCTTTCGCGAGCAGTACGAGATCACGAGCGACCTGGACAGCTTCTTCGAAGAGCGCAACCCCGCCCTCGACCGCCTGGCGCGCGACTTTGCCGCCACCCTGGTCAGCGCCATCCTGGAAAACTTCTGAGCCATGAGCCCGCCGCGCCCGCGCCGCTCCTCGCATCCGGTCCACCTTATCCTCGGCGAGGACGCCTACCTGCGCGAGGTTCTGCGCGAGCAGATTATTTCCGCCCGCGTGCCGGCGGAGGCGAGGGCGATGGCGGTGGCGCGCTTTTCGCTGGAAGAAACACCGCTGGCGGAGGTGCTGGCGCAGGCGGCCACGCCGGCTCTGTTCAGCCCCGCCCAGGTTTTCATTCTTCACGGCGCCGAGGCTCTCGACGACGAGCAGCTGGCCCGGCTGGAGGACTACCTGGAGTCCCCGCCAGAGCACGCGGTGCTTGTCTTTGAAGCCGACAAGCTCGACCGGCGCACCCGCGCCGCCCGCCTGCTTCTCGAGCGCTGCCAGGTGCACGCCGCCGACTCGCCCGACGACAGCGGCGCCATCCAGGCCGCCGAAGAGATCGCGCGCCAGCACGGCCTGACCCTTCCCCGCGAGGTGGCGGAAGAGCTGGTTTTTGTGCTCGGGACCAACCAGGGCCGGCTGCGCTCGGAGCTCGAGAAGCTGGGCGCCTATGTGGGCGGACGCGGCGAAGTGACCTCCGCCGATGTGGCCGCCGTCGTCAGCCCCGCCCGGCAGTTCAGCGTGTTTGAGATGGCCGACCTGCTGGCCGAGCGGCGCCGGGCCGACGCGCTGGTGCGCTTGCGGCGCCTGGTGGAAACGGGAGAAAGTCCCGTGGGAATCGTGGGACTGCTCGCGTGGCTCTACCGGCAACTATTCCAGGCGCGCGCCTTGCCGCGCGGCACACCCGCTTGGAAAGCGGCGCAGGCGCTGCACGCCCCGCGGACGCGCGTCGAAGAGCTGCTCCGACACGCGCACAAGTTCGAGCCCGATGAGCTTCGCCAGGGGATGGCGGCTTTGCTGGACGCGGACGTGGCCCTGAAGTCTTCGCCGCCTGATGCGCTGGCCGTGCTGGAAACTCTGGTGGTGCGGTTGACCCCGCCGCGGCCCGCGGAGGCTGGAGCGAAGGGTTAGCGCGCGGCCGGCGCTGCCGAACCCTGCTTCGCCAGGCTGTTGTAGCGCAGCACCAGGCGCGACTTGGTGCGGGCGGCGGTGTTCGGGTGCAGGATCTTCTTCCGGATGGAGCGGTCGAGCAGCGTCAGCGTGGGCTGGAGGAGTTCGCGGGCCTGCGCCAGGTTCCCGGCCACGAGGGCCTGGCGGAATCTTTTGACTTGAGTGCGCAAGTGACTCTTGCCGGCGCGATTGATGGCGGTGCGCCGCGCGGTCTGGCGGACGCGCTTCAGGACGGACTTCGACTTGCGCTTGCGTTTGGCGGCAGCGGCGGCGGTGGCCATTCAGGCTCCTCTCGGGGTCAGGCTGAAACAATCAAGCTTAGGGGAGTACGCCCGGGCTGTCAATCCCGCCCGCGCCCGGCGGGGATTGCGCGGCCACGCCCGGCGCAGCTATAGTGGGGGCGGCGGAACACCCACCGAGGGGGAGCGATGGAGTCCAAGGAATTCAAGTGCGCTCAATGTGACCTGCCGGAAGAGCGCTGCATTTGCCAGAGGTACTGCTGCCTCTGCCAGAACATGGACGGCGTGCGGCTGGTGGGAGATGGGCTCTACTATTGCCACGACTGCCGCGAAGCCTGCGATTACAGGACCCAGGACGAGATAGGCCACTAGGGGCCGAGCCGCTTCCCTCATTGATTGGCAAAGCGGGAGCTTTTGGTGTATCCTCCGCCGCGTCGTGGAGCCGGGGGCTAAGCGCTCCCCTGTCCCGGAGGCGGATCCCGCTCACCTTCCCGCTATGGGCAGCGACAAGCGGATCGCGGTGGCGTTGGCTCTGACGCCCGACCCGGACTTGCTTCCCGTGGTCGAGGGGCTCGTGGGCGGCCTGGCGGAACAAATGGGATTCCCCGAGAACCAGCGGCTCAATCTCCAGCAGGGAGTGGAGCAGGCTTGCCGGGGCCTGATGGTCGCCGCCGCAGGGGACGGCGAGGGCGACCTGCGGCTGGACTTTGCCGGTTTCGCCGACCGCTTGGAGGTTACGGTGGAAGACGGCGGCCAATCCGAGCAAGCCCTGGAGGCCGACGCCTATCTGCTCACCCAGCTGCTCGACCGGGTGAGCGTGGAAGAGATCGGTGAGGGGCACTTGCGCCTGACTCTGATCAAATACCTCTCGCCGGTGGGGAGCTGACCGTGAAGGTGAACATCCGCCAGCGGGGGCACGCCACCATCCTGGACGTGGATGGGCAGATCACGTTCGAGAGCACGCCGGGGCTGCGGGACCATTTGCTGGAGACTCTGAAGCAGAAGGACACGGTGCTGGTCAACCTGGCGCAGGTGGCCTACATGGACAGCTCCGGCATCGCTACTCTGGTCGAGGGCCTCAAGGCCGCCCAGAGCCGCAAGGCTCACTTCGGCCTGTTCGGCTTGACCAAGAACACCCGCAGCGTTCTCGAGCTGGTGCGGCTGGACAAGGTGTTCAAGATTTTCGAGAACGAAGACGAGGCCGTGCGCCAACTGGCCGCGGCCGTCCCCAAAGAGCCCGCCTAAACCCTCATGACCGCCTGGCTGGCATTCGTGGGCCGGAATACCCTGGCCGTGCTGCGCTACGCCGGAGGCGTGTCCCGCCTGGGCAAGGACGCGGCCTACTGGACACTGGTCGCCCCGGCGCGGGGGAAGGGCCTGCGGGTTCGCGCCACCGTTCACCAGATGGTCCTCATCGGGGTGAACGCCATCCCCATCGTCTCGCTCATCGCGCTCTTCGTGGGTTTGATCCTCGCCTTCCAGAGCGCCTACGAGCTGCGGAAGTACGGGGGCACGGTGTTCGTGGTGAACCTGGTGGCGGTGGCGATGACGCGGCAGCTGGGTCCGCTGATGACCGCGGTCATCGTCGCCGGGCGCTCGGCCTCCTCCTTCGCGGCCGAGCTCGGCACCATGAAAGTGAACGAGGAGCTGGACGCC
>Ga0209002_10001613_pt1 | contig 18265 bp, 17 predicted proteins | sample Rifsed16ft2_FD_184010 | JGI IMG/M metagenome (GOLD analysis project Ga0209002, IMG submission 184010) | Soil microbial communities from Rifle, Colorado, USA - sediment 16ft 2 (version 2) | ecosystem: Environmental > Terrestrial > Deep subsurface > Rock core/Sediment | place: Rifle, Colorado... | reverse complement strand
GAAAAGAAACAACAAACTGCCACCGTAATTCAGCAACTCTTTAACGGTGTAAGTGTCAGTTCAATATACCTCCTTATTGCTATCGGTCTGGCAATTACCTTTGGAGTTATGGGGGTCATTAACATGGCTCACGGTGAGTTTATGATGCTGGGATGTTATGTTTCTTATGTGATACAGTTGTGTTTTAAAAATTACTTTAGCGAAGGTGTTTTTGGACTCTATTTTTTGGTGGCGTTGCCTGTATCATTTATAGTTACAGCGCTTTTTGGGTTATTATTGGAAGGGACAGTTATTCGTTTATTGTACGGCCGGGCGCTCGATACCTTGTTGGCGACGTGGGGAGTTAGTTTGATGCTTCAGCAGCTTGTGAGGCAAATATTCGGCGCTAATAACGTTGACGTTGCGAGTCCCGTGTGGCTTACGGGAGGAATTCCTGTGATGGCGGGCCTTCAATTGCCCTATAAGCGGGTATTTATTATTGGTTTTACAGCATTAGTTGTTGCGGCGATATACTTTTTACTTTTACGCACTCGCCTGGGGTTAAAGATCAGGGCAGTGATGCAAAATCGTACTATGAGCGATTGCTTGGGTATTCCTGTCCGTAAAATAGATGCCTTTACCTTTGCTCTTGGGTCGGGATTAGCTGGAATTGCCGGTTGTAATATAAGTTTGCTAGGTTCGGTTGGTCCATCGACAGGACAGAATTATATTGTAGACTGTTTCATGGTGGTTGTTCTTGGTGGAGTTGGCAAGATTGTGGGTTCTATTGCAGGCGCCTTTGGAATGGGTGAAACGAATTCTATTTTTGAATTCTTTACAACGGCAAGTATGGGTAAAGTTATTGTATTCCTTCTGGTTATTATATTTTTACGGTTTAAGCCAACAGGCTTTTCCGCATCAAGAGGGCGCAATTAAGAATATTAATTTTGATTAAAAAAGATTATCTGGAGGCACACATGGGTAGGGATATGAGCATTGATTACAAAAAGGCTGTCTGGAGGAACGAATGGTTTATTATGGGAATGATTGTTTCTGTATTCCTGATATTACTTCCCTTACTTAATGTACTACCTGGTGAAAATTCACGGTTTTGGGTATCCAATTTTCGCCTGAACTTGCTTGGGAAATTTATGGCGCTGGCTATTTTAGCATTGGGAATAGACCTGATTTGGGGTTATACGGGTATTTTAAGCCTGGGTCACGGAGTGTTTTTTGGACTCGGAGGATATTGTATGGCCATGTACCTCTTGCTCAAGGTAGGCACTGCCGGACACTATGAAAGTAATTTGCCTGATTTCATGGTTTGGAATGGACTCACGGAACTCCCCTGGTTCTGGAAACCAATGTACCATGCGTGGGTAGTTATACCGTGTATTTTCATCGTTCCCATGGTGTGCGCATTAGCGCTCGGTTATATGACATTCAAAAGTCGTGTAGGCGGGGTATATTTTTCCATAGTAACACAGGCGCTTGCCCTGGTGTTTTCCATTACTCTCATTGGCCAGCAACCATATACCGGTGGAACAAACGGGTTAAATGATTTCAGAAGTATTTTTGGATTTCCACTCAGGGGACCTGATTTACCAAAAACTCAATTAGGCCTTTACGTGGCAACGGTACTTATCCTTATAGGAGTTTATATGCTGTGCCGTTGGATAACACGTTCTAAATTAGGAAGGGTATTAACGGCCATCAGAGACGATGAAAAACGGGTCCGGTTTTCCGGTTACGACACGGCAAATTTCAGGATATTTGTGTTTTGTCTCTCTGCCGCTTTAGCAGGTATTGCCGGGGCCCTTTTTGTACCACAAGCAGAAATTATATCTCCGTCTAACGTAGGGATAGTGCCTTCAATTGAGATGGTGCTGTGGGTTGCCGTTGGCGGAAGGGGCACACTTGTTGGCGCTATATTGGGAGCGCTTCTCGTGAATTCTGCAAAAAGTGGCTTGAGCGAATCTTTCCCCGGTGTATGGCTATACTTTTTAGGGGCGTTGTTTGTCGGTGTCGTTGTTTTCTTCCCCAAGGGATGTATAGGATTGTTAAAACAACTCCAATTTAGAAGCAGGAAGTGATAGTATGATTATGCATGAAAAAACGATTTTATACGTAGAGAATGTAACGGTTAGCTTCGATGGTTTTATTGCTTTGCGTGATTTGAATTTCTACATGAACTATGGTGAACTTCGTGTTGTTATTGGGCCGAACGGAGCCGGGAAAACGACATTATTAGACGTGATTTGCGGTAAGGTAAAACCCATGAAAGGACGGGTGATTTTTGGAGAGAACGACGTAAATATTACAGGATTGAAGGAACATGAAATTGTAAAAATGAGGATTGGCAGAAAATTTCAGGCCCCTTCTGTATTTACGAACCTTACCTTGTTTGAAAATTTTGAGCTGTCTTTACGAAAAAACAAGGGCGTGTTTTCTACCTTATTTATGTTAAAGACAGATAAAGATAATGAAAAAATATTTTCAATTTTAGAAACCATTGGATTAGCCGAGAAAGCGCATGAAAAGGCCGGTTCTCTTTCTCATGGTGAAAAGCAATGGGTTGAGATTGGAATGGTCATAGCTCAGGACCCAGAGTTGCTCTTGATTGATGAACCTGTTGCAGGCATGTCTAATAAAGAAACTGAAAAAACCGCAGAACTTCTTCAAACGATTGCCAAAAGTCACTCAATTCTTGTGATTGAGCATGATATGGAGTTTGTGAGACAAATAGCACATACCGTAACCGTGTTGCATGAAGGTACGGTCTTATGCGAAGGGTCAATGGATGAGGTTCAAAACGACTCACGGGTCATAGAAAAATACTTAGGGAGGGGAAAATAGCTTATGTTAAAGGTTGACCATCTGAATATTTACTACGGAGAGAGTCATATACTCCACGATGTCGATTTGGAAGTTGCTCCAGGTCAGATTGTTTGCCTGCTGGGACGGAATGGGGTTGGAAAGACCACACTGCTGAAAGGAGTTGTGGGGATACTTCCCGCCCGTGAGGGAAAGATTTATTTTGATAATCAGGAGGTTACTGCGCTGCCACCGTATCAAAGGGCAAAGTTGGGCATTGGTCTTGTTCCGCAAGGGCGGGAAATATTTCCTTTTCTAACGGTGCATGAAAATCTTTTGGTGGGACTGGAAGCGAGAAAAGATAATCTTCTTAGCGTACCAAATGATATTTATGAATTATTTCCCGTGTTGAAAAGTATGCTGGGCAGAAAGGGGGGCGATCTCAGCGGTGGACAGCAACAGCAGTTGGCTATTGGACGTGCATTAGCCATGAATCCAAAGCTTTTAGTCCTCGATGAACCCACAGAAGGAATACAGCCTTCGATTATTTTAGAGATTGAAAATGTGATTCAACGTATCAAAGAAAGAGGAACTATTGCTATTTTAATGGTAGAGCAGTATCTGGAATTTGCCTGGCGTGTTGCCGATTACTACTATATTATGGCTAAAGGTTCGGTGGTAGCAAAAGGGCCAACTCAAGGGACAAGTATAGACTCTGTTAAAGAACATTTAACCGTTTAGTCAACGGGGACAGCAAGAATACTCTTTTCAGTGGAAGTACAATATTATTTTTCATCATAAAATTTATTAAGGAGCTTATATTATGGATCCGCAAGTTGTTATGGATACCTTATGGACGGTTATTGCGGCCATACTTATTTTCTTTATGGGACTGGGTTTTGCCTGTCTGGAAAGTGGTTTTACTCGCGCCAAGAATTGTGTAAATATTCTTTCTAAAAACTTTATCGTTGTTGCCATAGCAACGATTTCATTTTGGGTATTTGGTTTTGGACTCATGTTTGGCGATGGCAATCCAATATTTGGATTAAAAGGCATTATGTTTATGAGTGGATTGGACAATAGTCCGGCATCTGGAAACACTTATAATGGAGTATATTCTGCGCTAAGCTGGATTAGTATTCCTCTGGCTGGAAAGTTTTTCTTTCATATGAAATTTGCAATGGTTGCCGCCAGTATTGTTTCCGGTGTCGTTGCGGAGCGTATGAAATACAGCGCATTTATAATTTTTTCGTTTTTCATGGTTGCCTTCGTGTATCCAATTACGGGTCATTGGGTTTGGGGCAATGGATGGTTAGCTGAGAAAGGGATGTTCGATTTTGCCGGATCAACGGTTGTTCATTCGGTTGGTGGATGGGCTGCACTATCAGGCGTTTTGCTTTTAGGCCCTCGTTTTGGGAAATATAATATAAATCGCTCTATTACAATAATTCCCGGACACAACATGCCTTTAGCCTTGATTGGTGTGTTTGCGTTATGGATTGGCTGGTTCGGTTTTAATGTGGGGAGTACCATGTCCGCTAATCCGGGATTAATTACTCATGTAGCGCTTACAACAAATATGGCTGCATGTACGGCTATTTTGGGATCCACATTTGCTTCCTGGATTATTTTGAAAAAACCTGATCTGGGGATGACAATTAACGGATGTTTAGGCGGGCTTGTTGCCATAACCGCACCATGCGCTGTTGTGAATGTTCCCGGTGCTGCCATTATAGGGTTTGTTGCAGGCTGGTTAGTTGTTTTATCTGTCATGTTCTTTGATCGGGTGAGGATAGATGACCCTGTTGGCGCTTTATCAGTGCATCTGGTTAATGGTATCTTCGGGACCTTATGTGTGGGACTCTTTGCGCAGGAGCAGTATTTGCCTGGACGTGTTGGAAATGGATTGTTTTTTGGAGGAGGCGGGTCTCTGTTAGGCATACAATTTTTGGGTGTATGGTCTGTCGCTGTGTGCACTTTTCTATTATCCGGTATTTTCTGGCTCATGTTGAAATATACGATAGGAATACGGGTAGATATCAGTGAAGAATTAGAAGGTCTTGATATTGGAGAACATGGCAATGTTGCATATCCTGACTTTGTGATGAAACGGACGGGTGATACATTTTACTCGACAGTATCAGCGGAAATGGTTGACATCTCAGAAGAGGAATTGCAACCCCCTGTCAAAGATTTTCCTAAGGGAGATACTGCAGTTCAAAAGATAGAAGCTGTTATTCGACCGGAAAGACTTCAATTTGTAAGAAATGCCCTTGAAAAGGTAGGGTATCCCGGCATTATGGTGTCGCAGATAGATGGTCATGGCATACAAAAAGGCGTTACGCAACAATGGCGTGGAGAAAAGTATAAATTAGACCTCCTTCCGAAGACAAAGATTGAAATTATTGCAGAAAAATCAGATATTAATAAAATTGTAAATGCTATTATTCAATCAGCGAAGACGGGTTCTTTTGGCGATGGAAAAATATTCATCTATGACGCGAAGGCTATTATCCGCATTAGAACCGGTGAAGAGGGATCAGTCGCAATTAGTTAAATGGAATAGTGTTTCACCTGTCCAACAATGAAGATGTCTCTTATTTTGAAAGTAACGATAGGTATTGCATTTTTTCTTCCATGGATTATTTATGATAATTTAAAGCCTTACTATCCATCGATACAAGAATTCTTGAATGTATGCAGCGCTGATGATAAATACAATGATTCATCTGTAACTGAAGGGAAGCATGCGAAATCGCTGGTGGAGGGCCAACCTGACATCTTTTGTGAGGGACCAATTTATAATTTTGGAAAACGGTACAAATATGAAAATATAAAACATGCTTTTGTGTTTCAAAATCGTGGAACAAAAGAACTAAAAATCGAGAAGATAGAGAGTTCGTGCGGTTGTATTATAGGAGATACAACTGTTGCGAATGTAGAGCCAGGTATGTCTGGAACTATAGTTGTTAACTATAGAACCGGTCCAGATACTGGTACCATGACAAAAAGTATCAGGGTGTATTCAAATGATCCCGATGCTCCCGTTTATACACTTCAGCTATCAGGCGAGATAATAGAAGATATTACAATACGTCCACGTCAGATAAAATTTGGATATGTTTCGTTGGGTGAAAAAGCACATGCTGAACTAGATGTCCAACCACGTCCGGGGTTTAATTTAGAAGTAAAAGATGTACTATCGTCGAATCCAATCGTTAGTGCTAAACACAAGAAAGATAAACAAAAGAATAAATATGTTGTTGAAGCTACATTAAAAGATAATACAATGGTCGGTGTGTGGACAGGCAATCTCTATATACTCACTAACAGTGAGAGACAAAGGCAGGTGATAGTTCCTTTTACCGGAGAGGTACTTGGAGACGTTCAGGTATACCCGCACCGTTTATATTTCGGTAGTATCAATAGAACTAGCGAATGCGGAAAATCTGTATTTATTACCTTATTAAAGAAGAATATCCGGATTAACAAAATTGAAGTTCAACCTGGTTTTTTAGTTTCAGAACTGTTGGCAGAACCTCACAATGATGATGGAAAGGAAAACGTAATCCTTAGAGTGTTTATTAAAATAAAAAAAGATGCACCTGCCGGGAAAATAAATGGTATATTAAAAATATATACCAATAGTGAAATACAACCTATTATAGAGGTTCCTGTATCTGGAGAAATAATCGAAGGATAATATTTTAGCTCATCATAGAGGGCTGAATGTTTCAAAGGAATGATTAAATGGGAAAATTAAGAAGGGAGGTCATTTTATCATGATGTTATCGCCACGAGAGATTGATAAAATGCTTATTTATTCTGTCGCCGATTTAGCGAAAAAGCGAAAATCACGTGGCTTAAAACTGAACTATTCGGAAGCAGTAGCAGTGATTACGGAGGCAATCCTTGAAGGCGCAAGGGATGGTAAAAGTGTTGCCGATTTAATGCAAAGCGGGAAGAAGGTGTTAAAGAGAGAAGATGTCATGACGCATGTACCAGAGATGATTCATTTAGTACAAGTAGAATGTACTTTTCATGATGGCACAAAGTTAGTTTCATGTCATGATCCAATTACCTAATAAAGCACGTTGCATTTATTTCACCTTTGCAAATGTATCATTATCAATTTTTTACGATAGTGGAGGAAAAATGAGTGGAACTTTTGAATATATCCTTAAAAATAATCCAATTGAAATTAATGCGGGACGGCCTACTGTCAAAATTTCTGTAAAGAATACTGGGGATCGTCCGATCCAGGTAGGTTCTCACTTTCATTTTTTTGAGACTAATAAAGCATTAGATTTTGACAGAAAAAAGGCATTTGGAATGAGATTGAACATACCGTCAGGAACCTCAGTTCGCTTTGAACCAGGCGATGAGAAAGAAGTCGAATTGGTTCAACTGGGCGGTAAAAAGGTAGTCATGGGATTAAACGGGTTAGTGAATGGGAGTACTTCAGTAAAAGGTGCGATGGAAGTTCCATTGAAAAGGGCAAAAGAATTGGGCTTCAAGGGTGCTTGACTCCAGTTTCACTCAATAAAATTTATGGTATAAACTAAAAGGGTTTTTTGTTATGACGAGTATATCAAGAAAACAATATACAGATTTATATGGGCCAACAGTAGGCGATAAATTTAAGCTGGCAGATACTGAATTGGTGTGTGAAATTGAAAAAGATTATCGTGTGCCAGGTGATGAAGTTGTCTTTGGCGGGGGAAAGACAATCCGGGAGGGAATGGGACAGAGTACGCAAACGAATAAAAATGGGGCTTTAGACCTGGTTATTACGAATGCAATTATTATTGACCCCATCCAGGGAGTTGTAGTAGGTGATATTGGAATAAAGGATGGAAAGATTTCAGGGATAGGGAAGGCTGGTAACCCCGATATTATGGATGGCGTTCATCCAGATTTGATTATAGGTCCGGGAACAGAAGTAATCGCAGGTGAGCATCTCATCGCTACTGCAGGAGGAATAGACGGACACATTCATATGATATGTCCACAACAGGTATACGATGGTTTATCGAACGGTATAACGACTTTTGTCGGTGGTGGAACCGGACCTGCTGATGGAACAAAAGCCACTACATGTACTCCTGGTCCGTGGAATATCCAAAAAATGATTCTGGCATGTGAGGGACTCCCCATCAACTGGGGATTTAAAGGGAAAGGAAACTGTGCGCTGCCAGAACCGTTAATAGAACAATTGGAGGCAGGCGCTTGCGGACTAAAAGATCACGAAGACTGGGGCACAACTCCTGCGGTGTTAGACCAGAGTCTTACAGTTGCTGATAAATATGATATTCAGGTGTCAATTCATACAGATACCTTGAATGAGGCAGGTTTTTTGGAGGATACTATTAAAGCAATTGATGGACGTACTGTTCACACCTATCATACTGAAGGGGCGGGTGGTGGTCACGCCCCGGATATCATGCGGATTGCCGGTGAAAAAAATGTATTACCATCGTCAACAAATCCCACAAGACCGTATACAATAAACACACTGGATGAACATCTCGATATGTTAATGGTCTGTCATCATCTTAACCCTTCAATTCCAGAGGATGTGGCTTTTGCAGAAAGTCGTATTCGTGCTGAGACAATCGCTGCCGAGGACGTGCTCCATGATCTTGGAATATTAAGCATGTATAGTTCGGATTCTCAGGCAATGGGGAGGGTGGGTGAAAATTTTATCAAGGCTATTCAAACGGCTGATAAGATGAAGAAACAGCGGGGGAAACTAAAAGAGGATGCACCAGGAAATGACAACTTCAGAGTGCTTCGTTATATTGCCAAATGCACCCTGAACTATGCCATTTCTGATGGTTTTGCCCATGTGTTGGGTTCGATAGAAGCAGGAAAGATTGCAGATATTGTGCTCTGGCCTATTGCATTTTTTGGTGCAAAGCCTAAGATGGTAATTAAGGGCGGTTTTGTAAACTGGGCATTAATGGGGGATCCCAACGCTTCTATCCCGACACCGGAACCTGTCATTTACCGTCCTATGTTTGGTTCGTTCGGCGGAGCGATGCCAAAAACAAAAGTGACGTTACTATCAAAGGTAGCCGTTGAATTGGGCATTCCTGAAAAGATTGGCATGCAAGGCGGATATGTTGCAGTTGGGAATTGTAGGGGATTGACAAAATCTCATATGGTTAGGAATGATGCAACGCCTAAAATAGAGATTGATCCTGAAACCTATCAGGTAACAGTTGACGGAAAGATCGCTACCTGCGAGCCAGCAAAGGAATTGCCGCTGACACAGCTTTTTTTCATGGTGTAGAGGAGACAGCTTTTATGATTGTCAGACATGTGGTAGAGGCGTCAAATGTAGATAATGAGGGCTACGTTATAGATGCTTCCAAAATTAAGCACGGCGTTGTCAGAGCTGGCAAAATATGGGATTTAGCAGGTTTTATCGATTTCAGAACGCATCTTAACCTCGATTTTGCGGATCATCGGGTAACCGGATGTATTATTGCAAGCCGGTTTTGCAAATATGCTTTGGTGAATGTAAAACGGGATGGTTTTATTTTTGCCCGAGTGAAAAATGAAAGTTATAAACAGTATGGATTCGTAGATATTGATGCACGAAGAATCGAATGGATGAACAAGTGTCATCTCAAATAAGATACTACGAAATGAATAATAGTTTGATTGGTAAAAAATAACCATGTTGACTGTTAACGAAATATTAGGAAATGTTATTGCCGACGAGCAATGGGGAAAAATTTATAATCAGATGAGTTGTGATGGTAAAGTGCATGCAATAATGTTCTCTCGTTTAGAATCGGAAAGATGCCGATTGTTGAAAAGATTACCAGAACTGAATGAGGAAATGAGAATTGACCTCAAAAGAGGTATGGTATTACACCCTGGAGATATTCTCTATTATGAAACGGGAGACAAGATGTTCATTGCAAACATTGAGGCAGAAGAGATGATGGTGCTTAAATTTGTTGGAAAAGTTCATGAAGATGCACTGTTCGAGGCAGCCGTTAGATTGGGACATGCCATTGGAAACCAGCATTGGCAAATAAAGGTTGTAGGGAAGACGGTTTTTGTGCCCGTAGCCTTGGATCGTAAAGTAATGGAATCAGTCATTAAAACACATAACATTCCAGGCATAGAATATGTTTTTGCGGAAGTTGGGGGAGAAAAAATATCTAATGAAAGATATGAGCACTTCCATACCTTTCCCCATGGCCACAATCCTCACATACATTCACACATCAAGGAAAGGGTACTTGACCGTGAGTAATAATGGGGGAAAAATACCATTGAGATGGGATGTGCAAGAGCCACACTTAAAAACGTTTGTAAGGGCATTACAAATTTCCGATACGTTTTTTCCTGTTGGTATGTATAATTTTTCTCATAGTTTGGAATCCTTTGTTGAGATGGAAATAGTAAAAGACGTAGACGAATTTTTCCTTTTGCTTAATGATATTCTTGTCCACCAGATTGCCCCTGCTGATTGTGTTGCATTGGCTAATGCATATAAGGCAGCTGAACGATCCGATTTAAATAACCTTTTGCTCATAGACGAGATGCTCTTTACCATGAAACTGCCAAGTGAAATCAGGGAAGGGTCTTTGAAAACAGGCAAGTGCCTCTTGTCCAATCTTCTTTTAATGATTTCTGATCGTATAATCCTCAATGATTTTAATGAAATGGTCCGTGCAGGAGTTAGTCCAGGAAATTATGCAATCGTGTTGGGTTTAGGTGGATATTTATTGGGAATATCGTGTCCTGAAGCAATGATGATAGAATTGTATTCTTTTTGCATTAGCTTTGTTGGGGCTGCAATGAGGCTTATAAAAATGGATCACTACAGAGCTATTAAAATAATCAGTGAGTTGCAACCGTTATTTACGGATATTATTAAGAAAAATATTTACAAGGAACCAGAAGAAATGTATTCATGCGCCCCTTTGGCAGATATTATGTCTATAAAGCATGAAAAGGCAGCCGTTCGAATATTTTTGAGTTAAAATATAGTGAACGTCATAAATAAGTAAAAATGAGAACGCGTCCTTTTTTCTTCTCTTTTCTATAGAAGGAGCATTGATGGAAACAAAAATACCACGGGTAGGCGTTGGAGGTCCTGTGGGTTCTGGTAAAACCGCGCTTATTGAGGCAATTGTGCCGGTACTGGTAAGAGACGGATATAAACCAATTGTTATAACCAATGATATTGTTACTAAAGAGGATGCTGAACACGTAAAAAGAACGCTCCGGGGTATCCTCTCTCCCGATCGGGTTCTGGGGGTTGAGACAGGAGGGTGCCCTCATACTGCCGTACGTGAAGACCCCAGTATGAACCTTATAGCTGTGGAGGAAATGGAACATAAATATCCGGATTCAAATATCCTTTTTGTTGAAACTGGGGGAGATAATCTGACGCTTACCTTTAGCCGGGTATTAGTTGACTACTTCATTTATGTGATTGATGTTGCTGCCGGCGATAAGATTCCTCGTAAAAATGGCCCTGCGATTACTCAATCCGATCTCTTGATTATTAATAAAATTGATTTAGCCCCTCTGGTGAAGGCAGATTTAAGCATCATGGAACGTGATTCAAAGATGATGAGAAAAAACAAGCCGTTTATTTTTACCAATTGTCATACCAAAGAAGGAATTGATTCTGTATATCAGTTGATTAAAAAAGAGGTACTTTTTGATGATTAGTATATGTATACGATGCTGAAAGATACCGTTGTTGATGTACATGATCATCGTTTTTATACCCCCGCAACAATTCCTCCTGAAATTAGTCAATATGATGTAGAAATTCCGCAGCTCGGTATCGGTAGCGCAGGCAAGGTTGGGCTACTGGCTTTGACTCTTGAAAACAAGCAGGGGCAAACGGTGCTTGTAGAAAATTATCACACGGTTCCATTGCAAGTTCAAAAAGCCCTTTATATTGACGAGGAGATGCCGCATATGCCTTATATTTACATCATGAGTCCCAGCGGGGGAATATTACAGGGTGATAGATTAAGAATAGACATACACGGGCTTGCAAATAGCACATTTCATATTACCACTCAGGCCGCAACAAAGATTTACCGCATGGAAACTAACTACGCTACCCAGATATTGAATATAACTCTGGATAAGGGGGCTTATGCGGAATTCTTACCGGATATGATTATCCCGTATAAAAATTCTCGCTTTTATCAGGAAGTTAATGTAAGAATTCACGATGATGCAACCTGTCTTTATAGCGAGATATTGACGCCTGGACGTGTGGCTCACGGAGAATCCTTTCTCTATGAAATATTTTATTCGCGTTTTCAGGCCACGAGCTTATCCGGTCGTTTTAGATGTTTAGACCATATGGTTTTATCGTCAAAGACATTTAATTCGAAATCGTGTGGTGTGATGGGTAATTGGGAAGTTTTGGCAAATTTTTATTTGCTAACGAAGAAAATTGAAAGTAAAGTATTGAATGCCTTAATAGAAAACACAATTCAAAATGCCGGCGATATATGCTTTGCTTCCTCTGTACTTCCTCATTCGGATGGTATTTTTGTGCGCATATTGGGTAGAAAACCAAGTGATGTGGAAATGGCCTGTAAGCAAATATGGAATAGTATTCGCATAAAATTATTTGGGAAGCAAGCTCCGAATCTTAGAAAATAAAAATGGTATCTTAATAAAATTTCTATTAAAAATAACCCATGGTAGAACACAACGTAAGTAATATTCAGACACAAAAGATAGAGAATACGGCATTAGAAAATAATTGTGCAGCAGTATTATCTATAGCCGATACGGTAAGGACTACATTGGGTCCAAAAGGATTGGACAAATTACTCGTGGATGAGCTGGGTAACCGTTTTATTACGAACGATGGCGCTACCATAATGCTTTCGATCAAAACGATTCATCCGGTAGCAAAAATGGTTGTTGAAATTGCGGATAGGCAAGAGGCTAAATCGGGAGACGGAACAACCACGGCTGTTGTTTTGGCAGCTGAAATGCTAAAGGAAGGGAAAAGATTAATTACTGATATGGGTATCCATCCTACGTTGATTGTGCGGGGTATGGAGATAGGAATTCAGCGATCCATTGAACTTTTAAAGCAGATGGCCGTAAAGATTGACATTGAAGATGCCAGACTCGCTCAGGTGATTACAACGGCGGCTGGCAGCAGGATGGATGGCGACCAGGTTGTGTCCTTAGTGAGCGCGGCGGTTTCTCTTTTGAAAAATTCGAAGGGGAAAAAGAGGATGATCAATTTTAAGAAAAGCATCTTGTTAATTAATAAACCAGAACTGGAGGATTTAGTTTTTGATGGATTCGTTCTCCAAAGGCAATTCCAGGACCCGCAGGTCCCCAACCATTTGCATAATGTTGGAGCAATTCTTATGAAAATGGATTTGAAGGAGATTCGTGAGTCATGTACCATGGAGATGAAAAATTATGATGACGTTGTGCGGATGAAAGAAAATCAAGCAAGAATTACGAAAGAAATTTCTGATAGTATTTGCAGGACAGGTGCAGGCATTCTCTTTATATCCTCACCCCAGGCAGATGAACTCCTTTTATCAAATCTCCTTATAAAGAATATCTTGCCAATACATGTCTCTAACGAAGAACTTCTTACTATTGCATATGCGTTTGATATGCAGGTAATAAGAAGAAAAGAAGACATTGAAAGGGGTTCGGTTGTTACTATTAAAAGCATGCGCTATGATGAAGAGAAAGGATTATTCTTCTTTGAGAACCTCGCACAACGAAATGTAGTGACGGTTATTATCGGTGGCGCTACAAAAGTGACGTCACAGGAACGATGGCGTAGTGTGAAAGATGGCATTTCAGCGGCACAATCAGCATTAAATGACGGCATTGTAGCAGGAGGGGGAGCGGTTGAACTTTGTATCAGCGAGAAATTAAAAGAAAAAAGCTTAAACGGAGGGGTAGAGTCCCTGGGAATTGAAGTGGTTGCGCATGCCCTTTCCGGTATTATGCGTCAAATACTTACCAATGCTGGTTTCAGTGCTTTTGAAAAGATGACAGAAATCAGAAATAAATCCGGAGAATATGGAATTAACGTCAATACCGGAAAGATTGAAAATATGCTTGAAACCGGCGTTATTGACTCTGCCGGGATTAAGATTAATGCCTTGAAGTCTGCGGCTGAAATTGTAAAGGCTGTCCTGCGTATCGACCGTATATTAATTGCCCATTCCCCACACAATGCGGTTGTTGGAAAATCTGCAAATGAATCGAATCTAAAAGGATAAATTGGGTAATAATGTTATTTTTTGTGATAGTTACTTATGCCATTAGTCGACGAAGTTAAATATGCGCTTCCCTATCAATCAGTATATTATATTATAGCGATATTCGGGGTTATTTTTCTGATATTCAGTCTCTTGTGGTGGAAAAATATCCTGAAAGTAGCTCACCGCAATACTGCTGAATGGTTTTTATCTGCCGGCAGAAATATGAAAGGGGGAATAGTAACGGCTTCGATTGTCAGCACCTGGACATGGGCCGCTACTATTATGGTATCTTCAAAAATGGGGTATGACTATGGTATCAGCGGACCGTACTGGTATGCAGCAGGAGCCACAATACCCATCCTTTTGTTTAGTGTAGTAGCAGTTTATGTAAAAAAATTAGCCCCGCAATTGCATACATTCCCTGAATTTATTCTGTACCGATATGATAAAAAAACCCACTGGATTATGATCATTATAGGCTTATTGGCCTGTACCATTGTAACTACGATGGTAATCCTGGGTGGCGCTCTGGCTTTAAACGTTTTAACAGGTATTAACGTAAAGATTGCGGTACTTGTGATCCCTTTGGCATTTTGTTTTTATAGCTCCATTACGGGTTTGAGGGGCTCTATCGTCACAGATTATCTTCAGGTTGCGATTATTTTGATCATCGGTCTGGGATTGTCGGTGATTTTCTATTATAAATACGGAGACTTTGGCATCTGCAGCATGGTAGAAAATTTTCATGACAAAGGAAAGTTCATTAATATTACTTCTTACTCAGGGATTATGTTTGGAATTGTCAATACAATAGGGAATTTTGGTACGGTATTCCTGGATCAGACGTACTGGCAAAGGGCAATCGCTGTCAATTATAAGTCTGCGGGAAGTTGTTTCTTAACGGCAGGACTTGTATGGTTTGCGATACCCCTCTGTATTGCCACAGCATTCGGGGTGGGTGGATTGGCGTTGGGCATCAATGTTAACGATTCTACAATCATAGCGCCGCTAACGGCATATCACGTATCAGGCAATATCGGAGGTATTGCCTTTTTGGTGATGCTTTTTATGGCTATTATTTCAACAGGGAATTCTGAATCGGTTGCTGTGGCGTCCATCATTGCGAATGATATCTACCGTTTGAATATAAAACCGCAAGCTACGGATAGACAAATACTCAAAATCTCTCGTTTTACAACGGGTCTTTTTGGCATTATTGCAGGAATATTAAGTTTTTTAATTTATTCAATAGGTGTTCAGGTTTATTTTCTGTACCTTGCGATGGGAATTTTCTTGAGTGCCGGAGTGCTTCCAATTATTTTTGGGATTATGTGGAAAAGATTGTCTTCCTTCGGTGCGTTTTGGGGAACCCTGCTGGGATTTATCAGCGGTATTATTGTATGGTTAGTCGTGGCCAGCGCTCAGGATGGAAGTTCGTTGCTCGTGGCAATGGGTGAAATGGTTCCCATGGCGTGTGCAAATTGTACCGTTGTTTTGGTTAGTGGAATCGTTTGTCTGATTGATGGCTATTGGTTACAGAGCGGCCAATTTGATTTCTCCAGGATTCAACTCATGGTAACTTCGTTTCTGAAAAAACAGGAAATTAAAGATATAAAAGGACTCAGACCGGTATCGAAGAGTGATTATTTTGAGAATATGAATGCGTATTTCAAAACGAACGCCCGGAAAATCATATCGTTGGCAATCTATAGTTCACTGGCTATGGAAGTGTTTTTCCCTGTAATAATGTATTTTTCCGGTTTTAGTTTTAGTAAGGGATTTTTTAGCTATTGGATTATTGGAACACTGGTGTGGCTTATGTTTTCCACAGGATATACCATTCTTATCCCAATAATCGATTTCTTTCAGGCTGACGAAGCGGAACAGTTATATTATGAATGAAACTATTGTAACATGTTGGGGGTAGGTAAATAGTATGTTCTCCCGGAATACCATCAGCACACGCCTGTTTAATGGATACTTCATTATTATCATTTTTTTGGGAGTTATCACCATTGTTGCGCTGGTGAAGCTGGGGAGTATCAATTATCTGAAAAGTGGTTTGACAGATGATAGCCGTATCCGAATTGAATGTATCGGTAATCTGGAAATGTACCTTGAAAGATTGGGGAGTATAACGCACAGGCATACAAACAAAAACAAAAAAAAGGAAATTGCTGAAAATTATGTGAATATTTTGAGCAGTATGAAGGACGAGTCTATGAAGTTAACAAACGCCTGTGTTGGTAATTCTCTCTTATTACAGTTGAGCAAGGCAATAAAAAATCATTGTGATCTATTGTATTCAGAGGATAAGGCATATCCCAATAAAACGTTACTCCTGTCCAGAATCAACAATTTAAGCGTTATCATACGTGCAATCAAACACGAAAGCTACAAGTCCTTTTATGAAATCCAATATTCTTTCGAAAGTGTAATCCGGTCGGCGTCTTTAACGATACTGTTTTTCTTCATTGTAACGGTTATTTTTAGTATTTTTTTGAGCATAAAAATTGCTTCCTCAATAACAAACCCATTGGCAAAGTTGATGGATTCGGCTCAAAGGATTGTCGAAGGAGACCTCTCTGTCAGGCTGAGTGTTAATAAATACGATGAAATCGGCACTCTTTCAATGGTATTTAACAAAATGGTCGATACCCTCAGGATTGATCAACAAAAAATTAAAGAGTATAATCGGAATTTAGAAGCCAAACATCGGGAATTGAAGAAACTTTCCCATAAAATAATTTCGGTTCAGGAGGATGAACGCAGACACCTGTCCAGGGTGCTCCATGAAGAAATTGGACAGGCGATGACTGCGTTAAAAATTAATATTAAACTCCTGGAGTGTTACAATCTCAAAAGTGTGCTTGATCAAAGTAATGAATTCCGGTTATGTGTGGAAGATTGTCGGAAGATCGTGGACATGGTATTCAAAAATATAAAAGATCTAACGTTCAATATTAACTATAGCATTCTTGAGAAATTGGGGCTATTAGCAACGATACGTAACTATGCTGAACAGGTCTCAAGAAGAGTGCCTATCCGAATTATTAATTACAGTAATATAAATGAGGAAAACATCCCTGTAAATTTCAAGTTGTATTTGTTCCGTATTGTAAGGGAAGCGATAACAAATATCATCAAGCACGCAAACGCAACTTTGGTAAGACTTGAATTCATTACGGAGGAGAATAATATTGTTTTACGGGTTGTTGATAATGGTCGCGGCTTCAATGTAGAAGACGTGTGGGAAAAAGAACTGGAAGAGTTTAAGCTGGGGATAACCACAATAAAAGAGATGGTTGATATCATGAGAGGAAATTTTCATATTATTTCAAAATTAAATAAAGGGACAACCCTTCTTATCAGTATTCCTAGTTAATCAAAGAATTTTAAGTCAGGAAATTGGTGTAAAATGGAAAAAGTAAGGATCGTGCTTGTAGAAGACCATACCATTGTAAGGCAGGGGATCAAACTGCTTCTAAAACTCCATGACAACTATGAGGTGGTGAGTGAGGCGAGTGATGGATTTAGCGCACTGGAAGAGGTAAAAGCACAATTGCCTGACGTGGTAATTCTGGATATTTCTATTCCTAAAATCAACGGTATAGAAACAGCCAAACAAATCCGCAAAATCAGCCCTGACACAAAAATAATAGTTCTCACGATGTATGAAAGTAAAGAGTTTATTACAAGAATGCTGGATATAGGGGTTTCAGCATATCTGAATAAAGAGTCGACAGATACTGATTTAATTACTGCTATAGAATCAACATTAAAAGGGCAGGTATTCTTAAGCCCTTCTGTTTCAAAGGTGCTGGTAGATCAGTTGAAGGGCAAGAAGAGTGATATACCAATTTCTGAAGCCGATAGAGAATCATACGACAAGCTTACTGACCGGGAGAAAACCATTTTATACCTGGTAGCGGAAGGATATGGGAGCAAAGAGATCGCCAAATATCTTTTGATTAGCAGTAATACGATAAACAATCATCGAACGAGCATTATGAAAAAACTCAATATTCATGATGCCGTTGGATTAACAAAATATGCTATAAAAATGGGTTTGTTGGCAAATGTAGAACCAATGGAATTTATTGAGTGATGGATGTAAATTAGGCTGCCTTTGGCAGCGACTTTAAATCTCCCCTCTAAAAAGAGGGGACGGGGGTGTGTTATGGCATTTTTACACACCCCTTTATCCCCTCTTTCTAGAGGGG
>Ga0209002_10001611_pt1 | contig 18270 bp, 15 predicted proteins | sample Rifsed16ft2_FD_184010 | JGI IMG/M metagenome (GOLD analysis project Ga0209002, IMG submission 184010) | Soil microbial communities from Rifle, Colorado, USA - sediment 16ft 2 (version 2) | ecosystem: Environmental > Terrestrial > Deep subsurface > Rock core/Sediment | place: Rifle, Colorado... | reverse complement strand
ATTTGGGATTTTGGGCTAGGATGACTTTATCTAATCCATATTCCAGGAGTCGGGAGGCTTCCTTTTCCAGGTTACTGCCGATTAAAATTCCCCAGAGCTGACACTTTCTTTTCTCGGCCAACTCTTGTCCGGCTCCGATTAGTTCATAGACGGTGTTGGATAGTCTCCCCTGTTTCTGCTCGCAGAAAATCCAGATGTTTTGGTACTCAGCCACATTTACTGCAGTCATTTCTTCTCCTTTTGACTTAAATAAGCCTGTCTGATTTGTTCATACACTAATCTAAAAGGCAAGTTATTCTTCTGGGCTATCATTTTGCAGTCCTCAAATTCGGGCAGGACCTCTAAGTTTGAATCCTGTCCTATCAGTTTTACCCGGGCCTTGCCATACCCAGTTTGGATCTCTATTATCTGGCGGGGGAGCTTTACTCTGGATTCTTTACGCATTCTAATCCCGGAGGTGTAGGTCTCTTGAAAAATTATTTCAGAAAGTTTACTGACCTGGGCCGTGTCCGCCAAGACGGTCAGCAGAATTCCGGGGCGATTTTTTTTCATCGTGACCGGCGTAAAGAAAACATCCTTAGCGCCAGAGTTTAATAGTTTCTCCATCAAGTAGCCCAATACCTGTGGCTCGGTGTTATCCAGGTTGGTCTCCAGGACTACTATCTCATCCTGTTCGTACCTGGGAATTTTTTCTCCGATTATAACTCTTAATATATTTGGGAACTCTTTGAAATCTGAGTCTCCTGCCCCGTAGCCGACTTTCTGTGGGGCAAATTCCAGCTTCTCCTGATATTTAGCCAAAGTCGTCAGGATGGCTGCACCAGTCGGAGTGACTAATTCTCCCTCGATTTCGACTGTTTTGCAGGGCCAGCCGAAGAGAAGCTCCAAGGTGGCAGGAGCAGGAATAGGAAAGTTGCCATGCGAGGTTTCGACCATTCCTCTGCTCAAGGGTAGGGGAGAAGCGTAGATTTCCTCTACCCCCAGAAGCTTTAAACCCAATACTGATCCGACCACATCAACTAGGGCATCGACTGCTCCGACTTCATGGAAATGGACTTTCTCCTTAGTAGTCCCGTGGACTTTGGCTTCGGCTAAGGCTAAACGGGTGAAAATTCTGAGGGAATCCTGCTTCACATCTGGGTCAAGCGGGGAACTCTCAATCAGAGAGAAAATGTCGGCCAGCCGCCTTTGACTTTGGCTCTCCTTGACATTGATACTTACTTTGGTAGCTGAGATGTGCTGCTTTTCGGTCTGGCGCACTTCTATTTCATAGCCGACCAGGGGCAGCTTAGCCAATTCTTTTTTCCAGGAGGCTTGGTCCAAGCCACTATCCAAGAGCGCCCCCAGGATCATATCTCCTGAGATTCCGGCAAAGCAGTCGAAATAGATAATTTTCATAATCTGGTCAAGCTCTAAGCTTAAATCTTAAAGAATCTCTCTTGCTTAACTCTCCACTTTTTTACTCAGAAAATCATCTTCAGAATGCCTGAGAGGAGAAAAAAACTTCCTACAATGGCCGCCAAGATAATTATCATAACTATCAAACCAAACACACCTAAGGCAAAGAACAGATTTCCCAGCATACCCAAAAAAGCTCTCAACCTAGAAGTGCTCCTTTACATTTTGTTTATCATACTGGCAGATATACCGGCCGCAAAGCCGTTATCTATATTGACTACGGTAACTCCATTGGCGCAAGAATTCAGCATGGTCAAAAGGGCGGCTACTCCTCCAAAATTAGTACCATAACCCACGGAGGTGGGGACTCCAATGACCGGTTTATCAACCAAACCGGCTACCACTGAAGCTAAGGCTCCCTCCATCCCGGCCACTACGATAATCACTTTGGCTTTCTGAATCTTTTCCCAGTGGGCCAGGAAACGATGAATCCCGGCCACTCCTACGTCATACAATCTTTCTACGTTGTTTCCCATGACTTCGCAGGTGAAAGCCGCCTCCTCCGCCACTGGCAAATCAGCGGTTCCGGCGCTGGTTACTGCTACCAGGCCGGTTTTATTGAGTCTTACTTCTGCTTTTACCACAACTGCCCGAGCCATCTGGTTATACCGGGCTTGAGGGAACTTCCTTTTCAAAGCCTTATAAACCCTCGGCTCAACCCGAGTGACAAAGACCGTCGAGCCATTCTTTTTTATGGCCTGAGCAATATTTAAGATCTGCGATATAGTCTTCCCGGGAGCATAGATTACTTCTGGAAATCCTTTTCTGAGATGCCGATGGTGGTCCAGATTGGCAAAGCCCAGATTCTCGAATGGGAGTTTCTTGAGGGTCAAAAGAGCATCTGAGGGAGAGATTTTTCCAGCTTTTACTCTCTCCAACAAGGTCAAAAGCATCTCTGGCTGCATACTTTGAGCCCCTGCTTTAGGGGAACTTAAGTTTCTCTCGGTTTAGTCGAAATATAAGATAGCTCAAAAGCTAAGACAAGTTTTTTTAGGACAAGCTCTTGCACAAACTTGACAATATTTATCAATTTCATTAGGTAGGTAGGAGAAAGCTTATGCCAGAAATTGTCGTCAAATTTGAAGAACGGGTGATTGAAAGAGTGGTCACCGAAAAAAAGCGGATTTCCATCGGCCGCACCCCGGATAATGAGATAGTCTTAGACAACCGGGGGGTCTCCCGCAAGCACGCCCAGATTGAGTTCAACAACAACAGCGCCTTAATCATTGACAACGAGAGCCTCAACGGAACCTTTGTCAACAACCGCAAGATTACCGAAGAAGTACTAAAAGATAACGACGTCATCAACATCGGCAAATTCACTTTACTCTACCATCAGGATGCCCCTAAAGAGGAGCTGCAGGCAGCCAGCCTGGAAGGGACAATGGTCCTAAAGACTAAGAAGCACAAGGGTCTCTTAGAGAAGGACAGACTGGCCGCCGAGATTACCTCCCGGGCCGGAACTTCGGTCCTCTTAGGTGAAGCCGGCACCGAGATAGGTGAATTCAGGCTGATCCGGCCGGTCACCACCCTGGGCCGGGCCGATTTTGCGGACGTCAAAGCCAAGGGATTCTTTTTGTCCGGGCTGCAAGCCAAGATTATCAGGGAGCCGGACGGGTTCTATCTGGTCAATTTAGGCCGGCGGGGCAAGACCAGACTAAATGGTGAAGCGGTCAGCGACAAACAGTCCCTCAAGAATGACGACCTGATACAGGTGGGCAAGTCGGTCTTTCGCTATCTGGACGGGGGAGCTTAGTGCGCTACGGTTTTTTCTCGGATGTGCACGCCAATATCGAAGCCCTGGAAGCAGTGGCTGAAGATTTCCAGGCCCAAAAATTAGACCAGACTATGTTCTTAGGAGATGCAGTCGGTTACGGGGCTTCCCCCAATGAGTGCCTGAAGCTGATCCACAGATTAGCCAGCCGGTCCTTGATGGGAAATCACGATTATGCCGCCTTGGGTCTGATGGAAGCCGACTACTTCAATCAGTATGCCCGGGAGTCGATCGAGTGGACCAAGACCATTCTGGAGAATGGGAGCCACGAAATAATGGCGAATTTCTACCTGACTTACAAATTTGACATCCTCCATCTAGTGCATGCCACCCCCCGGGAGCCGGAAGCCTGGCACTACATTTTGAACCTGAGCGAAGCCGAAGAGAACTTCGGTTACTTTACCAAGCGGGTCTGCCTGATCGGGCACTCCCACCGGCCGGTGATTATAAAGAAATTCGAGGACCGGCACTGCTTCATCCACAATGAGACCCAGGCCACCCTCGAAGACGAGTTCAGATATTTGATCAACATCGGCTCAGTGGGGCAGCCCCGGGATGGCAACCCGGATGCCTGTTATCTGATTTACGATACCGACGCTAAGGTGATGCAGCTCAGAAGAGTCCCTTACGATGTCAAAAAAGCCCAGAAGAAAATGAAGAAAGCCGGCCTATCCCAGTATTTGGCCGAGCGTTTGTCAGTGGGGAGATAAGATGTATAACAAATTCTCAGCCTTTCTTTTATATATCTTAATCACGGTCCTGGTGCTCTCTTTGTACGTGGACAAGCACGCCACCCTAGAGCGTTATGAGCAGAAGTTCACGGATCTTATGTCGAAATACCAGGGGGCCAAAGACCCTGGCTCAGAAATCGCCATCGTGGCCATAGACGACCGGGCTTTTGATCAGATTGGCTTCTGGCCCTGGGATTATGCGGAGCTGAACCAACTCTTGTTTAATCTGGCTTCTGCCGAGCCCAAGGCCATTGTCTTCAATCTGCCTCTGCCCGCTGCAAGAGAAGGGGATTCGGCCGCCCATTACTTCGCCAAAAATCTGGAAACACTCGGCAACGTGATTCTTCCAGTTGAGTTTACCTTAACTGATATACCAGCCCCAGCAGATCCGGTCCCTCCCCAGATTTTGAGATCCTCTTATTTCACCTACGATAGCTTCAGCAAACTGAGAGCCCGTCCACCCCTGTGGGCCAGCCAGATGAAATATCCGGCCGAAATGTTTAGCAAGGCTGCGGCCGACTTGGGCTTCTTGATGTCTGATTTCGACCCGGACAGTAAGGTCAGAAAAGAACCCTTGGTGGTAGGTTATTCAGACAATTACTATCCAGCCTTAGCAGTTCAGGCCGTCAAAAGATACCTGGGATTGGGGAGTGAATCTATCAAGCTGAATCCCGGAAACGACATCAGCCTGGGTCGGGTTAGAGTTCCGGTAGACAACAAGAGCAAATATTTAATAAATTACTACGGCCCCCGGCAGACCTTTAAGTATGTCTCAGCCGCAGAAGCAGCCAGTGGAAATTTTAACCGGTCTGTTCTGTATGGCAAGATTGTCCTAATCGGCATAACTGCCACCGGCTCCAAACAGACCGTCACCACAGCGATAGAAGAAGATTTGCCAGAAGTAGAAAAAACCGCCACCGTGGTACAGAATATCTTAGCCGGCCGGTTTTTGAGAACCGAAAAGGGCACTCTTTTAGGTTACATCTGGATTGTGACCATCGGTGTTTTTTCCGCCTTTATTTTGCCTCGGGTCTCTTTACTCTACCGCTTCATCGTGCTTCTGGCTTTTCTGTTTGCCTTAGTCAACGTCAATTTCTTCTTGTTCCGCTCCTTTGGGATACTCTCCAAGACCTTTTATCCCACCTTAGAGATATTATTCTTCCTGTTGGTCAGCCCGGCCATCAAGCCCCAGAAAGAGTTAGCCGGCCGAAGGAAAAAATCCAAAATAGCCCAGAAAATAGAAGGGCTGACCAGGTTCAGAATTGTCCGGGTCACTGATACAGCGCTACCTGGAAAATATCACTCTCAGCCGGTCATCACTGAGCCTGAGCTAGAAACACAGACTCGGCCAGTAGATTTTGAAGAGAGAGAGCCTTTCTTAGAAGAGGTGCCAGTAGAGAAGAAGAAACCCACCACTTCCACAGATGTCCCCATTCCGGTGGACATACCGGTCAAGGATTTCGGCCGCTACCAGGTCTTAGAGCCGATCGGCCGGGGAGCAATGGGGACGGTCTACAAAGGTCTAGATCCGGCCATCGACAGGCTGGTGGCCTTGAAGACTATAAGATTAGACTTTGCCGCCAGTCCGGAAGAGGTAGAAGAGATGAAGGAGCGCCTGTTGCGGGAGGCCCGGGCGGCGGGCAAGCTCTCTCACCCCAATATTGTCACGATCTACGATGCCGGACAAGAAGTGGGCTATCAGTACATTGCCATGGAGTATCTAGAGGGGACCACTTTGGAAAAATACATCCGCCGGAAGGCCGAACCCAATTATAAGATCATTGCCCAGGTTTTAATTCAGGTCTGCGATGCCTTGGATTACGCTCATTCGCACGGGATTGTCCACCGGGATATCAAGCCGGCCAATATTATGGTCCTGGAAAACTTCCAGATCAAGGTGATGGATTTTGGAATCGCCAGATTCGGACAAGCCAATATTACCCAAACCGGGATTGCCATGGGGACTCCCAACTATATGCCGCCGGAAGTCTTGAAAGGCAAATCAGCAGACAAACGCTCTGACTTGTACTCCCTAGGAGTGATGGCCTACGAGCTATTGACCGGGCGCAGGCCTTTCCGGGGGCAGACCATCTCGGCTTTGATTTACAGCATTCTCAACGACACTCCGGTTTCCCCTTCCCAGATCAATAACCGGGTGCCGGCCATTTTCGACCGGATTGTGGAAAAATGTCTTAATAAGAACCCGGAGGAGCGCTTCCAGTCCGCAGCGGATGTCTCCTCGGAGCTAAAGACTTTTGTCTCGGCCTTTGTAGGGATAAAAGGGGCAGCTAAGGTCACCAGTTAACTCATCTCTGCGGCTTACCCTAAAGAAGAGATTCTTCTTTCTGCTCTTGAATGCCATTTCCACTTGGTAGGCGGTGTCTTATTCGTCCGTCGAATATTGGGCCGTCATTGCGAGGAGCGAAGCGACGTGGCAATCCCACTAAGAGGAGAACTCACCTCTCCCCTTCCCTCTCCTACAGGAGAGGGTGCAGTGTCCCCTCCCCTTGGAGAGACAGTAGCCCCACCTTGTCCTCAAGGTGGGATTACCCCAGGTTGAGACAACCTGGGTCTACAGACTTCACTTCGCTAGAATGGCACAGAAATAAAAAGGGCGGGTAAGAAAACCCGCCCTACGGTTAAGAAAGAGTCGCAGTTTATCTCTGGCTCATTGGGATGTAGTGCTTGTTCAAATCGCCGGTGTAGTGGCACCTGGGCCGGTAAATCCGGTTGTCAGAGAGCTGCTCCAAAATCTGGGCGCACCAGCCGGCTATTCTGGCCACGGCAAAAATAGGGGTAAAGGTGTCCATCTTGAAGCCCATGGCAGTGTAGATTATGCCAGAGTAGAAATCCACGTTCGGATAAATCCCTTTGGCTTCACCTAAAGATTGGATCATCATCTTCTCCATCACCTTGGCCATCTCTAACTTTTCCCCAATGGAGGGATTGATCTTGGCGTACTGCTCGGCGTACGATTTCAGGATGGCGGCCCGGGGGTCATAATACTTATAGACCCGGTGTCCGAAACCAGGCACTTTCACTTTATTAGCCAAAGCGTTTTTCATCCAGTTTTCCACATTGGCCATTCCCCCCACCTGCTCTAAAGTTCGCATCACCTCTTCGTTGGCCCCCCCGTGCAGAGGTCCTTTTAGGCTGCCGACTCCGGCGGTCACCGCTGAATGAATATCGGTCTGAGAAGAAATCACAATCCGGCAGGATAAAGTAGAGGCGTTCATCTCGTGGTCTAAGTGCAGAATCAAACCGACGTCCATGGCTTTGGCATCCAGCTCAGAGGGCTTAGTCCCTCTGAACATATACATAAAGTTGCCTGCCTGGGTAAGATTATCATCCGGAGCCAAAAGTTCCTTTCCCTGCCGGTGCCTCTCAAAGGCCGCCACGATAGTGCCAAATTGGGCAATCAGCTGGATAGACCGTTCCAGATTAGCCTGAGCAGAGTGATCTTCCGGGTGCGGGTCATACATCCCCAAGGTAGAAGTGACCGTGCGCAAGACCTCCATGGGATGGGCAGTCTTGGGGAATTTTTTGATGAATTCCAAAACTGCCGGTGGCAAGGCCCGTTTAGCCTCGAGTTTCTTATTGAATTCCTCCAGTTCTCCCTTGGTAGGAAGACGGCCATACAAAAGCAAGAAGCTGGATTCCTCGAATGTGGAATGTTCGGCTAACTCCTGAATAGGAATGTCCCGGTAGTAGAGTCTGCCGGCAGTCCCATCCACAAAACTTAAGGCAGAATCGCACAGAATGATCCCCTCCAACCCTTTGGGGTAAGAAACCGCCTCTTTGTATTTGGCAGCTTCGGATCTGGGTTCAGTGTTTACGGCACACATAAAAACCTCCCCGCAAAAATGTTGTTACTTTGTGAACTATTTCACTTACACATAATACGCAAAAGACTCTTCTCTGTCAACTACTATTTTTGAAAAAAAAGTCGGTTTCAAACTTGGCTGATTGAGCCGTGTCGCTGGCGTGGACTGAGTTCTGGGTCATAGAAAGCGCAAAATCGGCTCGAATTGTCCCGGGTTTAGCCTTTTTCGGGTCAGTTGCTCCAATCAATTCCCTTAAGTCAGAGATGGCATTGGCCTTCTCTAATAATATCGGCACGGCCGGGCCAGAGGTCATATAATTTACCAGCTCCGGCAGGAATGGTTTTCCCCTGTGCACGTAGTAGAATCTGGCGGCATCTTTTTTGGCCAGCCGGACATATTTCAGATTCAAAACCCGGAAGCCCTCTTCTTCCACCCGGGATAAGATTCTTCCCACCAGATTTCTTTTGACCGCATCCGGTTTAATGATTAAAAGGGTTTTCTGTTTTTTCGGCAAATAGTCTCCTTATCTAATTGAGTAAACTTACTTCTCCCCACCCCTCTCCTAAGAGGAGAGGGTGAAGAATCTCCTCCCCTAAGAGGGGAGACTGTATTCCCTCTCCTTTAAGGGGAGGGAAAGGGAGGGGTCAGTTTCAGCAGTCATTGCGAGGAGCCCCGATAGCTATCGGGGAGACGAAGAATCTGCAGTTTCTAAAGACAAAAACAGATTCTTCGCTAAAGCTCAGAATGACATCCTTCAATTCTTTCAGCATTAATTCAAAGAACTATCTTCTTTTTCTCTTCTTTGATACGGCTTTCTTGACTTTCTGCTTAGGTTTGGGTTTTTCGAATATTTTCTTAACTAAGACGGCCACTTCTGCCGGAGATGAAGCTACTTTTACCCCCACTCTCTGGAATGCCGCAATCTTTTCTGCGGCTGTCCCGGTTCCGGCCGATATAATCGCGCCGGCGTGCCCCATTCTCTTTCCGGGCGGGGCTGTCCTTCCAGCTATGAATGCGACCACTGGTTTGGTTACATACTTCTTGATAAATCTGGCTGCTTCCTCTTCATCAGTACCCCCGATTTCGCCAATCAGTACTATCGCCTCGGTCTGCTTATCTTCCTGGAACATTTTCAGAGTATCAATGAAGTTCGTGCCGATAATCGGGTCTCCGCCTATGCCTAAGCAGGTCGATTGTCCCAGGCCGTTTAAGGTGAGATTCCAGACCACCTCATAGGTCAAAGTGCCAGAGCGGGAGACTAAACCGATGTTCCCTTTCTTATGGATCTGTCCAGGCATTATCCCCACTTTGGCTACTCCGGGAGTGATTACCCCCGGGCAGTTGGGGCCGACTAATCTGGTGGGGGTATTTTTGAGATAATTATAGACTTTGAGCATATCCGTGGTGGGGATTCCTTCGGTGATGCAGACCACCAATCTAATTCCGGCATCGGCAGCCTCATAGATGGCGTCGGCAGCATACAGGGCCGGCACTTAGATGACCGATGTGTTAGCTCCGGTTTGGCTTACGGCCTGGGAGACGCTGTTGAAGACCGGGATTCGGTCGAATTTGGTGCCTCCTTTGCCGGGCGTGACGCCGGCGGTGATTTTGGTTCCGTAGTCTAACATCTGTTTCGTGTGAAAACTGCCGTCCCGGCCGGTCATGCCTTGGACGACTAAACGGGTGGATTTGTCAACTAAGATGGGCATACATTTCCTTTCATTATTCTATGATATTTTGATTCGATACAAAATCAACGTAACTTACCTCTCCCCAACTCTCTCTTAAGAGGAGAGGGTGTCTTGTTCCCTCTCCTGTAAGGGGAGGGATAGGGAGGGGTCAGTTTCATAAATCATTATATTAATTCCTGCTCATCTCAATCGCCTTTTTCACCACTTCTTCCATCCCAATCTAATTCAACCCGCTTAAATCCGCCAATTGTATTAGGTAACTTACCTCTCCCCATCCCTCTCCTAAAAGGAGAAGGAGAAGGGGATTAGGTTCCCTCTCCTGTAAGGGGAGGGCAGGGGAGGGGTCAGTCATCTTTCCTTAAGTGTCTAATAATTTCCTGCATTACTCCTTGAGGGTTATTCAAGACCTCAAGATTGTTGAAACGCAGAATACGATAACCTCTTTTCTCAAGAAGGTCTTTTCTCTGAATATCTTTTTGGATGTGTTCTTCTTGAAGGTGCTGGCTGCCGTCCACTTCTAAAACTAATTTAGCGTGGCGAGAATAAAAATCTGCCACATAAGGCCCGATCGGAACCTGCCGGCGGAAGTGCGCTCCCAGTTTATTCTGACGAAGAAGTGACCATAGCTTTTTCTCTGCCAAGGTCATACTACGGCGGAGCTGACGCGCTAATTGCAAGCGCATATTTGAGTTCTTAGCTGGAATATAATCCCTCATAATCTTGTTCTTTAAGAGTAAAGATACTTACCTCTCCCCACCCCTCTCCTAATAGGAGAGGGAGTCTGGTTTCCTCCCCCAGAGGGGTTCATCCTGAAGGGTTCACCCTGACGGGAGGATAAAGGAGGGGTCATGTTTACTGCTGTCATTCCGAGGAACGATGTTACGTGGGAACCCACAACTTATTGACGCAGTATCTATTCATCGGGTTTGTCACGCCCCGTTCGACTCCGCTCAGGGCTCGCAATGACGACCATATCTAAAGGCTCAACCGCTTTTTTACCACTTCCTCGATTAAATCAGTCAGCATATTTATAGCTCAGCCAGTTTCCATCCAATTCAGTAAGTCCTCTTCATTCGCAAAACATAAATATAGCCCAAAATCATAATCGAGCCAATACCTAAAAGTCCTACTTCCTCCCATTTCAAGAAAAGCCTTTCACCCCAGAGGTCGTGCCAATTCCCGCCGACCAAGAGAAAAGCCACAATAAGAAAAACCTTCTCACCCGGAGAAATACCCCCTTTACCCCAATGATACAAAATCAGAACTACGGCCAGAGTCCCAAATAGAAAGGGCTGGGAGTCAGTGACGCTTAGCAGAGGCATCAAAAATAGTAGCACGGCAAAGTCAGCTAGGGCTGGGTCAAAATTGTTCACTCTCTTTTGGATAAAAACCAAAAAGAGCATCCCCACTAATAAAGTTAATCCAAGCCCAAAGAACTTCCCAACTGCCGGATGCGAAGCCAAATAAGGTTTTAACCCCAGCCAGAATGAAACAAATCCAGCCAAGTTATGTTTGGCTAAACTTAGATTGCCTCCCTGCATCTGGAGGGAAAGCTCCTTTAACCAGAGCTGGTGCTGGTTTAGATTCATCTGCCAGCCGTAGAAGATTATTGGTACCAAAAAACCAATCAATACCAACGGCAGGATATAAGCCAAAATCCTAAAGTTTCTTTTGACCAGAAAATAGGGGAGAAAGAGAAGTACCTGAGGCTTCAGAAAGAAACAGATGCTCCACAGACCGGCCGTCCGAAACGACTTTCTATTCAAATAGGTTCTCAAAGCCAGAAGCAAAAGCGCCAGCATTACCAGATTGACCTGGCCCAGATGGAGCTCCCTTTGAAAATGGGGGGAGAGGATCAAAAAAGTTGCCAGCAGAATCCAATTTTTTCGAGCGGGACTATCCGGCGCAAAAAGACTGTAGGCCCGGTTAAGAAACCACAAAAGAAGCAGGACCAAAATCCAGTAACCGAGAATTTTTGCCAAACTAAAGGGTAAAAAGGAAAGAGGAACGAATAAGGCTGCTGCCAGGGGGGAGTACTTATAGACAAAGTGAGGGCGGGAGTCCTCTGGGAAAACGCCGTAGAGATTTTGTCCGGCCAGCAGGTGCCGGCCGGCTTCGTAATAAACCTGAAAATCGTTCAGCCAGAAGCGCTGGTTGACATTCTGGGCGACGAAAAAAATTAGGCTGAGGGAAAAGAGAACTAAGACCCACCAATTTTTTTTTAGCACGGGTTAGCTTTGGATCCGGATGGCGATAACTTGGACGAGAGAATGAGCAGTTTGGTAGAGTAGGATAGGCAATTTGACTTCATCTGTTCAGATTATTCGCTGACAGAGTCACGGTAGCCAGAGATTCCTTTTCGGTTTTTCAGGTATCTTACCTCTCTCCTTCTCTTCAGGGTGAACTATGTTGAACCCACCCAAGAGCAGAGAGAATATTAACCTCACCCCAGCCCTCTCCTCTTAGGAGAGGGGGCAAAGTTTCCTCCCCTAAAGGGGAGGATAAAGGTGGGGTCAGTCTTGTCATTCCGAGGAGTGAAGCAATCTGAGAATTCAGTAGACTTTTTCCGCAGCATCTATTCATCGGGATTGCCACGCCCCTCGACTGCGCTCGGGGCTCGCAATGACTGTAATAAACATACTTCAACTCCTGCTCAGCACAATCGCCTTCTTCGCCACTTCCTCCATGTTCTAAAAAACCCTATCATCCGGGTCAAACACATACACAAGCATGGGAACAACAATAATCGAAGCCAGACACCCCAGAAACCCGGGATCTGAATTAAGTTTCAAGCCAACATACCAGGCCACTTCATTCCCTCTGGCTTTGTAGAGGTCACCCAGTTCATTTGTAAAATAGGTTTCAACCGGAATTATTTCCAATTGGGTGGCTAGAGTAAGCCAGTTCAAGTTCAAGCCCATCTGTCCGGTAAAGCCAGGATACTTTTCATTATGGCTGTCAATTTCGTCCAGCAGAATGCCCGGGGCAAAGTCCAGGCTAAAGCCGTGTGAGAACCAGCGCCTGAATCTGGCTTTGGCACCATAACGGGAGCCTTCGTCGTCTGCAGCCGCGTAAAGAGAGAAGCCCAGGGCATTTTTTTCAGACACATTGAGCATCAAGCCCAGTTCCCAGGTGAAGAGAAAGGATTTGTCATAATAGCTTTCCGGCAGTTTGGAGTTTAAGGCGATTCTGGGCAGGTAACCGAATTCAGATAATAAGAAGAAGCCGTACTGGGATTTTGGCCCGGCTTCAAACCAGCTTTTGCGAGAACTCTCAGCTTTTCCGGTTGGAATACCGATAACTTGTATCGCCCAAAAAATAATTGCGATAACCGGCGAAAGCCTTCTGGCAAAGAAATACCTCATTTTAGTTAATTTGACTTAATTCCTGCTCTTCTCAATCGCCTTCTTCACGACCTCTTCCATCGAATTAGCCGTCATCAAGTTCACTTCCTCCAAAATCTTCCTGGCCTTCTCCTCATTTGTCCCCACCAAGCGAGCCACAATCGGCACCGAAGGTTTTAATTCCCGCACTGCCATCACAATCCCGTTGGCAATGTCATCACATCTGGTAATCCCCCCGAATATGTTAAATAAAACCGCCTTCACATTGGATGATCTCAAGATTATTCTCAAAGCCGCAATCACCTTTTCCGGAGAAGAAGAGCCACCCACGTCCAAGAAGTTAGCCGGCTCTCCGCCAAAATGCTTGACCAGATCCATAGTAGCCATGGCCAAACCGGCGCCGTTGACTACACAGCCGATGTTGCCTTCCATCTTGACATAGGATAAGCCGGCATTTTTGGCTTCCAGCTCATCTTTTTCCTCCTCGTCGATGTCGCGCAGCTTTTGTAAATCCGGATGCTTTTCCAGGTCATTGTCATCCAGCACAATCTTAGCATCTAAGGCCCAGACCTCGTTGGTATCGGTCACTACCAGAGGGTTAATCTCTGCCAGGGATGCTCCACACTCAAAAAAGGCCCTATACAGCTGCCGGACGATGTTACTTACCTGGGAGGCAATTTTGCTTTCCGGATAGATTTGATAAGCCACCTCTCGGGCCTGGAACGGGAGAATTCCCAAGAGAGGATCAATCTGAATTTTGACTATCTTCTCCGGAGTCTTGGCGGCCACTTCTTCAATGTCTATGCCGCCGGCAGCAGAGGCCATCAGAACCGGTTTCTTGCTGGCCCGGTCTACTATCACGCCGAAATAGGCTTCTGAGATTATCTCCTTCTGCTCGGTCACCAAAACTTTCTTGACCGTCAATCCCTTGATGTTCATCCCTAAAATCTGGGAGGCAACTGTTAAGGCTTCATCTGGGCTGGAGGCCGGTTTAATTCCGCCGGCTTTGCCTCTTCCTCCCACGTGAACCTGGGCTTTTAGCATCACCGGTCTTCCGATTCTGGAGGCAATCTCTTTGGCCTCCTGGGGAGTGAAGGCAACTTCCCCGGGCGGGACCGGGATGCCGTATTTCTTGAAAATCTCCTTGGCCTGGTATTCGTGAATCTTCATCAATTACTCCTTATGAATTAGCCTGTAAACTTTGACTCTTTAAGAATGCTTCAGCTTCCTTCAAAAGTAATTCCTCTTGATTAAAGTGGGGGTCGTCCAAGACTTTCTCCAACAGGTGATTCAGAATCTTGCCAATCAAAGGCCCCGGAGAAAGTTTGAATCTTTGCATAATAATATCCCCGTCTATCTTCAGATCTAGCAGGCCGAAAGGGGGCTTGCGCGCTAATTCCTCCTTCACCAGTTTTTCGAATTCTTCAATCTCTTTTACTCCTGAGTCACCTCTTCCCTGGGCGATGATATCTGCCTTTCTGAGTTCCAGCAGATCAAATATTTTCCCCTCGGCTTTCTTTATCAGTCGCCTCAGGCCTTTGTCGGTCACGCTGGTGGTAAACATATGCTTTTCCACTAACAAATGGACTGCGTTCATAATTTCATTGGAGTATCTGAGCCGGGACATAACTTTCTCGGCAGTCCTGGCCCCGATTATCTCATGTCCGTAAAAGGTGGCCCCCTCACCTGTCAGGACTCTGGTCTGGGGTTTGTTGATATCGTGAAATAGAGCCGCCAGACGGATAACTAAATTCTTAGGGCAGTAATCTATGGTAAAAAGAGTATGCTCAAACACGTCATATTTGTGCCAACCACCGGGCTGGTCGATGCCAAGGCAGGCTTCCAGTTCAGGCAAAATATGTCTGAGCAGGCTGGATTTCTGCATCAAATAGAAGCCAATAGAAGGGCGATCAGCTTTCAGGAGCAATTTGTTTAATTCATCCTGGATTCTCTCCGGAGAGACTGAAGTTATCAAGTGTGCGTTACGGGTTAGCGACTCAAAGGTTTTTTCCTCAATCTCAAATTCAAACCGGGCGGCAAATCCAACGGCTCTCAACATTCTCAAAGGGTCTTCCAGAAAGGTCTCAGCAAAGACCTGGCGGATGATCTTTTGCCGGAGGTCTTTTTGTCCGTCAAAAGGATCAACTATTTGCCCAGAAGACACATCCTTGGCCATTGCGTTAATCGTGAAATCTCTCCTGGCTAAGTCATCCTCGACTTTCAGGGTGTGGTCAAACTGCACCTGGAAATCCCGGTGTCCCGGGCCAGTGGAGTATTCCCTTCTGGGAAGGGCGATGTCATAGGTTATGCGCTCTGATTTTGAAAAGGGAGAAAATTTAATCACTCCGAAGGATTTTCCGACCAAGTCCACTTTACCGTGAGCCCTTAAAATCCCGGTTAAATCCTCCAGCGGAAGGCCGGTTACCAAAAAATCCTTCTCCTCCGTGTCCCTACCCGAGAGCAGAAAATCCCGGACTGCTCCTCCCACTTCATAGAGCTTGCCTTTACTCAGAATTTCTTTAACTAATCTCTCAGGTAAACCAGGCATCTTCAGTCCGGGATGATTTTGGTGCCGGCTTTACCCTGCATGGCTTGGAATCCCTTTTCGATGGAAGTGATGATGACTTCTCTTCCTCCGGATTCTAAAAAAGAGATAGCCGCCTCGATCTTTGGCCCCATGGAGCCAGAAGGGAAATGCCCCTGGGCTAAATACTCTCTGGCCTGGCTGACCGTAATCTCCTGCAAGTCTCTTTGCAGCAGGGTCCCATAATTTAGAGCCACTCTTTCGACTCCAGTCAAAATCAGGAGCAACTCAGCCTGAATGTCCCGAGCCAGGACCGCCGAGGCTCGGTCTTTATCGATTACCGCATCTACTCCCTTTAGTAACCCATTCTCTCCGTAGCAGACCGGAACACCACCACCGCCGGCGGCAATGACGACGGTCCCAGAGTGTACCAGGTTTTTAATAGTAGCCTTCTCCACAATCTCCAGGGGAAGAGGGGAGGGGACTACTCGGCGCCAGCCCCGGTTGGAATCCTTTTTGACCACCCAGCCCCTTTCCTTGGCCAGCCTCTCGGATTCTTCCCTGGTGTAAAACTGGCCAATGAATTTAGCGGGATTCTTAATGGAGGGGTCATTTTTGTCCACCACCACCTGAGTGATGACTGTGACCACTTCCCGTGTAAGTTTTTCCTGCCTGAGTATATTTTGCAGAGTCTGCTCAATCATGTAGCCGATCCCCCCTTCGGTATCTGCATCACAAATATAGAGCGGAAGCAGAGGCGCTTTTCCCCGGGCTAATTCCACTCTCAGAATAGCATTGCCCACCTGGGGGCCGTTGCCGTGGGTGATGGCCAGATTGTATCCTTCCCTAATCAGAGCCTTCACGCTGGAGAGAGAAGCAGCGGTGTTCTCAAACTGCCGGGCAAGGGTGTCCTCCTCCCCCTGTCTGCTGATGGCATTCCCCCCTAAGGCCACCACCGCGGTCTTTTTTTTCATACTACCTTTTCTTCTTTATCAGCTGGGTAATAATCGTTCTCAAATTGGGCTGGCCAATCTCCGCTAACTCGTAGCGCACCCTGACCCAGGGTTTGTTAATCTTCAATAGTCGTCCCAAATCGATGGGGGTGGCAATCATCACGCAGTGGCAGTTCACCGAATTGATAGTTCTCTCCAGCTCTTTCATCTGTTTTTCGCCGTAGCCCATGGCCGGGAGCAAATCTCCAATCTGGGGAAACTTCTCAAAGGCTTTCTTAATGCTTCCAACTGCATAAGGTCTGGGGTCGATGATTCTGGCCCGGTATTTTTTCGCCGCTACAATTCCAGCACCATAGGACATTCCGCCGTGAGTCAAGGTAGGCCCATCCTCGACCACCAGGACTCGTTTGCCTCTCACCAAATCCGGGTTCGAAACTGTAATGGGAGAAGCAGCCTTGATTATAGTGGCCTCGGGATTGGCCTCCCGAACATTTTTGATCACCTCCCGGACATTGGCCGACTTGGCCGTGTCCACTTTATTGACCACCACCACATCTGCTGCTCTTAGATTCACTTCTCCAGGAAAATACTTCAATTCATGGCCAGGCCGATGCGGGTCCACCACGGTTATATGCAAATCCGGCTCCAAAAAAGGCAGGTCATTATTGCCGCCGTCCCATAAGATCACATCAGCCTCTTTTTCCGCTTCCCGTAAGATGACCCCGTAATCGATTCCAGCATAGACGATACTCCCCCGCTCCAAATGAGGCTCATATTCTTCTCTTTCCTCAATGGTGCAGTTATGTTTCTTCAGGTCAGCCTTAGTTTCAAAGCGCTGGCAGATTTGTTTCAAGAGATTGCCGTAAGGCATGGGATGTCTAACCACCACAGTTTTCTTCCCCAGAGATTTCAGAATTTCAGCTACTTTTCGGGTAGTCTGACTTTTGCCTGAACCAGTCCTGACTGCGCAGACCGCTATTACCGGCACTTTGGACTTGAGCATGGTGCTCTTCTGCCCCAAGAGCATAAAGTCTGCACCGGCAGCCATAGCGATAGAGGCTTTGTGCATGACATACTCTTGTGAGACGTCTGAATAAGAGAAGACCACCCGGTCAATCTTATGCTGCTTAATCAAACCTACCAAACCATCTTCCGGATAAATTGGAATGCCCTTAGGATAAAGCCGGCCAGCTAATTTAGCCGGATATCTGCGCCCATCGATGTTGGGAATCTGCGTAGCGGTGAATGCAATGACCTGAAAACGGGGGTTGTTGCGGAAGAAGAGGTTGAAATTGTGAAAATCTCTTCCAGCCGCCCCCATGATTAAGACTTTAGGAACCTTCATAGACCTCCAAGAATTTAGTTATCTTAACTTATTTCACTTTAATCTCATCCACATCAATCTGGGCTTTCTGCAGTTTTCCGGAGAAGTCCACGTAGATCGACTTCCACTCCGAGAAAACGTCCAAGGCAGCAGTGCCAGCTTCTCTGTGACCATTGCCAGTCTGTTTAGTGCCGCCGAAAGGTAAATGTACTTCTGCGCCAATGGTAGAAGCGTTGACGTAGAAAATGCCAGTGTAGACATCCCGCATGGCCTTGAAAGCCTTGTTCACGTCCTGAGTGTAAATCGAGGCAGAGAGGCCGTAGATGGTATCATTGCAAAGTCTGATACCGTCATCTAAATCATTGCAGGGGGTCAGACCCACTACGGGCCCGAAAATTTCCTCCTGGAAGATAGTCATCTTGGAATCCACATCTCCAAAGACAGTCGGCTCATGGAAAAAGCCGTAGGCGTAATCGCCACTGTTTAACCGATTGCCGCCGCAGATGAGTTCGGCTTCTTTCTTGCCGATATCCACATATTTCATTACCGTTTTCAACTGCGCTTCATTGATGGATGGGCCCATCTCTACTTCGGGCTTGATTCCGTTGCCCACTTTTAGGGCTTTGGCCCGGGCCACGAACTTGTCA
>Ga0209002_10001609_pt1 | contig 18273 bp, 23 predicted proteins | sample Rifsed16ft2_FD_184010 | JGI IMG/M metagenome (GOLD analysis project Ga0209002, IMG submission 184010) | Soil microbial communities from Rifle, Colorado, USA - sediment 16ft 2 (version 2) | ecosystem: Environmental > Terrestrial > Deep subsurface > Rock core/Sediment | place: Rifle, Colorado... | reverse complement strand
GCCTGGGCATGAGCATGGAGCAGACGCGTATCGCCTTCACGACGCTGACCGGCTCGTCCGCCGAAGCGCAGCGGCATCTGGAAGAACTGCGCGACTTCGCCGCCCAAACCCCATTTCAATTCACCGACCTGACCGAAGCCTCGAAGCGCCTGATGGCTTATGGCTTCACCGCCTCGGAAGTCATCCCGATCCTGCGCGACGTGGGCGACGCCACCGCCGCGCTGGGGACGGGCGCATTCGGCATTGACCGCATCACGCGCGCCCTGGGCCAGATGCAGACGCGCGGCAAGATCGCCAGCCAGGAAATGCTACAACTCACCGAGGCCGGCATTCCCGCCTGGCGCTTGCTAGCCGAGAGCATGGGCGTCTCCACCGCCGAAGTCCAGAAACTTGTTGAGAAGGGACTGATCCCCGCCGAGCAGGGCATCCAGGCGATCCTGGCCGGGATGCGTCAAGATTTTGGCGGCTTGATGGCGGCGCAGATGCAGACGGCGGGCGGGGCGCTCTCCAACTTGATTGACGTGCTGGAGGCGACCGGGACGGCATTGGGCGAAGACCTGAATCCGCAATTGCGCGAAACGTTCGTCACGCTGACCGAACTCACCGAGGGCTTCAAGACTTTCATTTCCGTCACCGGCGGCGGCGGTTTTTGGACGAACATTACCAAAGCGGCTGATGAGCACTTACGCAAAGTAGCCGAATCGGGCGTGACGTATGCGGAATATCGCGCCGAAGTCGTCCGCGTCAATGAGGAACTAGGCCGAGTCACGTTTCTATATGATGATTGGGGTAATGCCGTTCTGGACGTTGACCATCTGACTGGGATGCTGACCGAGACCGAGCGCGCCAACGTGCGCAATCTGGCCGTGCTAGGCGACGAGCGTCGCGAAAATATCACCCTGCTCGAGGCGAATAATCAGGCGCTTCTGGACTTGCGCCCAACGCTGCAGGCGCAGGAAGCGGCGGAGCAGACGGCCAAAGAATCGCTCAAAGCCTACAACGACGCGCTCAAGGATTTGAACTTTCTCATTTCCGGCCCGATCCGCGAAGAAGATGAACGCTATATCGAGCGGCGTGATCGTATCCAGGAAGAAATAAATCAGACCAAAGACCGCTTGAACGAATTGGCTGGAATACACAGTGAAACGGCGGCCAGGGAGGCGGAGAACTTAGAGACGCTCGAAACGAAATACGCCGAGAATGAAGCCGCGCATACTGAAGCCACGCGCAAGATCATTTTCAACATCGTCGCGCAGCAGTTGGCAAATGCCGGCCTGACGACCGAGGGCGCGGTGCACCTGACCGAACTGGCGCGGCAGTGGGGACTGATTGACGAGAAGACCGCCGACGCGACGAAGAAAATCATCGGCGCGGTTGGCGACGTTGCCAAATCCGGGAATTGGGATGACTGGATGCAGGAAATTGACGATATTACCGGCGCACTGCTAGAAATCCCGACCGAGATCCGGGTCAGAATTCATACGACCTATGTAGCCACTGAAGCCGCACGGAATGAACCCGTCATCCCGCCGGATGATGACGATGGCGGTGGCGGTGGCGGTGGCGGCGGCGGTACACCGCCGACCACGACGACTACCCGACGAACAACGAGCGGCATTACGCAGGAGCAACACGGCGGCGCTTTCATGGCCGGGCAGACGATTGCCTATAACGAAGCCTGGGCGACGCGGCCGGAGGTCGTCGTGACGCCGCAGACTGGCGGCTATGTCCTGACGCGCCAGGATGCGATGGCGGCTCTGGCGAATTCCGGCAACGTGACGATTATGCCGGGCGCGGTCGTGGTTAACGCCGCGCCAGGGCAGGACGCCGCCGAGATCGCGCGCGCAGCCGTCACGCTTCTGGGCCGCGAACTGCGCTCGGCCTTGCGGAGCGGCCTCGGGACGCAAGGCGGCTAAATGACGACGGCGACGATCAAGCTCGTCAAGGGCGTTAAATCTCTCGACCTGATGGCCGGACGGTATTTGGTGGCGGAAGATTTCGTCCCGCCCGCCCCGGCCACGCGGCCCACGCTGGCACGCGGGTCGAGCGCCAACCGCTTTGGGCAGACGCGCGTCGTAGGGGTGAATGTAGACGAGCGCGATTTTACTTTTGGCGTACACGTCCTGGGCGCTTCGGAATGGGAAAACCGGCGCGGGATCGCCGACGTGCAAGCCTTTCTCTCGCTGGCTGGGGACGAGTCCGAGCCGCTCTACCTGGAATTCAAGCCGAACTCAGATACACCCGCGCCGCTGTGGGGGCAGGACGGAACGATTTTTTACGAAATCCTACATGGCTGGGCCGGCGTCTCGGAACTTTACGGGCAGACGCGCGACGCCGCGCTCCCCCAATGCGCCGTGCGGCTCATCGTCAAAGGCGTGGCTTTGGGGCGCAAGCAGCGGCTCGTCTCGGCCAAAGGCGCGGCGCGGGAAGATACGGTCGGCGCAAACTTTTCGCGTGGGCTGGTCGTCCAGGATGGGGCGCTGACCAACCTGTTTACCAATCCCGTTTTTGGTCATTCGACCTATGACAATGGCTGGACGACGGCGGCGGCGCTAGTCAGCGAAAAAAATACCGACGGAAAATTCATCCTGTTTGGCGCGGCTTCGGCGCGGCTTTATTGCATTACGTCGGCCACCGGCGCATTCACGCAGAGCCTGACGCTGGCCGCGTCGACGCACGTGCTGAGCTGCTATGCCAGGCGTGAAGACGGCGCGGCGGCGACGGCCAGCGACTTGAAAATTATTTACAACGCCATTGAGCAGACAACGACTTTCATATCCGTTGGCAATGGCTGGTATCTCCTGCAAGCCAGCGTGACCGGCACGGGTGGCGCGGCGGCGACGGGTGTCTCCGTCCAGTATCCGCGCCAGATTTACGTGGACGGTTTTCAGGTGCTGGCCGTCGCCGACCAGCGGCCTTTCTTCTATGGCGACCAACTCGGCTGCGCCTGGTCGGGCACGGCGCACGCCAGCACCAGCACGCAGACGGCAACCGTACTCACGATCACCGCGACCGATGACACGCTGCGCGAGGCGCAGGGCTGTGTACGCGTCATCTGGCGTCCGTTCCTGGCTAACACCGCCAGCCTGACGACGCAATACCTATTCTCCAGCGGCGCGTCCGCATTGAACGCCTACTACCAGGCCAGTGACGACAAGTTCTATTTTACCGATGGCACGACGACCATCAGCACGGCGGCGCAGACCTTCGCCGCCTTTGATCGCCTGATCCTGCATTTCGTCTGGGGCCCGAGCGGGATCGCGATTTACAAGGATAGCGCGTCAGCCGCTTCGAGCGCAAATTTCGACCCGGTGACGGCGGCGACGCTCTATCTCCTGTGCAATAGTTCCAGCGCGCAGCAGGCGGTCGGGACGGCAATGGACTTCACGATATTCGGCGTGGAATTGACGAGCGCGCAGGTTAGCGACGATTATACCAACCTGACGCAGGTCGCCGCCGACGTGGAGCGGGTAGGCGCGCTGCCCTGGTTCTGGGTGAAAGATGGCGACGGCATTTTGGATGCAGTCGATGGAACGCTCAGCAGCGCCGAAAAAGATCACTGGGGCGTGGTGGGCGGCATTCCCGGATCAATTCCGTCGCGGACTCAGATCAAAATGCAGGAGAGCGTCTCCACGACCAACTTTTACTTGAGTCTGCTCCCGCAGACAGAATTCTTTTACCCGGATGGCATTTTGTGGAAGGAAGGCGACGGCACCGCCGACGTCGGAAATTCGTCGGACGACGCCTACCAGGCGACGACCGTCACGACCAGCGAAACGGGTTTATTGACCATCAACGCGATTGCGCCATATATTTTCAAGCAGCTCGCCGGTCGGGAATATACCTTCTTCACGCGCATCAAAGACGCCGGGAGCGGCGCGTCCATTCGCGCGCGCTTTGGCGGGAGTGCGAATGCAATTTTCAGCGACGCCTATACTGCGTTGACCGGCTCATTTGCCATCCAGATTTGTCAGCCGATTGCCTTTCCGGTTTACGATTTTTTCTTCACCGCACTCGGCCTGGAACTGGATACGCTGGGCATTCAACTGCGCTGCAAGCGCAGCGCGGGATCCGCCGACGTGCATACGGATTACCTGGCGCTGATGCCCTCGCCGCTCATCAAACTGACGAACGCCGAATCCATCTCCGGCCTGGCCTACGATAGCGAAGTCGGAGCGGCCCTGTGGAATACGAGCAATAATGATTTCCTCCTGCCGACGCCAGCCGTCGGGGACATTCTCGAAGTCGAGCCGGGGCGTTATAATCTCCTGCTCCTGCAATTCGCCGTTGTACCGGCGACGATGACTTTGCAGATTGATTCTCTGACGATCACGCCGAGGTACGCCCTGCTATGATACGTTCCGCGCTTTTAGTTTCTCTCATTCTTCAGGCGCTGCGCCTGTCGTTGGCTTCCATGCCAACGGCTGAGATCGTCCCGACGCCTGTTCCCGCGTCGTCTGAGTCGCTTGTACCGGAGGCCGCCGAAGCGGATTGTAGTTACGACCTGCCGGAAGATGGCAGTGCCGACGCGCTCGAAATCCGCCGCGCGCTCAATTGTTGGAAATCTCTGGGGCGGCCCGGCGGCTTGTTCTGTCCACCGGGGTATGGACGCTTTTTCAATACGTCCGAATGCTGGAAACAAGTTTATCGGTTTGAAGTGCCAGTCTTACCGCCGCCCCTGCCTGACCCTACGCCCGTGCCTTATCCCGCGCCCTACCCATGAATAAGGGCAATCATCTAAGGCTCTATCTCTATTCCAGCGGGACGACCGAAGCCGTTGATCCGCTCTTGGAACTGAGACGCGCCGAACAAATCTCTTTTGACACTTTCTATCCCGGCGGCTTATTCGGGCAATTCGCCTGCTTTATCCCGCGCGACCCGGACGCCTGGTGGCCGTTCAAAGCCGGGCAGCGGCTCGTCGTCCGCAACGGCTTGAGCGTCGTTTATGAAGGCGTGCTCATCTCGCCGGGCTACTCGGCCCAGGCGCAGCGCAGCGGGCGCTGGCTCGTGGCGGCCGGCTATTGGGGGCAGCGGCTGGGCGTGCGCACCTGGCGTAAACCCTGGTGCGATACGCGCATTGATAACGACGCCTGGATTAGCCAGGCCGTCACGGACGAACCACAGGCAACTGATGACCGGCGCGCGCGCATCCGCATTACGCCGAAGGGCGTTGCCTGGGTCGCCAACGAACTCTACCGCGTGCGCTACAGCGTGCCCACCAGCCACACGATTAAGCGCGTGACGATGGACTACGACCTGACGACCTCCGCGGCGGCGGCGTCCTGGACGCTGCGACTGCGCGACAACACTGGCGCGGCCGACGTTTGGACGGTCAGCCGGGTCGCCGCCGGGAGTACGACCGGCAGCCAGGACGTGACCTTAGGCACGCCGCGCCAGACGCTCGACCTGGAACTTATATCGGACGCGACGCAGACGCCGGTCGAAGACGGGTCGGTCTACGGCCAGATAACGAGCGTCAAAATGTACACCGAGACTGGCGCGATCAATCCGACCGAGATCGCGAAGGACTGGCGCGCGGGCCTGGGGGATATGAATGCAGACGAGACGCAGATCGACTCAAATACGCTCACGCTCGAACCCTGGGTAACGGGCGGCGCTGTGGACTTCGAGACGGCGGCGGATAATCTCGCGCGGCTGGCGGCGCTGGGCGACGCGAGTTTCAACCCCTGGGCGGCTTACGTCGTCGAGTCGGATAGCGCCGCGACGCCTAACGGCCAGCCGGTCTTGGCGTTCAAGCAGCAGCCCGCGCTCACCGATTACGAGTACGCGCTGCGGATTGACGACGCGGTGCTGGCGGGATTAGAATTACGAAAAACCGAAGTTTGGAATTGGATGGCGGTCTCCTACCGCGACGGCGAGGGGCGCACGCAATGGCTCACGCCGGAGGACGATGCTAATCTCGAAGATGCGACGAGCGTCACGACCTACGGCCAGCGCGAGAGAATCTTATCTTCCAGTTTCACGTCGAGCGCGGTCGCCACGAACTTCGCGCGGCGGTTTCTGGCAAGTAACAAGGACGAAAAGTTTTACGTCAGCGGCGGCATCCCGGTTGTGGGCTATCTGCGCGGCAAGCAGGGGCAGGTCATCCAGGCCTCGCAACTGCGCGCCGGAAAGCGGGTCAAGGTCGAGAATTACCTGACCGATGAGGTAGGGGTCTCGGCCGCCGGGCTGACGTTTGTCGTCACGCGCACGAGTTACCAGGATGCGACCGAGACTTGTATATTAGAGTGCGGCGTTTCCGATGATCTGGCCGTGCTGATCGCTCAACTCGCTAAAGGCGTGGCGAAATGACCGGCATCGAATCCGACCTATCCGGCCTGACTGTCCCGCAGTTGCGCGCGCTGGCCGAAACCTGCCGCGCGCGGGCGCAGACGGAGATTGTGACGACGCTGGAGCCAATCATTCAATTGGCGATTGTCGTCATGGAACTAGCCAGGCGCGGGGAGCAGGCCGCGCTCGGCCCGCCGGCCCTGCTGCTTGACGTGGCGAGTTTCCGTTGGCATATCTCGGCCAGTCACCCGGTCGCGGTCTACACCGCGCCGGACTTACGGCGGCCCGCACTGCGGATGCAAAAGCCGCGCCTGGATACGGAGTTTGACGTGGTGGGGATGCGCGGGGACGGCTGGCTCTTGGTGTATCGGAACGTCGTGGACGGCGTGGTGAAACTGGAATACTGGGTCAGGTTGGCCGACGTGCTGGCGGGTTAGGGGGATTTGGGGCGGCGCAAGTCGTGTAATATAAGATTTATTAGATGACGCGATGCGTGCCGCGATCCCCCTGCTGCTCCAAATCTTCCCGACAATACATACACAGCCCGCCCCAGTCCTCACTGGATAGCCGGATCACGCGGCAGTGGGCGCAATATTTGGGGAGCAAGGCTGTGGCCTGGGATGCGGGTGCGGGTGCGGGCGACTTCTCCGCCAGCTCCTGGCGCGCGCGCGCGATCCGGCGCGGGTCACTTCGCTGATGCGCCCGGCGCGGGGCGTAACGACGCTGGCGCTTGCCGTTGCGTGGAATCATTCTATTTGGCGCATGAATTCTATGATTGTCTCCAGGCAGCCCACATCGTAAACAGCAGGCGAGTCAGGGGAATAGCAATATCTCCTCCAGGGCGGATAATAGGCCACCTCACCGAGCTTGTCTCCGGTTTTGTTGGTCAGGCAATCCCAGACCATCCGTCCATTTTCCATCCCGGTTTTAGAGAAGTGAATGAATTTATATTTAGTTTTCATGTCTGTTACTCATCTGTTCCGCCCACTCCACGCTCGCCGCCAGTTCCCCGGCGTGCGCGGCGTTTGCCGTTAGTCACCCCATCGCATTCGTCTCCTGCTCCGCCCAGGCCATGATACTGCCGGCCGCTCGATATTCTTCTTAGAGGCGAGCCAACCAGCGCGCCAGGCCGCGTGATAATCCGGATTCTTGCTGGCGCATTCGCAGGGCCGCCCCCTACGCATCGCTGCATAGCCGCGATGCCAGGCCCTCAGTTCTCCGGCTGTGTATTTTCTTACCATTTCAGCCATGTTGTATTTCCCTTTGCCGCATCGCCAGCCAGTCGGCGGCCTGGTTGACCCACTCCGGCAGGATGCGGCACGTCCGGGAATGCACCACGCCACATTTAGGGCAGAGGGGGGCCGTGGCCAGCGCGGGCAGGCCCAGGCGGGCTCGGGTCTTATTGCGCTTCGGCTCATATCTGTCCCGGTAGATCCGCAGAAGAGTCGCCGGGGCTATCTGTTCAAAACGGCTGGCAATCTCGCGCCAGGATTGACCGCGTTCCCTGCAATCCCGCATAAATGCAATCAGGCTAGGAATGCCCGAAAATTGCGATGGCGGGCGTTTTAGATTCTCAGGTATGCCGGGGTGGACTCGGCGTGTTTTCATTTTGTAACGCTTCCTGATGCGCTGGCGGGCAACCTACGCGCCCGGATTTGTTTTTCTGGCAACTTTCACCGTCAGCGCGCGCCCGCGCCCCTTGCCCAGCGTCATGTGTCGCTTGCAGGCGCGCGCAGGGGCGGTAATCCATTGGCCGCACTCCGGGCAGCGGCGGGCGAGCGAGTAAGCGCGGCCCATCCTTCGGCTATCGCTCAGGACGGCGGGCGGCTTGGGCCGGGCCCGGGTGCGGCGTATGGGCAGGCACGCTTCCAGCCGGGGGCAGACAGCATAATGATAATCCAGCGTCAGGCGCGGCCGGCCGCAGAAGCGGCAGCGAATGGGTTGACCGGCTAGAGCGGCTTGACTTGGCACAATACACACTCCCACTGAATATCCGTCTCAATGGTCATCTCCGGTTGCTCGTGCGCGGCGTAGGCCAGTTTCTGCGCGTGCGCGAGTATCGCCTTTTCCGTAGGCGGCTTGCGCCTGGCATAGCGCCCGGTCTGTGCCTTCTCGTATTGCGCCCACTTCTCGGTATGCGCCTGTGCCAGCCAATGCGCCTGCTCCTGTTCGGGGAGCTCCGGCCAGAAGGCGCGCGCCTTGTCGCGCGTCACCTGGAGCGTGCGGAAGAACGACCGCCTGGCCTTGCCGCGCTTTCTGCCATTCCCGTTATCGAGCGCCATCTGCTCCCCGTGCTCCTCGACGAGCAGCGCGTGATGCTTGTGCAGCGTGACGAAGCCGACCGACTCCGTCAGCGCGCGCCACTGCGCCGGGAAGTCCACCAGCGCGCCGTCTCTCACGAATGCCTTGAGCACCCAGCAGGCGTGAGCGCCCGGCGTGAGCGCGGCGAACGTCTCGGCGGCGATGAGCGCCGAAGCCGACCAGAAAGTTTCGCCAGAGTCGTTGCCGATATTGCCGGGGGTTTCACCATAGCCGTAGGTGGCTACTTTTTTTTCTAGTGCGACTTGAGTATGTCCGCCGCGTTGGTCATTTTCTTCATAGGGCGGCGACGAAACCGCCAACGCCGCGCCGTCGGGCGCGGGCGCTTTGCCTTCCGGCAGCCGCGCCAGTTGCGCGGGGGAATCACCATAAGTCCCTAATCCAGGTTGAAGACGACTCCCATTCCGTTTATCCCTTTCAACTTGAGCCATGAATTTTTCGTCAATTGTCAGGAGAGATTTTACAAAAGGCGGCGAACTGATAGCGATGCTCAACTCCCCTTCCGGCAGGTTGGCGATATTGCCGTCCGCTTCGCCGTATCCATGCGCGGCGGCGTTCCCGGCGGCGTGGCGGGCCATGAGCGCGGGGTCGGCGAGCGCGCCGGATTCTTGGGTGACGTTGACGCCGCCGGACGTTTGGCGGAAGGGGGGCGACGATAGAGAGAGCGCGGCTTGCAGGTCGCCCGGCGGCAGCGCGGCCAGCTGGCCGGGGGTTGCGCCGTATTCTGATAGACTACCTAAATGACCATACCCTTTTATATTTCTTCCACGCTTTAATTGGCGTTCATTTTCAAAATCAATATCTTGTGATTGCAAACTGTATGCATACGGTGGTGATGAACAGCACAAGTCCACTCCCGCGCATGCTTCGCGCAGCACGTCGCGCAGATGGCGGCTGTCGCCCTGCAAGAGTACCGCCCGCCCCTGCCCCGGCAGCCCGCGATGCTTGTATGCCCAGAGCGGCAGGTTGCCCCGGTAGCAGTGCGGGTCGCGCGCCGGGATGCGCCGCGCCTGTACCTTGCCCGTCCGCTTGTGGACTTTCGTTTCGGGCATGAGCGCGGTTTCGCACTGCGGGCAGAGCGCGAAGAACTCGCGCAGCAGGCCGATGAAGTCGGCGCGGCCCTGGTAACGCCGCCAAAAGCCGACATCGAAGCCGGGACAGTCGTATTCCATAGCGCCCAACTCGTGCCACTTCGCTTCCAGTTCCACGCCGACCCAATTCAGCCCGCGCGTCGTGGCGTCGAGTGCGCCCAGGCCAACGCCACCGAAGGGGTCAATAATTTTTGAACCCGGCTGCACCCATCTCTGTTCAATGACGTGCTGATAGATGCGCTCGATCAGCGCGCGGGAGAATTTTGCCGGATGGCCTGTGGCCTCGGGCAGGATAGACGCGCCCCAGGCTTTGCCGTAGCAGCCGCGCCACTCGTCTATGACGATACTCATTTTCTCTCCGGCTTCGCCTTGCGCCAGCCGCAGGCGCGCGAGCGGAAAAACTTCTCCGGCAGCACGACGCGCTCCCGCCGCCGGGAGTCCGGCCAGCGGGCCAGTTCCAGTGTCACGCAGCCTTTTTCACGCTTCAGGATGCGCGCCACGCCCGGCCCTTTCCCGTAGTTGGAATAATACACGTCGTTGATTTTCATTTTCTCTCCGCCTTCACGCTGACCCGCTCTACGTCCGCCCACTCCGCGCCCTCGACCAGCACGAATCGCACCGCCCAGGTCGCGCCGTTCATTCGGCCCAGGTACTCGGCGACCGTCTCCGCCGTCCAGAGCGGCCGGACGATGGAATGGGTCTGCGCGGTATGGCCGGCGTAGGAGCGCACGCCCTTGCGCGTCTCGCGGGCGGCGGACATATCCGCCAGCATCGCCCAGGCGGTTTCGGTCTTTAGCTGGGCTTCATAATTTCTCGCGGTCACGATGAAGTGCATGTACGGCAATCCGCGCAAGTTGGCGCGGAAGTCAGCCAGCGTGTCCCGCCGCTGCTGTTCGCTAGTATACATAACCGCCCGCAACGTTGAGTATAACTCGGCGGCCAGGTTCGCCGCCCGCGCCATTCTGTACACCGTATCTTCGTCGCGGTAGGTCGCTTGTGCGTAACGTTGGACAGACTCACGCCCCTGCTCGACAATGACACGGCAGCACCAGCACTCGCGCCAGCGGGCGGCGTGGCCCAGGCTCGCGTGGCGCAGACCGGCGGCGAAGGCGCGGGCGGATTTGTTCATCGCTTGCTCCGGGTGCGCGTCCGGTACTGCGCCGCGTCAATCTCCACGATCTCGATACCATACAGCGCGCGCACGAGTTTTTTCTTGAGACGGTAGACAGGCGTCGGCTCGCCCTTCACGTCCTCGACGACGATTCGCTGTCCTGGAATTCGATAACTGAAATCGGCCTCGTAATAGCCAATCAAATCCTGCCCCAGGCCAACGTGTAACGGATAGCGCGGATGGATGACTAACTGCATGATTTTCCCCGCCTGCTTCAGCAATTTCAATTCCCGATAGCGCGCCGCCTCCGCCTGAGACGCGAAGCGGTAGCCGTCCAGGTTCACTGCGCGGGCGTTGTACTTCGACTTTCGCTCAGTATTGGTCACAGGTCACACTCCGGCCCGGCGCAGCCGCGCGCTTCGGTCTGCGTTTCCGGGCTTGGTTTCGGGAGCGGCAGATTACCCCACCGGAACCAATTCCACGTCCGACGCTTATAGCGCGCCGCGCTTCCGCAGCGACAAAAAATAGTGCGCGTCGTCGTGCGCTCGTGCTGCATTGAGCAGACCGGGCAAACGACGATGGCAGTTCCGTTCATGATTCTTTTTCCGCCTGCGCCCGCCCGCGCGCGTGGATGGGTGCGGCCGGGCAGGCGCTATATAGATGGCCTGCGAACTGGTCGGGTTGGCGATGGAACCAGCCTGACCCGTTCGTTTCTCTCTCGTCCCCGGCCGCGCAGCGCGGGCAGACGTCGGCGGCGCACGCCTGCCGCTCGGCCAGGATGACGGCCCGGATGATCTCCGACAGGTCAAGCGCGCAGCGGGGGCAGATAGGAGACAATGATTTATCAGACATCAGATTTTTCCTTCCCGCGCGCCCGGATCGCGGCGGCAATCGCGCGCGCTTCAAATCCGCTCCCGCTACGCAATTCACCGGCGACAATATAGCGAGGATCCGTCACCCGATCTGCCAATTCGTCCGCCAGCGCCGCGCACGCTTCGCGCTCCTCGGCGCGCGCGACCGCTTCCCGCGCCGCGATAAGCGCCGCGTAGTCGGCGCGTAGAGCGCGCAAGTCGGCGCGCAGCATCTCGATGATTGACTGGCTTTCGGTTTGTATCATCTTTTTCTCCTTGAGCAGGGCGGCCCAATGGCCTTCCCAATTCCACGCGTCTATTATCATCGTTTATTCCTTCGCCGCCGTCTGAAGACGATCTGCGACCGGGCGCGCAGCGGGCGGCTCTTGAGATGCCAGATGCGCTGAGATTTGCAATCCGCAACTGGGGCAGATACCCAGGACAGTGCCGGTAAACAGGACTTCTATCGTCAAATGATTGACTTCAAAAAGTTTGCTGCAATGTGGACATTCGACGGTGAAACCAAAATGGATTGTCACGTTTGCTCTCCCTTCGCCGTCGTGGAAGGCTTCGGCAGGCTCAGGCTTCGACTACCGCTCAGCCGCGAGCGCGCGGCGGCTGCAATGAAACACGACCGATGCCAGAGTTGCTCCACGAGATGCTTGTAACTACATTTTTTGCAGGAGCAAGAGACAAACTCATAGATCAAATAAGTGACGCCTGTTTGACTCAGATTCTTTTTACATCCAGGACAAATGCTTGCAAAAGCATGTCCCCGGTCGTAACTTTTTAGAAGTTGTTGACTTTTCATGGTTCATTCTCCCTTCGCCGTTGGGCGCAAAGTTGTAGCCGCGAATTCCCCTAGGGTCTGGACATCCCAATGTTCCTCGGGCCGTCCACGCCGCGGGAAAGCGATCTCCTGCAACGCGGCTTTCAAACGCTCCACTTCCTGCGCCAAAACAATCGCCGCGCTCGGATATAATCCATGCAAGCCTTCACGTTTAGCAAGGGTGGCAGCCTCCAGCGCCTCGCTGACTGTTTGACAAATCATGTTCTCTCCTTTTTATTCCTCCGCCGCCGGGCGCGCGTCCTTCGGCTCTCTCTCAGGAGGCGCGGTCACGGCGTCGCGTTCCCAATCCATCTGAGCGCGCAGGGCTTCGACGCGCAAGCGGACAGCATAAGCCACCAGGCCGATTGAAACATATCCGCGCGATAACTTTTCCTGTCTGACGCGTTCTTCGGCCTGAAAAGCAAGTTCATTCAGGTCAATAATATTTTTTGGCAACATATTACCAATCCCTTTTCAGCAATCCCGGCGTGACAACGGAATGCCACAGGCCATGACAGTTGTTGCACAAATCTTCAATCGGCCAAGCCTCAGGATTGACTCCGTGCTGGCGCGCCAATGCGCGGGGAAAATAGTGATGCGCCTGAGCATAAGTCTGTTGACAACGAGCGCAATATTTCGGCGGCATCGGCTCAACCCAGGGCAGGGAATCAAAGTTGACTTTCAACTTGGGAATGAATTTGCTTTCCCAATTCCTGCCGCACCGATTACAACGGCGGAATACGACGCAGTGACCATCACTCTCTCGGCGGCGCACGGTTGTAAATTTTTCATGCCCGCAATGAAGGCAATTCATTTTCCGGCTCCAGCACGATAAGTGTCCCAGGCTTCCAACGTCGCGCCGCGCTCAATGGCGATCCGCGCCCACCACAGTTCTTCAGCGGCAGCACTCTGTTGACAAATCGGAATGGTCGGCGCAACGATGCGCCTTATTTCCGGCGCGGGCGGCGGGACAAAGGCGCGCAAGGCGCGCCGATTGATCAGGCGGATCCGTTTGCCCGTCGTCCCAGTGCGGCATACAATTTTTTCGGCGTCGTCCAGTTTGTGCCGCAATTGCTTCTCGCCCCAGGCCGGCGAACAGCGGTGCGAGTTGTACCACTGGAGCGCATCCCAGGCCTCCGCGCGGGTCAGGCCAAAGCGGAAGCACTCACACGCCACGCGCAGGGTGGCGTTGTGCCCGCCCTGCCCACTGACAGCGGCGGGGAGTTTTTCTAAGTAAGCCAGCATTCGTTGATAGGTGTCCATCATTGCATTTAAAAATTGTAAGCCAATCGCGCCCATTGTTTTATTTTTATCTCTCCCCCCCTTAAGGGGGAGAGATAAAAACAGGGTTGGTACTGGTTGGTACTGCCTGTTCAAAAAAGCCTATAAATATAGTGTTTTGACCAGTACCACCACAGTTGGTACTAGTTGGTACTGGTGAACCAGTACCGCCCGGCTTTAGCGTGTCAATCGAGCGGGTAAAGCAGGAAACCGCCGCGATTGTTTTTCTGTTCGCCTAGTCGTTTCTCGATTTTCATTCTCCGTATCAGGTCAAGCGTCTTGCTCCGGTTGCCGCCCACCCGCTCGTAAATCTGGTTGGCCGACAGTGGGCCGAATTTCTTTATCTCTTCCAGGATGAGCGTGCGCATCGTTTCGTCATCCGGGCCAGATTCTTCTTCGCCCGTTGTTTCGGTCGGCCAAAAGCGGGCGGTTTTCAACTCGTGCGTTTCGTCATTTTCAAAAGTGAATTTGGCGGAGAAGGGCTTGACCGATGGGCCGCGCGTCTTGGTCGGCGTGATCGTCACGGTCTCATCTTCGCGCGTGAGCAGGAGGGACAAGTCCAATTTGGCTTCGATGGATCCGTGCCCGCGCAGGGTCTCCCCCTGCCGGGTCGCCAGTCCGTTGCTCTTGCGCTGATGGTGGATGACGATGACGGCGATCCCTGTTTCGGAAAGCCAGCGCAAGCCAGACATGGGCCCGTTCATATCGGCGGAATTTTCATCGGCCTCGCCCGCGATGACGCTCAGGTTGTCAATGACGAGCAGGCGACAATCCCGGTCAATCAGGCGGGCGGCCAGGGTGCGGACGGACTCGGTTTCCCCGGCAGAGAAAATCGGATCGGGCATACTCACGTAGTAGAGCGGCGCGCTATCGGCAATGCCGCGCGCGCGCGCCAAAGCCGCGAATCGTTCATGCGTCCGGCGCTGGCCGTTGTCAAAGTCCAGCCACATGACCGGCGCGGGGAAGGTCAACCGCCCGCTCAGGGGATTGTCGGGTTGTGTCAACCAGCGGTAGCCAGCGGCAACGCTCACGGCCATATCCGACAGCAGCATACTCTTGAGCGTGCCCGGCGCGCCGTACCAGATGGACAGACTCCCCTCGGAGACGAGGCCCTCGACAATCCACGTCAGCGGCTCGCGCGGTGAGAAGGCGTCTTTGAGCGTGAATACCTGCCAGGGATCCGGCTCGCGGGTCAGGAGTTCTATGACGATGGGGGGAAGGGAGGCAATCGCCTGGTGATCTTCCCAGCGGTAAGGATTGCCAGTGGGATGCAGGCTGGGCGGCAGGACGATGTAACCGCCCTCGCCGCGCACATCTATTCCGGGCGCGAGTTTGCCGGCGCTGTTTTTGATGTGACAGCCGGAGGGGATTCTGAAAATCAAATGCCGCCCCCCGCCGCCGGTCAGCGAGACTGCGGTTTGGAGTTGTAGGCCGTGCTTCTGCGCGATGGCCTCCCATTCGGACAGGCCATCGTGCTCGCCGCGCTTGTCCAGGTCAATAGCGACCAGGCCCGACTTACCGCAATTGAGTCCGATATTGGCCTGCGGGACTTTCCCCCACCAGCCGCGCACGGTCTCAATCTTCGTCGTGGCATCATTCAGGCCATGCGTCGTAAGCGGCGTCTTGTCGCGCGGCTTGAGCGGGAAAACATACCAGCCCATCCTGGCGTACTCTTCAGCTTGCTTGCCTAATTCAGACATGAGATAAAAAAAGACCCTTGCGTACAAACGACTCTGGCCCGGCGGCTGGCGAGCCACCTATGAGTCACGGCGCTCATAGATGCCAAGCCAGAGTCATTTGTCCGAAAAGGTCTTGCCGTGAACGACTGGTCGCTACTTCCAGCCGCGCCCGCGCTCGCGCACGGACAGACGCAGTATAACACGGCGCGGCGCGGGCGTCAAGACTTCTTCTCGCGCTCGGCAATCGCAGTCGCAATCGCCAGGAGAGCATAGACGAAAGCTATGGCGATGTCCTGCGCATCCTGCCATTCGCCGAAGTTGCTTGGCTCACCGCCGTCATCCAGTTCGTAAGTGCGCCAGCGTAGCAGGATGGGAACGAAATAGCTAAAGTCGCCGCGCTTCAAGACGGAAGGCGGATTCTCATTCGGACGCGGATAAGCCTCGCACTGAAAACGAGCGTCGAATTCTATGTGCATCGGTTATCTCCTGTGGTCGGGGCGGCGCGCGCCGTTGCCGTAGGGCTGGCGCGCCTTCGGGCGACTGGTCGCCGCCGCCCCGATGATCCTGAGCTTGTCGAAGGATGAGCGGCCACTTGCAGCAGGTCAGCTCAGCCGCGTTGCGCCTCTCCGCCCGTCACGCCATGTCGTCGGCGTTTACGTTTGCCACCCGCCCGCCGCCAATAGCCGGGCAGTTTCCCGGCGTGGCGAGGGAGAGGTGCGCTCGCGTCGCGCGCGGGCGAGTGGCCTATCCTTCGACTTCGCTCAGGACTATAGCGGGCGGACGTGGGCGATGTCCTTGTAATTGCCCTTCGTGCCGTCCGGCTTCGTGTACTCCTTGCCGAGCGTGTAGTAAACCCGGCAGGGCAGGGCGAGGTCAGCCGCCTTCGTCACGTCCTGCGCGGTCACATGCTTGAGCAGGCCCGCGGCCTGCTCGGCCTTCCAGGTCGTTTTCAAGTCGGGGAACTTGTGGCCTTCGGCATAGAACTCGATCTTGATGCGTGTATCCGGCTGAGGCAGCAGGAGGATGCGCTCGGCATCCAGCGTCAGCCAGGTTTTGCCGTCCGGGGGCGGCGGGAGGCCTTCGGTCGCCTGCTTGACCTGCGCCATCACCGCCGGGGAAGCGCCTTCTTCGCGCGCGATAGTCAGCGCGCGGTTCTCGACGGGCGGCGCGGCGGCCGTCGGCGCGGGGGCAAACTTCCAGTGCTTTTCCTGGACGATGCCGGCCAGCGTCGCCAGCACGTCGAATGCCTGGGTATGGTTCTCCGCCCGTAGCGTCAACTGTCCGCCGGTAATAGTCACCCCGGCGGTCGTGGCGGTGAAAGCCACATTGATCGAGACGCCCGACTCCGGCGGCGGGCAGGCGGCCTTGAGTTTTTCGACCTGCTCCTGGGCCGCCTGTTGAAAGGCAACCAATTCCATATGCGCTTGTTCCAGTTCTAGGCGGGCGGCATCCCGCTCTTCCGCAATCTGTTGAATTTCATCTTGCTTGCTCATGCTATTCTGCTCCTTGCCCCGGCGCGAGGGCCGCGCCAGGGCGCTAAGGGTTATTCGCTCCAAATATACTCATCGGGCTTGTCGTCGCGCTCCGCAAGCGGCTCGACGCTGACGACCGTCTGCGGCATCCCGCCGTGCGCCAGCGGGCAGCGCATCGGGTCTCCGGGTTCGGGGACGACGTACTCCCCGAAGCGGCTTTCGAGCACGCAGCCGCAGGAAAGTCGGACACAGTAGAGGTGGGCGGGGGCGCTCATTCCGTCTCACCCATCGCCCGCCGACAAGCGCGGATCGCGCCCGCCGTTACAATCCAACTCGCATCGTCGGCGTATTCCCCCGGCACGTCCAGGCCGTAGCCATTGGCCTGCCCGACGGCGGTTATGGCGGCGCGCAGTTGCATTTCTTCGGCGCGGGCGCGCCGAACTGCGGCGCGCAGTTCGCGGACGAGCGCGCGATATTCGTCCAGCGCCGCGCGCAGGTCGGCCAGCGGATCGGCGGTCATGGCGCACTCTCCTGGCCTTTGCCTTTGGGATGCGCATCAATCCATGCCTTCGCTGCGCTCACCGCCGCCGCTTTGGACGGCTCATTTTCTGTCAGGTAAACTTCCTTGCCTGTCTTGTCGGTGATCTCGCAGTAATAGGCGGCGGCCTCGGGATCGCGCTCCGGCCAAACGATAAGATGCTTGTAACGTATCATGGTTTCTCCTTGTGTCTGATTTCGTTCTCAATTCTCAGGCGGCTACCGCAGGCGTTGCACCTGCGCCAGGGCTATCATCCTGGAAGGGCTGGCTCCCGTATGTGTCCGTAGCCGTGTCAGTCTCCCCCTGGATTGCCATGCACTCCCGGCAGTGGGTGACGCCCGTCATCGCCTGCCGATACAGCCCCCACTCGCCGGGCGAGCCGCACACCTGACAGACAGCGCCGGGTAGGATCACGTCGTCGCCGTGCGCCTCGACGGACGCGCGGCAGGCTTCGGCACGGTCGGCGGCGCGGGCGTCGTTCTGCTGGCGGCGGTGCAGGTCGGCGTCGGTGGTCATGGCGCGCCGCCTTCCGCCAGCAATTTGCGGATTTCTAACGCCGCCAGCCGGTAGCCATCCGCCCGCCCGCGCTGTTCGGCCTTCTTCGCGCGCGTATTGCTCATGCTCTGCGCATCTCGCTGACAGTATTCAGCGCCGGCGTCCAGGCGGCGGGCCAGCGCCACCAGCGCCGCCCGCAGAGCCAGCAGGCGGGCGCGGTCGGCGTCGGTGGTCATGGCGCGCCTTCCGCCTCGACGAGCTTCTCGTGGATGAACTGCGCCGCGAGGCTGAAGCCCTGTTCGCGGCCGGCGGAAAA
>Ga0209002_10001603_pt1 | contig 18298 bp, 16 predicted proteins | sample Rifsed16ft2_FD_184010 | JGI IMG/M metagenome (GOLD analysis project Ga0209002, IMG submission 184010) | Soil microbial communities from Rifle, Colorado, USA - sediment 16ft 2 (version 2) | ecosystem: Environmental > Terrestrial > Deep subsurface > Rock core/Sediment | place: Rifle, Colorado... | reverse complement strand
GCGCCCCATTGCGAGGGTGCCTGCGACCGGGGCCCCTAGGCGATGTGGGGGGTCGACGAGGCGGCCTGTGGAGCGAGGAAGAACTTGCGTCGAGCGGAACCGGCAGCGAGCGGGCGCAAGGTCGCGAGCTGCGCCTAAGGGGACCCCTCCGCGAGCCCGGGGACCCGGTGCGTCGCGAGTCGTGCGGAACGCCTGGCCGCCGGCGTTCAGCCGGCGATCTGCCTGTAGAAATCGTTCCCCTTGTCATCCACCAGGATGAACGCAGGGAAGTCGACGACCTCGATCCGAAAGATCGCCTCCATCCCCAGTTCGGGGTACTCGAGCACCTCCACCTTACGGATGTTCTCCTGGGCAAGCAGGGCCGCCGGCCCCCCGATGGAGCCCAGGTAGAACCCGCCGTGCTTTTTGCAGGCGTCGGTCACCTGCTGGCTCCGGTTCCCCTTGGCGATCATGATCAGCGACCCGCCGTGGGACTGGAACAGGTCCACGTAGGAGTCCATCCGGCCCGCGGTGGTCGGGCCGAAGGAGCCCGACGGCATCCCCTTGGGGGTCTTGGCCGGGCCCGCGTAGTACACAGGGTGCTCCTTCAGGTACTGCGGCATCCCCTCGCCGCGGTCGAGCCTCTCCTTGATCCTGGCGTGGGCGATGTCGCGTCCTACGACGAGCGTCCCGGTGAGCGAGAGCTGCGTCGTGACGGGGTATTTCGACAGTTCGGCGAGGATCTCCTTCATCGGCCGGCCCAGGTCGATCTTCACGACCCCGTGGTCGTGCTTCTTCCGGTACTTTTCGGGGATCAGCCTGCCCGGGTTCCTCTCCATCTCCTCCAGCCAGATCCCTTCCTTGTCGATCCTGGCCTTGATGTTCCGGTCGGCGGAGCAGGAAACCCCCATCCCCACCGGGCAGGACGCCCCGTGCCGCGGCAGGCGGACGACCCGGACGTCGAGGGCGAAATATTTGCCGCCGAACTGGGCGCCGTAGCCGGACCGGTGCGCGGCCTTCAGGATCCTCTCCTCCATCTCGAGGTCCCGGAATGCCTGTCCGCCGTCGTTTCCCTTCGTGGGGAGGTGGTCCAGGTACCCGGTGGAGGCCAGCTTCACCGTCTTCAGGCACGCCTCGGCGGACGTTCCCCCGACGGCGAAAGCGAGGTGATAGGGGGGGCAGGCGGCCGTCCCGAGGGTCTTCATCTTCTCCACCAGGAACTTCTCGAGGCTCGCCGGATTCAGGAGCGCCTTCGTCTCCTGGAACAGGTACGTCTTGTTGGCGGAGCCGCCTCCCTTGGCGACGAAGAGGAACTTGTACTCCGGCCCCTCGGTGGCATAGAGGTCGATCTGCGCGGGAAGATTGGTCCCGGAGTTCTTCTCCTCGTACATCGTGAGAGGGATCGTCTGGGAATACCGCAGGTTCTCCTCGGTATACGTCTTGTGGACGCCCCGGGAGAGGTACTCCTCGTCGCGCGCGCCCGTCCAGACCTGCTGCCCCTTCTTCCCGATGATGGTGGCGGTTCCCGTGTCCTGGCAGAAGGGAAGGACGAAATGGGCGGAAACCTCGGCGTTGCGAAGCATGGCGACGGCGACGCCCCGGTCGTTGGGGGAAGCCTCCGGGTCGGAGAGGATGGCGGCCACCTTCTCCTGGTGCGCAGGGCGGAGCAAATACGAAACGTCGCGAAACGCCTGGTGGGCCAGAAAGGCGAGCCCCTCCGGGTCTATCACGAGGACCTCCTTCCCGTTGAACCGGGAGACGGAGACGTACTCCTTGGTGAGCAACCGGTATTTCGTATCGTCCTTCCCCTGCGGGAAAGGATCCTGGTACAGGGCCTCCGGCATCGTTCATCTCCTCCGTGCGTATTCTGTAGACAGGAAGACCACGATATCCCCGCCGGAAGAGTTCCGTCAAGACGGACGGCCCTCTCCCGGGGGCGGTTACTTCCCGTAAGGGTTCCGGATGTCGAGGCAGGCCTGGTGGGCGGCGATGGCCGCCTGCGCCACGGCCGTCACGATCATCTTCAGGTGCGAGGAGACGTCCCCCACGGCGAGGATCCCCGGGACGTTCGTCCTTTGCCAGAGGTCGGTCCGGACCTGCCCGCTTTCGTCGAGGGAGATACCGATGTCCCGGAACATGGCGGTGTTCGGCCTCCGTCCCACGGCCATGACCACGGCGTCGGCCGGCAGGACGGACACCTTCCCGGTGGCGTGCTCCCGCACGCGGACACCCCGGACGCGGTCGTTTCCCAGGATCTCCTCCACGGTGGAGTCGAGGAGCACGGTGAGCCCCCGGTCCGGCTCGAACTCTTCCGGCAGGCTGCTCTGGGTGCGAAAAGCCGGCTGCCTGTGGACGATGGTGATCCGCGAGGCGATTCCCGACAACCTCTGGACGAGGGAGATCGCGCTCTCCCCCCCTCCGACGATGACCACCGCTTTCCCCCGGAAGGCGGTGGGATCCCGGACCACGTACCACACGCCGCCGTTGCGCCCGGCGAACTCCCGTTCCCGCAGGATGCCCGCTTCGGCGGCGGTGCTTCCGTTCGCGAGGATGAGCATCTTTCCCCTTGCCCTCATCTTCCCCGAGACGACTTCCCGGTCGGGGGTGATCTCCTCCACCCTTCCCTCGAACAGGTCGACATCGGCGCGCCGCGCGTCGTCGATCATGTGGCGGGCGAGCTCCCGGGCGAGAATTCCGGGCGATACCCCGGGGTAGTTGTCGATCCGCTTGTCCGGGCACCAACGGGTGAGGATACCCCCCCACGAATCGCCTTCGAAGACCGCGGTCCGGAGCAGTTTCCTTCCGCAAAAAGAAGCGGCGGCCAGCCCCGCCGGGCCTCCGCCCACCACCAGGACGTCGTAGTCCGCCGGCTTCGGGTCCGGATCCGGGGCCTTCCGGTCCTCCGGGGGTTCTTTCGGGGCATCGACCGCTTCGATGGGACGAACGGTGTTTTTCCGGTTCACAATTCCTCTCCTGGAGAAGAGAATCATTATAATGAAATGGTAGCCCAAATCCGTTTGCGGGAGGAAGGGGATGGCCAAAGTTCCTTATGTCGTGAAGGACGAATGCACCGAATGCGGAGTGTGCGTGGACACCGTTCCCACGGTATTCCGGATGGACGACAATAACAAGGCCGAGGTTTTCGATCCGAACGGCGCGAGCGAGGCGGAGATCCAGGAGGCGATGGACCTCTGCCCCGTCGCTTGCATTCACTGGCAGGAGTAACGGCGCAAGGCGCCGGGAGGCGGTGAATACCTTCCGGCGCCGGTCGTCCAATTTCGATGGAGATCGGGAAGAGGCGAACCGCAAGACTCCTTCTGTGCGCCCTTCTGCTCTCCTCCGTGGCCGCGTGCGGGGGGCGAAGGGCCGCGCTGCGGGAGGGGCCGCCGCTTCCTCCGGCAACGGGGCCGAAGGTGGCGATTGCTCCCTTGGAAAACCGGAGCAACGACATCGACGCCTCCGGGATCATCCGCTCCGCGTTCGCCGCCGAGATCGCCCGGCGGGGGTGGAACCTCGAACCGACGGAGGAGAGCGACCGGGCGCTCCGGGAGAAGATGGGGATCAACTACGGGGGGCAGCTGGCGTCGACGACCCCCGAGCAGGTGTGCCGGGCTCTGGGCGTGGAAGGGGTGTTCTACGGGGAAGTCCGGGAATGGAACAAGACGACCACGGGAATCTACAACCAGGTCACCGTCACCGCTTCGTTCGAATTGTACGACCGCGACGGCACCCGGGTATGGGAAGGGAGCGACACGCAGTCGAAGGCGAATGTCCCCCACGGGGGGAGGGACATCGGGGCGGAGATCGCGGTCCATGCCCTGGGGAACCTTCTGTTGAACCCGATGACCCCCTACGGGCAGGCGGTCGCAAGGCACATCGCCGGGAAGTTGCCCAGCGGACTGCTCGCGGGCCGCGAGGCCGCGGCGGCTCAGGACAACACGACGCAGGACGCAGTCACGCCGGCAGAAAGAGGAGGAACCAGATGAAAAAGGCGGTTCTGAAAGCTTCTCGGATGGGCGCGGCGATCGTTTCCGCCGGACTTGCCGGCTTGATCCTGTCGGGGTGCGCCACGACACCCCCCATTACGGGTCCGTCGGACCGTCCGTCGGCCCCCGCCGCCGCGACATCGAGGGCCGAAGCAAAGGCCCCCATCGTGACGCGAGGGCCGAAGAAGCGGGTAGCGGTCATCCGGTTCCAGGACAAGAGCGCCTACGGGCGCGGCCGTCTCGGCGGGGCGGTCCAGGACATTCTGATGACCGAACTCTCCAAGTCCGGCCTCTTTATCCTCGTTTCGCGGGGGGGGGACCTGGACCTGGTCCTGGACGAGCAGGACCTCGGGAAGTCGGGCATCGTCAAGGAGGGGACGGGGCCGAAGTCGGGAGAGGTCCTGGCCCTCAATGCGATCGTGACCGGGGCCGTGTCGCAATTCGGGGTCAAGCAGAAGTCGGCCACCTATCTGGTCGGCGCGAGCAAGACGCAGACGGCCGAGGCGACCGTCGACGTCCGGGTCGTGGATGCCACGACCGGGCAGGTCATTTTCGCCGACAGCGGCGCGGGAGTCCACGAGGAGAGCTCGACCCAGGTCCTGGGGATCGGCGGCGCCAAGGGGTACGACGAGACCCTGGAGGGGAAGGCCCTGCGCGCGGCCATCTCCAAGTTCATCGACAACCTGATCCAGCGGATGGAGGCGATCCCCTGGAGCGGGAAGGTCGCCGCCGTTGACGCGGACGAGATCACCGTCAACGCCGGGCAGAAGACAGGGCTGGTCATGGGAGACCGGCTCCGGGTCTTCGGCGAGGGACGCGAGGTGATCGATCCCGACACGAAGCTCTCCCTCGGCCGGAAACCCGGCAAGGAGAAGGGGGAGATCGTCGTCTCGGGGTTTTTCGGCGAGGACGCCGCGGTCTGCAGGCGGGTGAGCGGGGAAGGGATCGCCGTCAACGACATCGTGAAGCTGGCGAGATAGGAGGCCCGGGATGAGAAGGGATCGCGTGTCAGGCGGTGGGGTCCGTAGGGCCGCAGCCGCCCTGGTGTTGCTTGGCCTCCTGGCCGGCGGCGGCCTCGCCCTGGTGGTCGGCTGCTACCCCAAGGCGCAGATATACGGCGTGGGAAACGTCGGTGGCCTGGTCTTCGCGGTGAATCCGCCGGACGCGGAGGTCCTCCTGGACGGGGTCGTCCAGGGGAAAGCGTCCGACTTCACCGAGGAGCGGTACCTGAAGGTGGAAAGCGGCACCCACCGGCTGGAACTCCGGAAGGCGGGATACGAGACGTATTCCCGGACGGTGTACGTGTCGAATTCCCTGCTGCGGGTGGAAGCGACGCTGGTGGAGGGGGGTACGCCCCCCGCCCGCGGAGGGTACTAAAGTACCGGAAGGGGGGGCCCGGCTTACTTTTTCCGCAGGGCGCCCCACCACGTCTTCAGGCGCGAGGCGATGACCTTCTCGTGCCCGGCCTCGGAGGGTTCGTAGTAGGTGCGCCTGCCGAGCGTTTCCGGGAAGTACTCCTCGGGGACGAAGGCGTCCGCGAAATCGTGCGGGTACTGGTATCTCTTCCCGTAGCCCAGATCCTTCATCAGGCGGGTGGGGGCGTTGCGCAGGTGCGTCGGCACCGCATGGCTTCCCCGCGACTTTGCGTCCTCCATCGCGCGCTGGAAAGCGACATACACCCGGTTGCTCTTCGGGGCGGTGGCGAGGTAGACCGCCGCTTGCGCCAGCGCCAGTTCCCCCTCGGGACTCCCGAGCGTCCGGTACGTCTCCGCCGCGGCCAGTGCGATCTGCAGAGCCCCCGGCGCGGCGTTCCCCACGTCCTCGGAGGCGAAGCGGATCATCCGCCGGGCGACGTAGAGGGGGTTCTCCCCTCCGGCGAGCATCCGCGCCAGCCAGTACAGGGAGGCGTCGGGGTCCGAACCGCGCAGGCTCTTGTGGAAGGCGGAGATGAGGTTGTAGTGTTCCTCCCCGTCCTTGTCATAGAGGAGGGCCTTCGTCCGCAGCGCTTCCTCCGACACCCCCACGTCCACGGACGGAAGTCCCCGGTGCTCCGCGATCGCGATGGCCGCCTCCAGCGCGTTGAGAGCCACCCGGGCGTCGCCGTCGGAAATCTCCACGAGATGGCGGAGGGCGTCCGGAACGAGAAACTCCCCGGGTTTTGCGAGCCCGCGCTCCGGGTCGGTGAGGCCGCGGCGCACGATCGTCTCCACGTCCTTCGCGGACAGGGGATCGAGGACGAGAACCCGGCATCGGGACAAAAGGGCGTTCCGGATCTCGAAGGAGGGGTTCTCCGTCGTGGTCCCGAACAGGGTGACGGTTCCATCCTCCACGAAGGGGAGCAGGGCGTCCTGCTGGGCCTTGTTGAAGCGGTGGATCTCGTCGATGAACAGGATCGCCGGACGCTCCGTGTCTGTTCGGACCGTTTTGAGGTCCGCCAGGGCCTCCTTGATCTCCTTGATGCCCGCGAGGACCGCCGAAAAGGGAAGGAAGACCGCTTTCGTCTCGGCGGCGATGATGCGGGCGAGCGTCGTCTTGCCCGAGCCCGGGGGACCCCAGAAGATCAGGGAAGGCAGCGGGCGCGCCGAGAGGACGGAGGAGAGGAACCGTCCCTCCCCCAGGATCGACTCCTGGCCGACGAACTCGGCAAGGGTCTTCGGGCGCATCCGGTCCGCCAGCGGCGCGGAGCGGGAAGCCGAGGCCCGCGCGCCTGCCCGGGGGCCGGGGAACAGCGGAGGCGGGTTGGGAGGCACAGACATCTTTCTCTTTTCCTTCCCAACCATTATCCACAAAACAAGGCGAGGGAGACAAACATTTCAACCAGTTAGCCTCGTCGGGATGTCCAAACGAAAAGGGCGGGGAAAACCCCGCCCATCGTTTTGCCATTCCAATCGTAGCTCTTTGTTTACGCCTGGCTGATATACGAAAACGGATCAGTTCCTGCCGGAGGGGTTACTTTTCTTCCCTGAGGACGATCTTGATATCCTCTTCGGGCGATTCCGCGAATTTTCGCTTCGCGATTTCGACGAGCCCCTTTTTGTTGGATCCCCTTCGTCTCGATTTTCGACGTTCCACCAAACCACCGAGCAGGACCCTGGTTCCGTTCTCTATCTTGTATACCGAAAACAACCGTTCCATTTCGCTGGTTTCCCCCCTGTTTTTCAAGGAAATCCCGCAGCAGTGAAAATATTTTAGCAAAATCAATGCCATCATTCAATCTGCTTGATTATCAGGTGCTTATGAATAAATCACCCTTTGCGGGTGGAAAATCATTACTCAAAATATCTCCTATATTCCAACAAGTTGACATCCCGGTCCACATGAATCGCTTCGGGCCGGTAAAGATAAACAATGAAACTCTCCCCCTCCGAAGTGCACCCAACAGTTGCATATTTATGCCGGGTCATGTAGTGTGGCCTGTAGAAGCGCGATTTGGGCACCACCGCCCGGATTGAGCAACAATTCATTTTTAGGAGGCAGATGTGGCAACAGGAAGTGTGAAGTGGTTCAACGACGCGAAGGGGTTCGGATTCATCAGCCAGGAGAACGGGCCGGATGTATTCGTCCACTTCAGCGCCATCCGGGCGGAGGGCTTTAAATCTCTCCAGGAAGGGGACCGGGTCGAGTTCGATATCACCCAGGGTCCCAAGGGACCGCAGGCCGCCAACGTGGTCAAGGCCAGGTAAACCCTTACGAACCCGGGGTGACAACCCCGGAATGAAAAAAACCCCCCGGCGGGATGCCCCGCCGGGGGGTTTTTTTTACGTATGGTTCCCGGTTGTCAACTCCGGGGTGACCGGTAACGCCCCTCCGACATCAGGGTTCCTTGTCGGGAGGGTCGGAAGGAAGAAGGATCCTCTCCCGGTGAGGTTTTTTCAACCACGATCGGACAATCAGGAATTTCCGTTTCTCCACATCATCCCGGTCAGGTGGATTCGCCTTCGATACGGCCTCCCTTTTGCTCTCTTCCGGGGGTTTTTTTATCTCTCTGCCGGCGAACCTTGCCATCACCATCGCCATTCCGAAGTCCAGATTTCCCATAGCGTCACCCCAAGGGATACGGTTCGAACAAGGACCAAATGGAAACGTTCCAAATCTCCGGAAAGTCGCCGGCTGGAATCGGATGCAAGCGTTGAGTTGACCGTGAGAAGAAACCGCTACAGTACGATTGAACGAAGAATTCCATTCCTCGTCAAGCCAAATTTCCTCCACACGTATAACCATCATGAAAATCGATGGAAATGGTCGGTCGAAAAAGCCGATCGCCCGCCAAGGCCCGTTTTTCAAGGGTTGGAAGAGGGTGGAAAACGCACCTTTCTCTTTTTCTCCCTCTATATTATCCTACTCCACCATGAAGTGCGCCGGCATCATCGCCAAGCACACCGACCCCCGGGCCCAGAAGATTGTTTCCGAGCTGGGCGAATGGCTCGAGGCGCGCGGCAGACGCGTCGTGCTCGACAAGGAGACCGCGGCGCTCGTGCAGCACGGCGTTTCCGTCACCCGCTCGAACCTCCCGGAAAAGTGCGACTTCCTGATCGTCATCGGAGGCGACGGGACGCTTCTCTCCGCCGCGCGGGTCGTGGGAACCTCGGGGAAGCCGATTCTCGGCGTGAACCTCGGGTCGCTCGGGTTCATGACCGCGATCACCCTGGAGGAACTGTACCCGGTTCTCGAGCGCATCTTCAGCTACGACTTCGACTACGACGAGAGGATGATGCTCGTCGCCCACGTCCACCGGATGGGGGAGCGGGTCGCCAACTACACCGTGCTGAACGACGTCGTCATCAACAAGGGGGCGCTCGCCAAGATCATCGACATCGAGACCACGATCGGGGAGATGTACCTTTCGTCGTTCAAGGCGGACGGTCTGATCATCTCCACGCCCACCGGCTCGACGGGATACTCCCTCGCCGCGCAGGGACCGATCGTCCACCCGACGTTGCGCGCCATCGTCATCACCCCGATCTGTCCGCACACCCTCACGAACCGGCCGATCGTCATCCCCGACAACATGGAAGTCCGGGCGAAGCTTCGATCCCGGGAGACCGACGTGTTCCTCACGCTGGACGGGCAGGTGGGGTTCGGGATCCGGGAGGGGGACGTGATCGAGGTGAAGAAGGCGGACGCCCCGCTCCGCTTCTTCCGCTCCCCCTTCAAGGACTACTTCGCCGTTCTTCGGGCAAAGCTCAAGTGGGGAGAGCGGTGACTCCCTCCCCACGATGCTGATCGAACTCTCCGTACGCAATCTCGCCATATTCAGCGACGTACGCGTGCCGTTCGCACCGGGGCTGAACATCGTGACGGGGGAGACGGGGGCGGGCAAATCGATCCTGGTGGAGGCGATCCGCCTCGCGCTGGGCGAGAAGGCGGACCCGATGGCCGTGAAGGCGGGAGAGGCGGAGGCGGAGGTCTCCGCGCGCTTCGACCTCTCCGGGCGCGCGGACCTCAAGGAGACGTGGGAGGAGGCGGGCTTCCCGTGGGAAGAGGAGTTGGTGCTCCGGCGCGTCATTCCCGCCGCGGGGCGCAGCCGGGCCTACTTCAACGGCCGGATGGCCTCGCAGTCCGTCCTCGCGGACCTGTCGCCGCTGCTCGTGGAGCTGGTGGGGCAGCACAGCGTCACCCACCTGCTGTCGCGGGCGGCCGCGCTGTCGGCGGTGGACGGGTTTTCGGGGACCGCGATGGAGGCGTCGGAGATGCGCCGCCTCTACCGGCGGATATCCGCCCTTAGGCGAAACGTGGAGGAGGCCGGGGCGCGGGGGGCGAACGCCCGCGAGCGGGGGGAACACCTCGACTTTCAGGTCCAGGAGCTGGCCCGTGCCGCCCTCGATCCCGCGGAGGAGGAACGACTCGCCGCAGACCTCCTCGTCTTCCGCAACGCCTCGAAGATGCTTTCGGCCCTCCGGGGCGCCGAGGACGCCCTCTCCTCCTCGGAGCATTCCTCGGTCTCCGCGCTCTCCTTCGCCGCCGCGAGGCTGAAAGAAGCGGCGGCGGTCGACCCGAGACTCGCCGGCCTCGTCGAGCGCGTCCGGTCGCTCCAGATCGAGGCGCAGGAACTGGCCCGGGAGCTGTCCGGGCTGTCGGCGGCGGTCGACCTGTCGGCCGAATCGATGGAGCGGGCGGAGGAAAGGCTGAGCGAGATCCGCCGTCTGAAGCGGAAGTACGGGACCGACGTCCCGGGACTGCTTGCCATGCTCTCGGAACTCCGGGGGGAGCGGGAGAGGCTCGAGGGGGCGCTGGAGGAGGAAAGACGGTTGAGGGAGCTGTTGCGGAAGGAGGAGGACGAAGCCGTGCGCGCGGCCACGGAGCTTGGCAGGAAGCGGCGCGAGGGGGCGAAGCGGATGGGGAGCGCGGTCGAGAAGGAGCTTTCCCGGGTGGCGCTTGCCGGCGCGAAGTTCCGGGTCGAACTCGCTTCCCGCCCGCCCGGGCCGGAATCCCTCTCGGCGCACGGGTTCGACGAGGCGGAGTTTCTGTTGTGCGCCAACCCGGGGCAGGAGCTGCGCCCCCTTTCGGCGACGGCGTCGGGAGGGGAGCTTTCGCGTGTCATGCTTGCCCTCCGCAACACCTCCGCGCGGGAGCGGGGAAACAGGACGATGGTGTTCGACGAGATCGACACGGGGATCGGCGGGAAGGTGGCGGAGCGGGTCGGGGCGCGCCTGAAAGGACTCGGCGCGACGGCCCAGGTGATCTGCGTGACCCACCTCCCGCAGGTGGCCGCGTTCGCGGACACCCATCTGCTGGTCGCCAAGAAGTCCGGGAAAAGCTCGGTCGCCACCGGGGTGCAAGCGCTGTCGAAACAGGATAGGATTAAGGAACTTGCGCGCATGATATCGGGAGCCGAGGTGACCGAGGAAGCACAGGCGCACGCGAGAGAACTGATCGAGGGAGCGGCCCGGGGATGATCCGGAAGGCCCGGATGGGGGACGTCAAGGCCATCCAGAAGCTGATCGCCGAGTACGCGCGCAAGGGCGACATGCTCCCGCGATCGCTTTCCGAGATCTACGAGAACCTGCGCGACTACTTCGTGTACATCGACGACGGCGGCGAGGTGATCGGGTCCGCCGCGATCCACATCATGTGGGAGGACCTGGCCGAGGTGCGTTCGCTTGCCGTTCGGGACGGGCACATGCGAAAGGGGGTCGGGACGCAACTCGTCGAGGCGTGCATCTCGGAGGCGATCGTCCTGGGCATCGCGCGGATCTTCGCCCTGACCTACAAGCCGGAATTCTTCGAGAAGCTGGGGTTTGTCCGGGTGGACAAGTCCGAACTGCCCCAGAAGATCTGGACGGACTGCCTCAAGTGCTCCAAGTTCCCCGACTGCGACGAGGTCGCGCTGGTGTCCGATCTGTCCGGGACGCGGCGTGGCTGACCGCCTCTTCGATCTCGTGGAACGGGAGGTCTCCCGCCGCGGGGGGGGCGAGGCGGAGCTGTGGGTCCGGCGCGCCCGCGTCCGCCGGTACGAGGCGCGCGACGGCGGGATCGACGCCATCTCCTTCTCGGACACGCTGTCGCTCGGGGTCCGCGTGTTCCGGAACGGGAGGATGGGCTTTTCCTACGGGTTCGGCGAGGGGGAAGAAGATGTCCGGCAGGCGGTGGGGGCGGCGATCTTCTGCGCGGACGCCTCCGACCGGGACGACGCCCACGGTCTGCCGGAGGACGGGTCCCCGGGGCACGGCGGGCCCCGCGAACCGGAGCTCTACGACCCCTCCTGCGAAGGGGTGGGGGAGCGGGAAAAGGCGGACTTCGCGCGGGAGCTGGAGAGCCGTGCGCTCGCCCTCGATCCCCGTATGAAGCGGGTGCGGACCGCGTCGCTTACGGAGACGGTGGCGGAGGAACGGTTCCGGAACTCCCGGGGGCGGGAAGGCGCCCAGCGCGGGTCCTGGTATTTCGCCTCGGTGGACTCCGTGGCCGAGGAGGGGGCCGAGGGACAGACGGGGTACGGGTTCGGGTTCGCCCGCCGGTTTTCCGACCTTCAGCCGGGCGAGATCGCTGAGGAGAGCGGGCGGAGGGCCTTGCGGATGCTCTCCAGCCGCTCCCTGCCCACCGGTCGTGTCGCCGCGGTCCTGGAAAACGGGGTGGCGGCGGATCTTCTCGAGGTGCTTGCTCCCTCGTTCCTCGCCCCGCAGGTGGCCAAGGGGAAATCGATGTTCGCGGGAAAGATCGGCCAGCCCGTCGCCTCGCCTCTTTTGGAGGTGGTCGATGACCCGCTCGACCCGCAAGGGGCCGGCGCCACCGCCTTCGACGGGGAAGGGGTCGCCTCGCGACGGAGCGTCCTGCTCCGGAGCGGGACGCTCGCGTCGTTTTTGGCCGACTCGTTCTGGGGAAGGAAGCTCGGGACGGGGACGACGGCGAGCCTCAGGCGGCCGGGGCCCAAGGTTCCCCCGACCGTCGGCGCGGCGGGGCTGCGCGTGACCGCAGGAAGCCGGACCGTGGGCCAGATGCTGTCGGACCTCAGGGACGGCGTGATCCTCCGGGAGCTTTTGGGGATCCATACGGCGGACCCGGTGTCGGGGGACTTCTCCGTGGGGGCTTCGGGATTCCGGTTCGAGGGGGGCGAGGAGAAGGAACCGGTCCGCGGGTTCGCCGTTTCCGGGAACGTCCTCTCGCTCCTTCGGGACATCGTGGCCGTCGGGGACGACTTCCGGTGGTTCGGAGGAACGGGGTGCCCGTCCCTGGCCGTTTCCGCAGTCGAGATCGGGGGAGTATAGGGATGGCTTCGGACCCGCTGTTCATCTTCGACCTGGATAACACTCTCTACCCGCCCCACGTGAACCTGTGGAGGCTCGTGGACGCCCGGATCGAGCATTATGTGCAGGACCGGCTCGGCGTGGACCCACTGACCGCCGGCCGTGTCCGCAAGGATTTCCTCCGGGAGTTCGGGACCACGCTTCGGGGGCTCATGCATCATCACGGCGTGTCCCCCTCCGAGTATCTCGATTTCGTGCACGACGTCCCCATCCCCGAGATCGTGCCGCCGAGGCCGGAGCTCGAGGCGATGCTCTCCTCCCTGCCGGGGAGACGCGTGGTGTTCACCAACGGGTCCGAGTCGTATGCCCGCCGGGTTCTCTCGGCGCTGGGGGTCTCGGACCTGATGGACGGGATTTACGGGATCGAATTCATGGAATATGTCGCCAAGCCGTCCCGCTATCCGTACGAGAAGCTGCTGGGGGCGACCGGGACCAACCCGCGGGAATCGCTCTTCTGCGAGGACATCCGGGAGAACCTGGTTCCCGCCCGCGAACTGGGGATGTTCACCGTCTGGGTAGGAGGACGGGAAGAAGGGTTTCCCGCACACGCCGTCATCGAGGACGTGTGCGACCTCCCCCGGGTCCTTCCCCGGTTCCTTTGCAACGGGACCGGCGCATCGCAGGAGGGCTGGCTCGGCCCGGAGTAGGACGCGGATGGCGGGCGACAGGCCCCCCCGAAGCGGGGGGGCCGCACAAGAGGAGGAATCGGATGACGGAAGAGAAGAAGAAACGCAGGTACTGGAAACGGGGCCCGCGCCGGAAGAAGGAGAGCGACGCTCCCGTGACGCCAGCCGCCGGAGAGGAGACCGGGGCTCCCCTCGCGGAAGAGGCGGGGAGCCAGGCCGTACGCGAAGAACCGGCCGAAGCGGCGCCGGAAATCCTCGAGGTCGCCGAGGCGGTCAGCGCACAGGACGGCGTCAGGAAAGGGCGCCGACGGAGCCGCCGCCGGGGCCGTGGAAAGCTTAAGGCCGCTGGGGTTCCGGGGGAGGGAAGACCCGGGGCCGCGCCGGAAGGCGAAGCCGCGGGGGAACCGCGGGAGGAACGGGACGTCGGGCAGGAACCGGCCGGTGCGGCGGAAGGAGCGGCCGTCGAACGTCAGACCGGAGAGGAGGAGGCCCGGACGCAATCCGGGGAACCCGCGGAGGCCGCGGAATCCGCGGGCACGGAGCGAAAAGGGCGCCGTCGAAGCCGCAGGCGCGGACGACGGCGGGGGAAGAAGCCCCCGGCCGCCGCCGCGGGGGAGGCGGCCGCTGCCGAAACCGGCGCGGAGGAAGCCCCCCTCCCGGGCCCGGAGGTCCCGGCGGGGGCCGAAGGCACCATGTCCGAGGAGGCCCTGCGGGACGCGGAGGAAGAGCCCGAGGAAGGCGGGGAGGAGGAAGAGGTCCCCGCCGGGAAGGGCCCGAAGAAGGTGATGCTCATGGACGGGACCCATCCCGAGGAGATCCGCGTCGCCATCGTGAGCGACGGCGTTCTCGACTACTTCGAGGTGGAGAACCAGCGCAAGAAACAGTTCAAGGGGAACATCTACAAGGCGCGGGTGGTCAACGTCGCCCAGGCCATCGAGGCCGCCTTCGTCGAATTCGGCGGCGGGCGCCACGGGTTTCTTCCCCTGAACGAATACTGCGGGGGGGCCCTCATCGAAAACCTCGAAACGTGGAACGAGGGGGACAAGCGCCCCCACCTGCGCCCGGGGACGGAGATCCTGGTGCAGGTCACCAAGGAGGAGTCTCCCATCAAGGGGGCGGCGGTCACGTCGTACATCAGCATCGCGGGACGGTACCTCGTGATGATGCTGGGGATGAAGCGGTACGGCATCTCGAAGAAGATCACCGGCGAGAAGGAGAGGGAGCGGATCCGGAAGAACATGGAGAAGCTCACGTACCCCGACCACCTGGGGTTCATCGTGCGGACCGTGGGGGCGGGGCAGCCCCTGAAGGACCTGCGGGCGGACCTGACCAACCTGATCAAGTTGTGGAACCGGACCGTGGAGGGAGCGCGCGCCCAGAAGGCACCGGCGCTGCTCTACGAGGAGCAGGACATCGTCATCCGGACCCTTCGGGACATCTACTCCTCGGACATCACCGAGGTCCTCATGGATTCGCCCGCGTCGCAGCGGAAGGCGTCGGATTTCTTCGACGTCTACTACCCGAAGCAGAAGGACAAGCTCAAGCTGTACCGGGAGAAACGCCCCCTCTTCTTCAAGTTCAACCTGGAGGAACAGATCGAACGGGCCTGTCATCGCAAGGTGCCTCTGCCGTCGGGGGGACACATCGTGATCGACCGGACCGAAGCGCTGTGGTCCATCGATGTCAACTCGGGGAGGTCCTCCCGCGACCGCGACATCGAGGACACCGCATTCCGGACGAACAAGGAGGCGGCCGCCGAGGTGGCCCGCCAGCTCCGGATCCGGGACATGGGGGGGCTGATCGTCGTGGACTTCATCGACATGGAGCACCGCATCCACAACAAGGAGGTGGAGCGGATCCTCAAGGACGGGCTGAAAGGGGACAAGGCGAAAACCGACGTCTCCAGCCTGGGGAAGTTCGGCCTGGTGGCCATCAGCCGGCAGAGGATGGGGATATCCTTCTACGACGTGATGTTCCGGGGGTGCGACCTGTGCTCCGGCACGGGGTATCTCCCCACGCTCGATGCGGCGGTGGTGAAGCTGATGCGGAGGATCCACAGCGACCTCGCCCGCGAGCAGGGGAAGGAGCTCGTCCTGCGGGTTTCCCCCTCCTTACTGGAGGCGGTCATGAACCAGAAGCGGGAGGAGATCGGACGGCTGGAGAAGGTGAGCGGCTCCCGGGTCCTCTTCCAGGCCGACCCGTCGCTCCCCGCTCTCTCGTTCGCCGTGGCGGGGGTCCAGGGGGCATGACGACGGATCTGTCCTTCCTCGAGCGGAAAACCCAGGACCGGCTGAACCGGCTCTGCCGGCGGTACATCAGCGTCGCCTTCGTCTACCTCGTCCTGGGCCTCCTCCTCGGCGTGGGGATGCTCGCCTTCGGGAACGACAACTTCCAGTTTCTCCACGTCCACATGCTGCTCGTCGGGTTCCTTTTGTTCCTCATCTACGGGATCGGGTACAAGCTGATCCCCACCATGTTCTTCGGGCTTCCGAAGGTGGGGAGCATCGGATGGGCGGAAGCGCAGTTCTGGCTCGCGAACGTCGGCCTCGTCGGCTTGCTCGTCGGCGCGATCATGCCCGTGGGGTTCGGCCTGGACCGGATCGCCCTCTTCTTCGGGGCGGTCGAGGCGGCCGCCGGGATCCTCTTCGTCGTCCTGATGGGGAAGACGATCCGCCCGGAGCCGCCGGGGGGCGGCGGGTCAACGTAGCGGGGCGTCGGGGCGGAAATTCCGGAAGCCGTACTCCCCCTCCGCGTCGAGGAGGAAGTACCGCCACTGCTCCTTCCACGAGGGAAGCACCACGAGGAGCCTGGTCGCCCGGCCCTGGGCGAACCGCAGGATGCGCTCCGTGTGGAAGTGTCCGAGGATGACGAAGTCCACGCCGGAGGCGAACATCCGGAGGGCGAACTCGCGGGACTCCTTCTCCGGGAACGATTCCCGGCAGCGCCGGTTGGTCCGTTTCAGCTTCCTCTCCAGGCGGTCGGCGACCGGGAGCACCAGGGCGGGGGGCAGGAGGGACAGGGCCCCGTAGGCCAGGGGGTTCTTCGACACGGTTTTCCAGAACCGGTACGCGAGGTCGGCCCGGTTCACCGTGTCGCCGTGGGACAGGTACACGCTCCGGGACCCCACGACGGCGGTCATCTCCCCCTCCGAGACGGCGTGGAACGTGGTCCCCTCGTGGGTTTTTTTCAGATAGAAATCCCGGTTTCCCTCCACGTAATATAGGCGAAGGCCCCCGCGCCGCAATTCCCGCAGGCGTTCGATCACGGGCTCCTGGAACCGGAAGGTAAGCCCCGGCGCCCCGAACCACAGGTCGAAGATGTCGCCCAGCAGGAACAGGGGGATGTCCTCGGCCGCGGCCTTCTCCACCAGGTTCAGGAAGTTGCGGGTGTGCAGGTCGTCCTGGCTCAGGTGGGCGTCGGACAGGAAGATCGCCCGGTCCAGCACGATGGAGCCTCCTTGTTCCATACGCGAAATACGATAGCACAAGAACTCCGGGGGGATACGCCGATGTCGCCGCTTGCCGGTATCCGGGTCCTCGACCTGTCGCTTCAGCTTCCCGGCCCTTTCTGCACGCTGATGATGGCCGATCACGGCGCCGATGTCGTCAAAGTGGACGAACCGGCGCCGCGGGTGCGCAACCCCTTCGCGGGGGAGGAGTGGGGACAAAGCCCCGCGGACCGGTATTTGAACCGCGGGAAAAAAAGCCTGACGCTCAACCTCAAGACGGAGGAGGGGAAAACGATCTTCCGCGCCCTCGCGGAGCATGCCGACGTCGTGGTCGAAGGGTTCCGCCCCGGCGTGGCGCAGCGTCTCGGGGTGGAGTACGAAACGCTTTCCGCGGTGAACCCGCGCGTGGTGTACTGCTCCATTTCGGGGTACGGGCAGACCGGTCCGATGCGAGGCGTCGCGGGGCATGACATCAACTACATCTCGTACGCCGGCGTGCTGGGCGCGAGCGGGCGGGAGGGGACGCCGCCTGCGATTCCTCCCGTCCAGATCGGAGACCTCTTCGGTGGAGCGATGATGGCCCTGTCCGGGATCCTGATGGCGCTTTTTGCGAGGCAGGCCACGGGCAAGGGGCGCTTTGTGGACGTATCCATGACCGACGGGGCGCTGGCGATGCTCTCGATCCACGCGGCGGCGGTCCTCGCCGGGATGCCCTCTCCGGGGCGGGGCGGCATGATGCTCACCGGGATGTTCCCGTGCTACGAGACGTACCGGTGCGCCTGCGGCGGGTACATGAGCGTCGGGCCCCTGGAAGCCTGGTTCTGGGACGATTTCCTGAAGGCGATCGGGCGAGAGGACCTGGCCGGCCTCCAGTACGCGACGGGGGAAGAAGGGGCGAGGGCGAAGGCGGAGCTTTCCAAGGTCTTCCTCAGCAAGACGCGGGACGAGTGGGTGGCCTTCTTCGCGGGGAAGGACATCTGCGTTTCCCCGGTTCTCACCCTTTCCGAAGCCCTTTCCCATCCCCAGGCACGGGCGAGGGGGATGGTGGTCGAGGTGGAATCCCCCTTTGGCGGACGGGACCGGCAGCCGGGGAGGCCGCTCAAGTTCCGGGGACCGGGCGAAGGCGGGGCCGATTTGCCGGAGGAGCCTCCCCGGCGGCCCCCGCGGCTTGGGGAGCACGACGAGGAGATCCTTGCGGAACTCGGGTACCGGGACGAGCAGATCGCGTCCCTGCGCCGGAAGGGCGTGATCCGGGGGAGGTGACGAGGAGGGAGGAAACCACTTCCGGGAAGCGGGCATCGGGTAAAATAGAAAGCAAAGCCGAACGAACGATTCCGGGGAAACGGAGACCGATATGGAAATGCCGCTTCTGGTGGCGCTTCGGGAGGACGGTTCGGTGGACCCGGCGCTGGATCCGGCGCTTGGCCGGGAGGACCTCCTGTTCCTCTTCCGGAAGATGCTTCTCCTGCGGGCCCTGGACGACAAGGCGGTCATCCTCCAGCGGGCCGGCCGGATCGG
>Ga0209002_10001601_pt1 | contig 18310 bp, 14 predicted proteins | sample Rifsed16ft2_FD_184010 | JGI IMG/M metagenome (GOLD analysis project Ga0209002, IMG submission 184010) | Soil microbial communities from Rifle, Colorado, USA - sediment 16ft 2 (version 2) | ecosystem: Environmental > Terrestrial > Deep subsurface > Rock core/Sediment | place: Rifle, Colorado... | reverse complement strand
CGAGCCGGTGGCTGGGCGGCACGATCAGCACCAGCCGGTCTTCGATCCACGGGGTTGCCGTCAGTCCCGGCAATAGCGGGAACTCCCCGATCACCCCCAGGTCCACCTCGCCCTCGGTCACCCAGCGCTCGATGGTCCGGGAGTTCTCGATCCGGAGCGTGAGGGTGATGGCTGGATGCCGGGCGTGGAAGCGGCCCAGCAGCCCGGGCAATACGTGAGTGCCCGGAGTCGAGCTGGCCCCCACGACGAGCGAACCGGTTTGCACCTCGAGCAGTTCGCGAGCCGTGCGCTCGGCCTGCCGGACGGCCTGCAGCGCCTGGCGGGCGAAGGGCTCCAGGGAACGGGCCGCCGCCGTCGGCCGAACCCCGCGCCCGCTGCGCTCCAGGAGGGTGACTCCGAAATACCGCTCCAGCCCTCGCAGGTGCTCCGAAACCGCCGGCTGGGAGATGCGCCGGGCCCGCGCGGCCTTGGCCACGCCGCCGGTTTCCAGGACGGCGAGAAACAGCTCCAATCGGTGCAGCGTAACGCCCGGTTTGGCCATAAGGAAAACGTAATAAGAGCAATCAATATGTTGTCTTGGACCGATAGCACAATCCCGACGTATTGTATCCCTCATCACCCAGCGCGGGAGAACCCTCCATGACGTCCGTCGCGTCCCCGGTCAGCGAGCAGCAGGAACCGCTCGAGGCAGCCATCAAGGGCGAAGTCATCCGGATGTATCACGAGGTGGCCGAGCATCCGGATAGCGAATTCCACTTCTACCACGGCCGGCCCGCCGCCCTGATGTTCGACTATGACCCGGCCTGGCTGGACCGCGCGCCGCCGGGCGCGGTCGCGTCGTTCGCGGGGGTCGGCAACCCGCACCTGCGGAGCCGGCTGCGGGAGGGCGACGTGGTGGTGGATGTGGGCAGTGGGGCTGGGTTGGACAGCATCATCGCCGGCTGGCAGGTGGGGGTGGCGGGGCGAGTGATCGGCGTGGACCTGAACCCCGAGATGTTGAAGCGGGCGGCCGAGCATGCGCACCAGGCGGGGCTCGAGGTGGTGGAGTTCCGCAAGGGGCGCATGGAGGAGCTGCCGGTAGAGGACCAGAGCGTGAGCGTCGTGATCTCCAACGGCGTGATCAACCTGTCCTTCCAGAAGCGGCGGGTGCTCCAGGAACTGTTCCGCGTGCTGCGGCCGGGGGGCCGGATCTCGGTCACGGACATCGTGAGCGCCAAGCAGCTCAAGCAAACCATCGTCAACGATCCCAAGCTCTGGGCCAGCTGAATTGGCGGTGCTCTCCCGGAGGGAGAGATGTTCGCGTTGCTCGAGGCCGCTGGCTTCAAGCGGATCCGCTCGACCATCGTGCCGGGGTTCCGGTTCCGCAAGGACTCCACGCGCGACGCCGCCGAAGAATTCGGCGTGAAGGCGGTGTTGTTCACGGCCGAGCGCCCAGCCGCAGGGTAACGACCAGAAACGTTCCTCGAACGGGAGGTGAAGTATGCGACAGACCTACAGCATCATCGCAGCGCTGGCTGGTTGGGGGCTGAACACGGGGATCCTCTCCGCTCAGCAGCCGGCGATGCCGCGGCCAGCGGATGGCTACTCCATCCACGTCTCGGCGCCGCACCTGCACCAGGGCCGCGAGATCGGGCCGGTGCATCACTTCTGCAAGCCCATCACGCAAGATCCCATCATCGTGTGCCTCCTGTACGACTCGATGGACCCGAACGCGCCGCTGTCTGGCATCGAATACATCGTGGCAAAGTCCCTGACGCGGCCAGCCGTTTCCCTGGGCACGTGGAACCAGAACTTCCACGACCACACCGTGGAGATTGCCAGTGGGCGGGTAAAGGTGCTCGACCTGCCGCCCGACGAGGCGAAGAAGGTCGCTGACCTCGTGGCCACGACCGACGGGGTCATCTTCCACCTGTGGCCGATGGGGGACGCGTTCCCCACTGGGACCGTAGTAATTGACCAGGCGGTTGGACACCGGCCGCTTACCGCCGACGAATACGCACGATCGGCGCCCAAGAAGCAGTAAGGGCGGTCCGGGCATGAGCGAGCTGACCATCTCCGTGGGCGCCCTGCGGGACCTGCTCGAACGGCGTGAGCCGGTCACGGTGCTCGACGTCCGCCCGACTTCGCAGCGCGAAGAATGGTCCATTCCCGGCAGCCGGCACGTGGACGCCTACGAGGCGCTCTGGGCCGGTGACGCAGACGCTCTGGATCGGGTAGACCTGCCCACCGACCGGCCGGTCGTGACGGTCTGTGCGGTGGGCAACACCAGCTTGCTCGCGGCCGACCAACTCCGCCGGCGTGGCTGGAAGGCGCTGTCGCTCCACGGCGGCATGCGGGCGTGGAGCCTGGCGTGGAACGCGGCCGAGGTCGCCGTGCCGGGGACCCAGGCGAGCGTGGTACAGGTGCGGCGCACGGGGAAGGGGTGTCTCTCGTATCTCGTCGGTTCGGCCGGGGAGGCGCTGGTGATCGACGCCTCCGTGGAGGTGCCGATCTACCTGCAGCTCGCTCAGGGTCGCGGCTGGCGCATCACCAAGGTCGTCGAGACCCACGTCCACGCCGATCACCTCTCCCGGGCGCGCGAGCTGGCCCGCCAGAGCGGCGCCGAGCTGTACTTGCCGGAGCAGCAGCGGGTGAAGTTCCCCTTCCAGGCGGTGAAGGAAGGAGACGCCCTCCAGGTCGGCAGTTCGTGGCTGGAGGCGCTGAGGACGCCGGGCCACACGTTCGAGAGTACCTGCTATCTACTGGACGGCCGTGCCCTGTTCACCGGCGACACGCTGTTCGTCAATGCCGTAGGCCGGCCGGATCTCAAAGCCTCCGATCCTACCGAGACGCGAACCCGGGCCCACGCCCTGTACGCCTCGCTCGAGCGGTTGCTTAGGCTACCGGTGGAGACGCTGGTGCTCTCCTGTCACACCAATGAGCCGATCGCGTTCGACGGCCGGCCCGTCGCGGCGACCCTGAGCCAGGTCCGCAGCGCCCTTCCGCTCCTCGCGGAGTCGGAGAGCGCCTTCGTGGAGGCGCTGCTCAAGCGGATTCCACCCAACCCGCCCAATCACCTGCAGATCGTGATGTTCAACGAAGCGGGGGAGCTGCCGGAGGGGGATCCTACGATGCTGGAGGCGGGGGCGAATCGCTGCGCGGTGGCGTAGGCACCAGCTTGAGGCGTTTCACGCGCCGGCCCTCCATCTCGAGCACTTCCAGCGTCGCGGTCTTGAGCGGCACCCGGTCGCCCGGGTGTGGTAACCTGCCCAGGGTGCCGAACACGTATCCGCCGACGGTCTGGTACTCCTCGTCGCTGAGTCCCAGCTTGTAGCGTTCGTTAGCCTGCGCGATCTCCATGCTGCCCGGGAGCGTCACGGCGCCGCCGCTGGCGCCCGGCGCGGGCTCGGCGCGGTCGTACTCATCGTAGATCTGCCCGACGATCTCCTCCAGCAGGTCCTCCATGGTCACGATCCCCGCCGTGCCCCCGTATTCGTCCAGCACCACCGCCAGGTGGGACTTGAGGCGCTTCATGTCGGCCAGCACGTCTTCCACTTCGCGGGTGCCGGGCACGAACAGCGGCTCCCGCATGATGGTCGCCAGCCGCTCGTCGGGCCGGTCCTGGAGCCCCGCCAGGATCTGCTTGGCGTGGACCACGCCGGTGATGTCGTCCAGGGATTCGCGCACCACCGGGTAGCGCGACCGACCGGCCTGGGCCACCCGCGCGGCCGCGTCGCGTACGGTGAGGTCCTCCTCCAGGGCCACCACGTCGGTCCGCGGGGTCATCACGTCGCGCGCGCTCTTTTCGGTGAACTCGAAGACGCCCTCGATCAGCCGCACGTCCTCCCGGTCGATGCGGCCCGACTTCTGGCTCTGCTTCAGCAGCATCACGATCTCTTCCGGGGAGTGGAGGCGCTCAAGCTCCGCCGCGGCGGTTTTGAGTCCTAACACCCGCACCAGCGAGTTGGCGCTCCAGTTGAGCAGATTGGTGGCGGGCCTGGTGATCCAGGCGAAGACCAGGAGGGGCCCGGCCACCCACCGGCTGGTCTGCTCGGGATAGGTGAGCGCCAGGTTCTTAGGGGCCACTTCGCCCACCACCACGTGCAGGAACGAGATGACGGACACGGCGATGACCGACGCCAGCGCGGCACGACTCACGAAGGCGACCGGCCAGGGCACCGCCTGGAACCACTCGCGAAACAAGACGGCCGTGGTTTCTTCCGCGACATACCCCAGCAGAATGGACGCAAGCGTGATACCCAGCTGCACGGCTGAGAGCTGGAAGTACAGGTCTTGCAGCGCCGTCTGGACCCTCTTAGCCTTTCGGTCACCCTTGCGCACCATGGCGTCGATGCGGGTGCGGCGCGAGGCGACCAGCGCGAATTCGGCGGCCACGAAGAAGGCGTTGGCCGCGATCAACAACGCCACGGCCAGCGCACGGAGGAGGAGCGAGCCGGTGGAGAGACCGGTTTCCATGGTCGGTAGAAGCGTAAGCTACACCGCCGGGCGAGACGGTGGAACGCGGGCGAGGAGCGCGTGACCCAGCCGGAGCCGTCGCAGCGTTCGCTCGAGTGCGCCCACCGCGCCCCGCTGCTGGCCAGCCACGCCCACACGCTGAAGCGCGTGCTGCTGCTCACCGCCCTGTTCATGGTGGTGGAGGCGGCGGCCGGGTGGGTCGCCAATTCGCTCGCGCTCCTGGCCGACGCGGGTCACATGTTCGCCGACGTGGCGGCCCTGGGGTTGGCGCTGTTCGTGGCCTGGGCCGCTCGGCGGCCCGCCACGGCGGAACGCACCTACGGGTACTTGCGACTGGAAATCCTGGCGGCCCTGGTGAACGGTGCCGCCCTGCTGGTGCTGGCGGGCGGGATCGTGTGGGAGGCGATGCAGAGGTTCCAGGAGCCGCCGGTGGTGGAGCCCCGGATTCTCTTCGGCGTAGGATTCGCCGGCCTGGTGGTCAACGTGGTGGCGCTGCGGCTGCTGCACCGGGGCCACCAGCACTCGCTCAACGTGCGCGGGGCCTACCTCCACGTGCTGGGCGATCTGCTCGGCTCCATCGGTGCCATGGCGGCCGGCGCGGTCATCCTGATCACCGGGTGGACGCTGGCCGACCCGTTGATCTCGGTGGCGATCGCGGTCTTGATCGTGTGGAGCGGTGCCAAGCTGGCGCGCGACAGCGTGGAGATCCTGCTGGAAGCCACCCCGCGGCACATCTCGTTGTCCGAGGTCGAGCGTCGCATCGCTGGCATCCCGGGGGTGAACGACGTGCACGATCTCCACGTCTGGACCCTGACCAGCGGTGTCGTCGCCATGAGCGGCCACGCGGTGGTGAGCGACCCGGGCGCCAACCAGCGGGTGCTGGAGACGGTGCAGGGACAAATGGCGGATCTGGGGATCAAGCACGTGACGATGCAGTTGGAGCGGGATGATACGTGTGGTGGATAGAAGGGATAGTAGGGATAGTAGGGATAGTAGGGATAGTAGGGATCGTGGGGATAGGCGATGGTTGGGATGGCCGCACGACCCTACTATCCCCGCTATCCCTACTAGCCGCCCTACGCGCTTGTTTTTTCCCCCCGACCCCTCTATACTGGCCCCACGCAACCAGGTGACATGCAATTAAGTACTTGATTTCCAAGGTCTTACCCGTTGTCCATCCGTAACATCGCGATCATCGCGCACGTTGACCACGGCAAGACGACCCTGGTCGACAAGATGCTGCGTCAGGCGGGCGTGTTCCGCGCCAACCAGCAGGTGGTCGAGCGCGTACTCGACTCCAACCCGCTGGAGCGGGAGCGTGGGATTACCATCCTCTCGAAGAATGCTTCGGTACGCTGGCACGGCACCAAGATCAATATCGTAGACACGCCCGGCCACGCCGATTTCGGCGGCGAGGTGGAGCGGATCCTCCGCATGGTGGAGGGCGTGCTGCTGTTGGTGGACGCAGCCGAGGGGCCCATGCCACAGACGCGCTTCGTGACCCGTAAAGCGCTGGCACTGGGTCTCATGCCGGTGGTGGTGATCAACAAGATCGACCGATCGGACGCTCGGCCGGCGGAAGTGCACGACGAGGTGTTGCAGCTGTTCATGGATCTGGAAGCCACGGACACGCAGCTCGATGCTCCCTTCCTCTATGCATCCGGCCGGGATGGGGTGGCATACAAGACGTTGTCCGTTATCCGTTATCCGGTGTCCGAGGGGAGTGGGGCGGACGGACAACGGACAACGGACAACGGAGAACGCCTTTCGGGCGATCTCACGCCGTTGTTCGAAGCCATCATCCAACACATTCCCGCGCCGCTGGCCGACGCCAGCGGGCCGTTCCAGATGCTGATCTCGACGGTGGACCACTCCCCGTACGTGGGCCGAATCGCCATCGGACGGATCGAGCGGGGGACGGTGCACGCTGGCCAGTCGGTGACGCTGTTGCCGCTGGGGGAGCCCGGGATGGTTCCTCCCGAGGAAGCGGAGCGGGGGCGGGTGCTCAAGCTGTTCGGCTTCGAGGGCGTCGAGCGGGTCGAGCTGGAGGAGGCGTCCGCGGGGGACATCGTGGCGCTGGCGGGGTTGGATGGGGTGGAGGTCGGCAAGACGGTGGCGCACGGCGAGCACCTGGAGCGGCTGGCAGGGATCGCGGTGGAGGAGCCCACCATCTCGGTGGACTTCATGGTGAACGACTCGCCCTTTGCCGGGCGGTCGGGCAGGTTCGTGACTACGCGCCAGGTGCGCGAGCGGCTGTATCGCGAGCTGGAGCGGAACGTGGCAATGCGGGTCGAGGAGACCGACCAGCCGGATACGCTGGCGGTGTCGGGCCGGGGCGAGCTGCACCTGGCGATCCTGATGGAGACCATGCGGCGCGAGGGGTTCGAGTTCCAGGTGAGCCGCCCGCGAGTGATTACCCGAGAGGGACGCCACGGGGAGAAGCTCGAGCCCTACGAGGAATTGCTGGTGGACGTTCCGGATGGGATGTTGGGTGTGGTGATGGAAGGGCTGGGTCCGCGCCGGGCCGAAATGCTGGACCTGCGAAATGTGGGGCAGGAGGGTGCGGCCCGGGTGCACTTGCGGTTCCGGATTCCGGCGCGCGGGTTGTTTGGTTACCGTTCCGACTTCCTGACGGAGACCCGGGGTGAGGGGGTGTTGCATCACCGGTTCTTCGAGTACGGTGCCTGGGCCGGGCCGATCCCGGGGCGGACGCGGGGGGTGCTGGTGGCGGATCGGGAAGGGGTGGCGGTGGGATACGCGCTGTTCAACCTCCAGGAGCGGGCCACCATGTTCGTGAGCCCTGGGGATCCGGTGTACGAGGGGATGATCGTGGGAGAGCACGTGCGGACCGGCGACCTGGACGTTAACGTGTCGAAAGAAAAGAAGCTGACCAACATGCGGACGACGGCGTCGGACGAGATGATCCGGTTGGAGCCGCCGCGGCAGGTCACGCTGGAGCTGGCGTTGGAGTACATCGAGGACGACGAGCTGATCGAGGTCACGCCGGCGGCGATCCGCCTGCGCAAGCGGCAGCGGTTGAGTGGGGACCGGCGCAAGGCGTCCCGCCAGGCGCGGGCGGCGGCCCAGTGATGGGTTCCGAGACCGTGGTAGTCGTGGCAACCGACATTCTTCGCATGGGAGGAGCCATGTGGCCCTGGGAGGCGCCGTCCTGGCCGGTGGAGGCTCGGCGGCGGTTCGACGAGGATGAGGAGGACGAGACGGAGAATTACGACTTCGAGGAAGAGGAAACGGACGAGGAAGTCGACGAAGAAGACGAGGATTACGACGACTACGACGAGGACGAGGAAGACTACGAGGACTACGACGACCTCGAGGAGGATTTCGACGAGGACGAGGGTGGGCCCAAACCGCCCAAGCGGAAGCGGGACTGGGAGTGATTAGATTTGGTGAGACGTGAGAGGTGAGAAGTGAGGGGTGTTGGCCGGGTGGGCCTTCCACGTCGGCTGGGGCCTGTAGCTCAGGTGGTTAGAGCGCACGCCTGATAAGCGTGAGGTCAGTGGTTCAACTCCACTCAGGCCCATGAACTGCAGCAGTCAGCTAACAGCGGTCAGTTAAACGGGTTGCCCCGGCGTCCTTCGGATGTGCGGGGCTTCGTGTTTGTGCGGTCTGGAACGTTGGTGCCAGTTGCCGCCGCCAGTTGATGCAGGGTCCGTCACCCATTCCGCAGGGTGCTGTGCGGGCCGACCAGGCGCGCCGCCTGCACGTCGGCTTCGCTGATGACGTACCCCTGCTCGTCCACCATCCAACGCCGCCACCCGGATTCATCCGCCGGGACACGTGCCAGCCGTGCCCGTGACCACGGGTCCGCCCAGCCGGGAGCGCTCCCGACGACGACCTGGAGCGGCACTCCCAGTTCGTGAGCTCGGCTCATGAGGTCATGGAGTGTGTGTTCGTCGGGGTGCACCCACGGAGCCGGGATCATCTCGTCGAGAAAACCCCATCGGAGTCGCACGGCGCCGTGGAGGCGCCCGTACTGGTAGAGCGCGAAGAGAGATTTGGCGTCCGCCTCGAGGCGCCGGCGGAGCTTTGTGTCCTTTCCGTCACGAAGATACCCGCGCAGCACCCTCTCCTCCCCAAACGGACGACTGATGCCGCACGAGCCCCGCACCAGCATGCTCAAGGTGATCTTGAGGGTGCGGCCCCACCGATTGAGCCGCGTGGTCTTGTGAGGCGGCTCCAACTCCCCGAGTCGCCGCTCGCCGGGGTCGAAGTGGAGGGTCCTGAGAAACGCCCGCACGTCCACCGCCGCGATGATGTCGTACTCTGCCAGCTGCCCGGCGGCCTGGACGACCTCCTCGCCCAAGAACGTCCGGACCTGGCGCCGGCCGACGTCCACCAGCACCATCGCCTTGGGGGCCGCGGCGGGATACGCGTGGACCAGGACCCGACGCATCCGGGCCAGGCGCTCGGCGTGCTCCGCCCGCTCGCGCTCGAAGCGCTTGCGCTGCGCTTCCAGGACGACGGGGTCGGGGCGCAGGTCGGCCCAGCGACGGATCGTGGCCACGCGCTCTCGTACGGCCTGCCGCGCCGACCGAACCGCGTCGTGAGCCGGGTCCAGCTCCCAGGCGCCGTCCTCGCGCGCGCGAACCGGCGCCCCACGACGCCAGTATCGGGCTGAGCCGGCCGAGAGTAACGTCCATCGGCTGCGCGCCCGGACGAACGCAAGCACGTCCTCGGGCTGCATCGCCCCGCCGTGGGCGTCGAGCACGCAGATCGCGGTTCGCTGCGCCGACCACGCACCGGACAATCCGTCGCGCCACGCCTGATCCAGCTCGCCGACGGTCAGGGGCGTCTCGGGCGGCGGGAGCGGTGGCGGTTCCGGCCGTACCAGGGTGAGCGGAGGCGCCTTGGGTGGCCTCAGGCCGAGCCGGAAGGTCCAGAGATCGGTGTCGTGGTCGTGCGGGTCGAGCGCGTAACGGTTCCCGTCGCGGTAGATGGGCGCTCGCGCCGGGCGGCACCGTTTGAGCGACGCCAGGGCGCGCTCCGCGGGCGCCACGCCCGCCCCCTCAAACCGCGCCGCCACCTCCTCGAGCGTCATGGGCTCCCCGCGTTCCAGCAAGGCAACGATGAGAAGGGAGGAGCTGTTGGCGTCCGGGACCCGCGCCGCCTGCTCCAAGTGTGGCACCGGGATTCCAAGGGCGTGGCAATAGGGGTTGGTCGTGTTCATCGCCTTTCACGTCGGGGAAGAGACCGGCAGGGATTCGCCCTGCTCTGGGACATCCGGTTCGCACGCCCTGACTTGACGCCCTGTGCTTGGAAGGGCTAATTATTACCCCGTATGTGCGCACAACGGCAAGTCACGAAGTTCGACACGGATCGCTTTCTGGACACGCACCCAGTGTTCGCGCTGCGAGACGTGAAGACGGCTATGGGACGACCCTCGCCCTCCGCCGTGCGGACCTGGCTCAAGTTCCACGGCTCGCGCCGGCGGCTCAAGGCCCTCGAACGCGGCCTGTACGCACGGGTGCGCCCGGGCGAGGATCCTAAGAAGGTGGCGCCCGATCCCTATCTTGTGGCCGCCGCCCTGCGCCCTGACGGCCTGTTTGCCTACCACTCCGCCCTCTCCCTGCTGGGTGCGGCACATTCGGACTGGAACGTCGTGACCGTGCTATCCCACCGCCGCCGGCGACCTCTGGTGTTTCCCACCGCGCGGGTTGAGGTGCTTCCCCATCCCGCCACGCTCCTGCGCAGGAACGCGACGCAACGAGGTGTGCGGCAGGTGCCCTACCTGGAGACGACGCTGCGGGTGACGGGGCCCGAGCGCACATTGGTTGACGGCTTCCGGCAACTGCGTCTGGTGGGCGGTCTCGAGGAGCTGGTGACCTCCGCGGCGGGCTTCGCGTCCCTTGATTTCAAGCAGCTCGAGGGAGTGCTGCGTGCGTACGACCTACGCATGTTGTACGCGGCCGTAGGATGGTTCCTGGAGACTTACCGAGAGCATTTCTTCGTCACGGACGATTTCTTGAAGCGTCTCGAAGAGCGGCGTCCGGCGGCGCCTCAGTACTTGCCGCGCCGCACCCGCGCGGAGCGAGATCGCGGGCGGATGGTACCGCGCTGGAACCTCATCCTTCCCCACGCCGTGCTCCGCGGGGCAGAGCCCGATGAACCGTAGCCGCGCCTGGTTCGACGTGGCAGCCCGTGAGACTGGCTACCGCGCGGACACGCTCGAAAAAGTGACCCGGCTCGGCGAACTGGCCTTCGAGATCAGACGACACCCAATACTGGGCACCGCGCTGGCGTTGAAAGGAGGCACAGCTCTTAATCTCTGCTTTGGCTCACCGCCCCGGCTCTCGGTGGACCTCGACTTCAATTACATCGGCTCCGAGGAGCGCGAGCAGATGCTGGATGAGCGCCCTCTGGTGGAACGAGCCATCACTACGATTGCTGGTGCCCAGGGATACAAGCTCCAGTGGTCCAGGGCGGAGCACGCCGGCCGAAAGGCGTATCTGGCCTACAAATCCACGGCGGGAGCCCCGGACCGAATAGAGATCGACCTCAACTTCCTGCATCGCGTGTCAATCGACCCGCCGTTTCCGGCGGAACTTTGGCAGCCGGGCGACGCAGAACGACCGACGGTGAAGGTCGTGGGCGTTGCGGAGCTGGTCGCGGGGAAGCTGTGCGCAACTTTGGATCGGGCAGCCCCGCGCGATCTCTACGATACTGCCCGGCTTCCTGCCGTCGCGGGGGCAGCGTGGGGGACGACGCGGCTACGATTGCTGTTCGTCGCCCTTGCTGGTACCCTCGATCATCCAGTGTACTCCTACGGCCCGGATCGCTGGCGACGCGTGACGGACCGCGCCGTCGAACAGCAACTTCATCCTAGCCTGACCCAGAAGGACCGGCCGACCGCGACCCAACTCCGTGAAGCCGCCTGGGTCGTTGTTGCACCTCTGGTTAACCTGACAGCGGCCGAGCGTGAGTATACCGATCGGCTCCAGGCCGGGGAGTTGCGTCCGGGCCTTCTTGTCCCGGACGACGGCGAGCTCGCGGCGCGGCTGGCGCGGCATCCGGCGTTGGTGTGGAAGGCTGAGAACGCGAAGCGTCACAAGAAGCGGAAAGGCTGAACACCTGTGACCGACGGTTCAAGAAAAGACATCGGCGCGATTATCCGCGACGGAACGGCGATTGACAGAGCCATCGAAAGGGCCCAGCGCCGGGTCGTGGTTCGGCACCGGCCACTTGGCTTACCTCTCGTCGTTTGGAAGGACGGCCGTGTCGTCGAGATTTCCCCTTGGAGCGTCGTGTTGCCGGATGACGAACCTGGACCCAGGCAGGCGCCTTGAAAGCTGGTGCCACTTCCGGTGCCACTTCGCACTTGGCGGACCCGGCGTTCCGTTTTCACTATCGCTTTGTGGCGCCCACGAGGCGGCGCTCGAGCGTTCTGATCCCTCGGACGTCTGGCGGGAACGCATCGCCCCGTTCCTGAATACGCCTATGGGCGGGAGACTCCCAGCAAATCGTCAAGGAAGCCTATCATCGCCTCCGACAGAAGCACGGCCACTCGTGGCCGAATGGGCACGCCGGGAAGGGAAGGACCCGGCGGGCGAACAGATCGAGATCGACTTCGCCTGCGAGCTGGCGGATGGGCGCGTCATGACGGGCGCGGTGAAATGGAATAGCCTGCCGCGCGGAGCCGCGGTGCATGAGCGGCACCTGGACACGCTCCAGCGGCTCGCGGAGAGCGGGGTCAAGTGGGCGCACTGGGCACGGGATCGTTCCTCGCCCCTCGTGTACGTGTCCGCCGCCGGCTTTACCTCGGATATTGAGACTGCCGCGCGCCCCGTCGTGACCTCGTCGTGCTGCGGTCGCTCAAGGACCTCTACGGGAGTGCCCAGAGACAGCGGTCAGGTGGCCACCGCCGCGGCGGGAGGTCACGGTCAGTGGTCCAACTGCCCTGCCTTCGCGAGGGCTCGAGAAGGGCCGGGGTTACGAAGTCGGCGAACCCTTCAGTACTACCCAAGCTGAAGGAGTTCGCCGTACTCGGTCCGGAGCCGTTCTACGGGCAGATCACGCCATGGTACTCCAGGTGCGACGTGACCGCCGGCGCGGCGGTGAGGTCGGTGATGCCGTGCAGCGTCAGGTTGCCCATCTTGGCGCCCTCTGCGATCCGGACTCGGGTGTTCACCTGGACCAGCGGTGGTTGCGCGAACACACCGACAAACTCGTTATCGAAGATCAGGGTCTTCCCGATCAGCGGTGTGACGATGCCGCCGGTGACGTTCCACGTCTGGCTTACCGGCCTCAGCACGGCGGCGCCGTGCGCTTCAGCCGGTCCTGCTGACCGAGTCAGGACCGTCCCCGTCACGTCACCCGTGATGGTGCCGGCAAGTGGAGCGGGAAGCATCGCGGCCTGATCGAGCGCGCCCGAGATCGTGTAGCATCCAGAGTTCCCGGCGACGCTGAACAGGCGGTCTGGAGGCGGGGCGGAGGTTTGGTAGGCCGTCGGCATCTCGTCGCCGCACCCCAGCGCCAGGGCAAGAAGCCCCAATGACCTGATGGACCTGAGCATGAGACCCTCCTTGTGGTGTCCTGCGTGGTGTCCTGCGCCAACCGGCCGGGTGACCGCATCCGACCTGCCTGGGGGCGGACCGTAACGAGGGCCGATTCCCTGACGGTCTCCGGGCGGTGACCTGGCAACACCCCCCGCGGACCCTATCTTTGGGCCTCCAGGCGCGCCCAGCCCCAGCCGGTCTCGCGGTTCCCGCCGGCGCAGGCCCGTCGCCTCCCGGAGGGCGTCGATGCACCGGCTCTACCTGCTCGGTCGAGTCACTCTCGTCGATCCGCGCGGCAACGAGGTGCGGACCGTGCTGGCGCAGCCCAAGCGCCTGGGCCTCCTCGCCTACCTGGCCGCCGCCGTACCCACCGGAGCGTGCCGCCGCGACAGACTGTTCGGGGTCTTCTGGCCGGAGCTCACCCAGGAGCGCGCGCGCAAGGCGCTCAACAAGGCCGTCTATTTCCTGCGGCAGGCGTTGGGGGAGGACGCGCTGGTGTCGCGCGGTGCCGACGAGGTGGCGGTGGACCCGGGGCGCGTGTGGTGCGACGCGGTGGCCTTTGCCGACGCCGTCACCACGGACGACCCATCGGAAGGGCTCGACCTTTACCGCGGCGACCTGCTGCCCTCCTTCTATCTCCAGGGGGCGGCCGAGTTCGACGCGTGGGTCGAAGCGGAGCGCACGCGCCTGCGCCGTCTGGCCGCCCGTGCCGCCCGGGCCCTGGCCAGGCAGCGCGAAGTCGCCGGCCAGGTGACGACGGCGATCGTCTTCGCGCGGCGTGCGGTGGAGTTGTCGGACGAGGATGAGCGCGCCGTAAGGGAGCTCCTCGAGCTGCTGGACCGGCTGGGCGACCGCGCAGGAGCGCTGTTCGTGTACGACAAGTTCGCCCGGCACCTCGCGAGCGAATTCGGGGCGCGGCCCGCCGCCGAGACGGAGGCCGTGATCGCGCGCATCCGCGCGCGGTCGGACCCGGCGGACGGCGCCGATGCCGGACTCGAGGCCGCGCCGCTCGTCCTGCCGTCCCGGGGCCCCCCGGTTTCCGATCCCGCGGTCGCCGCCGCGTTTCGCGCGCGTGGGTACCAGATCGAGCGGGAGCTGGGGCGGGGCGGCATGGCCACCGTCTACCTGGCGCACGACGCCCGGCACGAGCGTCACGTCGCGCTTAAGATCCTGGCGCCCGCCGTCAACGCCCTGGGTCTCGCCGAGCGATTCGCCGCCGAGATCCGGGTGACCGCGCGGCTCAACCATCCGCACATCTTGCCCCTCTTCGATTCGGGGAACGTCGAGGGGATGTTGTTCTACGCCATGCCCTTCGTGGAGGGAGAGTCGCTGCGGGCGCGGCTTAAGCGCGAGAAGCAGCTTCCCGTCGATGACACGATCGCGCTGATCGCCACGCTGGCCGGCGCGCTCGAGTACGCTCACAAGAGCGGGATCGTGCATCGGGACATCAAGCCGGAGAACATCCTGATCCAGGGTGGGCAGCCGCTGCTAGCGGATTTCGGCATCGCCCTGGCGTTGAACAGCGCTGGTGCGGAGCGGTTGGCCGGCGCGGGTCTCTCGCTGGGAAGCCCACCGTACATGAGTCCCGAGCAGGCGGTTGGGGCGCTCACGGCAGGGCCACCGTCGGACATCTACTCGCTGGCGGCGGTGGCCTACGAGGCGCTCGCGGGCGAGCCCCCGTTCACGGGCGCGAACGCCTACGCCGTGCTTGCGCGCGTCATGCTGGAGATGCCTCGGCCGATCCGGGCGACACGCCCGGTGCCGGAGCCCATCGAGGCGGCGATCCTGCGCGGGCTCGCCAAGCATCCTGCCGACCGGTTTGCCTCGGCCACCGAGTTCGCCGCGGCGCTCCAGGTCGCCGGCGACGCAAGGCCGTCGGCCCGCCGCCCAGTTCTCTCGCGCCGCGCCGTGGGGGCGGCGACGCTCGCGCTCTCCGCGGCCGCGCTGGGTGCCGCGGCCCTGCTGGTGCGCCGGGTGTCCGGCCCGCCCACCGGGGATGCGCCGGTGCTGAGCAGAATCGCGGTGTTCCCCTTCGCGGTGCAGGCGGGCCCCGAGTTGGCGTACCTCGGCGACGGACTGATGGGTTTGTTGAGCGAGGCGCTCGACGGCGCTGGCCAGCTCCGGCGGGTGGACCCGTTCGCCCTGACCAGCCATCTGCGCCGCACGGGCGAGGCTTTCCGCGATCCCGATCGCGCGCGCCGGGTCGCCTCGCATTTCGGGGCCGGCCGTTTTGTGCTCGGCAGCGTCGCGGACGCGGGCGACGAAGTGCGTGTCTCGGCGTCGCTCTACGAGGTGCGGCGGAGGGCCGGACCGCTCAGGGAGGCTTCGGCCGCCGGCCACCGGGACCGGATCGGGGAGCTGGTGACCGAGATGGCCCGACGACTCCTGGCGGGTGTGCCGCTGGGTCCAGGAGCGCACCTGGAGGACGTCGCCACGGTCCAGGCCGCGAACTACACAGCGTTCAAAGCCTATCTCGAGGGCGAAGCACTGCTGCGGCGGGGGGTGTTCGACTCCGCGGCGGCAACGCTCAGGGAGGCCGTGGCTGCCGACTCGACCTTCGCCCTTGCCTGGTACCGGTTGTCGCAGGCCCTGGGGTGGAGCGGCACCATCAGGGGCGGAGGACTGCCGGCCGCGCTCGAGAGTATTGACCGGGCGTACCGGCACCTGAATCGGCTGTCGCAACGCGACAGCTTGATGGTCGCAACGCGCTGGGCCTGGCACCATGGAGAGGACCGCCTGGCCGACAGCCTCGCGCAGGTCGTGACGGGACAATACCCCGACCTCGTGGAGGCGTGGCAGGAGCTGGCAGCGGTTCGGCTGTTCTACGGCTGGCGGCGCGGGCAACCCACTTCGCACGCCCGCGAACCGCTGAGCCGGGCACTGGCCCTGGATCCCGAGTACCCGCTGGCCGTCGCGCATGCGCGCTGGCTCGCACTGTACGAGCGCCGGTACGCCGACGCGCAGGCGCTGCCGGCTCAGCGATCGATGCGCACCAATCGATTCTTCGACTCCCAGCGCCGGGTCGTCGCGTTCATCCTGGGAGACCCGGCAACCAGAGACAGTATCGCGCGCGGCCTCCCGACTGTCGACGACGTGGGGCTGTTCTGGACCGCCTGGCAACTGATGGCCTACTCCGACAGCCTCGACGCGGCCCGCAAGTTGTTGACGGAACTGGCCACCGCCACCGACCGGGCACCCGTGGCTCGGGCCTATGCGTCCCTGTGCCGTGCCCTGCTGGAAGCGTCCAGCGGCCGTTGGGCGCGGGCGCGCGCGGAGTTCGACCGGGCGGCCGTCCCGACGCCCGGGGTCGCCATGGCGTTGCCGATCCGCTTCGCCGTGCTGCCGGGGTTCGAGCGGCCCGACAGCGAGCTCCGTGCAATGCGCGATGCGCTCCGGGAAAGGGCGCTTCCACCTTTCGATGACCTGGCATTCTTCGAAATGCCCGCAGCCCTCCATCCCTGGCTCATGGAGTACCTGCTCGGCGTGCTCGGAGCCCGCCTGGGCGACAGCACCGAGGCCTTGCGGCATGCGCGGGCGCTCGACGAGGCCCGGACACCGCCGGACACCTTCCAGGTTCGGCACGATCTGGCTCTTGAGATCCGCGCCCTGGTTGCCCTGCGCGCGGGGCGTCCGGCGGACGCGCTGGCGCTGGTGGAGCGCGTCCGGTTCATGATGCCGCTGGCGACGCGGGTGAGCGAGTCACGGCGGACCTTCAGCCAGTTCCTTCGTGCCGAGTTGCTGCGGCAACTGCACCGCGATGAAGAGGCGCTGGGCTGGTACGGCACAATCGGTTTCCACGTCGGTCCCGATGTCGCGCTTGCCGCCCTTGCTCACCTGCGCCTTGGGGAGATCCATGAGCGGCGGGGCAACTTCGTCGAGGCCGCACATCACTACGGCCGCTTTGTCGCGCGCTGGCGCGGCGCCGACCCCGAGTACCAGCCTCTGGTGCGGGACGTGGAGGCGCGCCTTGCCCGGATTTCCCGGAAGGGGCCGCGACGGTCCGGTCGGGGCATCGCGCCCCAAGGGGCCGGGGAATCTCATTGACCCACCCGCGCGGTTCGCGCTAAACCTCGGCAAATCGGCCGAATTCGTCTCGGATCGCCGGAGCTGACGGCATGTGCGTCGTCCCGGTTCTTGCCCTCCTGCTCCAGTCCGCAAACCCCCTCAGGATTTCAGCGTGGCCGTGACACCCTGCGCAGCCTCACGATCGTGCAGGGCAGGGAAGCCGCGGCCAGAATCACAGTCCGACTCCGTCCGCACGGCCAACCTGAGGGTGCGCGTCCTGCGATCGCGCCCGGTCGCCGCCGCGCTCGCCCCAGCCTGGCCGTCGCGGCCGACGGTGGCTTGTCGGTGGCCAGCGACAACGGTCGCGGGCAGCTCGGCCTTGGCGACATTGAGCACCGGAACGCGCCGACGCGCGTGGGCCAGGGATCCGACTGAGTGGCGATTGCCGCCACGAGCCTCGGCGGCGATGAGGGCGGACCGCAGCCTCTGGCTCTGGGGGCGGAACCGCTACGGGCAGCTCGGTGATGGCAGCACCGTCCGCCCAAGCGCGTGAGCGTGATCGGACGGCAGCGGCTCATCGCACACGGGCCCGCGGCAAGGAACCTACCGTTGTCGACGCCGAGGTCTGGAGAGTGGTGCGCAGCCAGATTGAGGAGAAGTCTCCATGATCCACCGCCCCGCGAAAGACACCGCCGCGATCCTCCAAGACGCGTCAGCGATTGATCGAGCTATCGAAGAAGCGGGATACGCTGTCGTGCGACACCAAGGCTGGGCGTGCCCGTCGTCATCTGGCAGGACGACCGCGTCGTGGAGGTTCCGCCTGAGAGCATCTGGATACCGGACGACGACTCGGCCGGTTCGACCAAGTGTACGTGACGGTTGGTCCCACTTCCGGTGCCACGTCACACCGTGAACCCCTCGGATTTGTGATTTTCGATTCCGTGCAGATCGTGGGGAATCGCCTTGAAATCCGAGAACTTACCGGAATCTGAGCCCTGCCCCTCACCGCCTGATAAGCGTGAGGTCAGTGGTTCAACTCCACTCAGGCCCATGAACCAATAGCTATCCGCTATCCGCTGTCAGTCAAACGAGTTGCCCTGCCGTCCTGCGGGATGCGCGGGGCTTCTTGTTGTGGGTGAAGGGGGACGCTGTGCAATCCCAAACCGCCGTTGACACTGGTGCCAGTTTCTGGCGCCCGTTCGAGAGGGATTTCACGGCGGCAGCCGGTGGCCAAGCTTGAGGCGAGCTAACACTTGGGCTTGACGAAGAATGGGCAGTATTATATAGTCTATTAGACCCTATAATATAGTCTGCCATCTCCCATGGCCTAGCCTCAC
>Ga0209002_10001600_pt1 | contig 18311 bp, 19 predicted proteins | sample Rifsed16ft2_FD_184010 | JGI IMG/M metagenome (GOLD analysis project Ga0209002, IMG submission 184010) | Soil microbial communities from Rifle, Colorado, USA - sediment 16ft 2 (version 2) | ecosystem: Environmental > Terrestrial > Deep subsurface > Rock core/Sediment | place: Rifle, Colorado... | reverse complement strand
GGTCGTGCGCCCCGCAAGCCGCGGGCGCGCGCCGTCCTTGCCGGAGATCCACTCCGTGGGGCCCCCGACGTGCTCGCGGCCCCGCGACCAGATCGTCTTGTTGAGGAAGTCGTCGATCCACACGCGGTGCTGCCCGCGGCCCTCGTCCCAGATCGCGTCGCGCCAGTCCGAGTCGATGTGGCGAAGGACATAACGCTTCACCCGCGGGATCGCGGAGGGCGCCCGCTGCGTCCGCGACACGCCCGTGAGGAGGCGCCTCAACGGCACGGCGATCGTGATCTGCTCTTCCTCGCCTTCCTCTTTCGCCAAGGACCTCTCCCCCCATCACGCGGGCCCGCAAGCGGGCTACCGCTTCACCTTCGAGCGGCGCCAGCTGTGGCGCTTCGGGTGCGTCGTGAAGCGCCGGTTCGTCCGGATCATGACCCAGCCGGGGACGCGCCGGTTCCCCTTGACCTTCTTGAGCAGCCTCGTCTTCTTCGCGTGTCGCTTCTTGTTGGCCATGGGGTCCTACCTCCGCTCGATCTTTATGTCGCGCTTCCTCGGCACCACTTGGGCAAGGATCCGCTTGAGCGTCTCGTCGTCGACTTGGTTGCGCAGCCGCCCGGACTGGTAGAGCGCGAGGAGCTGGTCCTCGACGCTCGCGGCGACATCGGGGAACGCGGTCTTGAGCCGCCCGAGCCGCTCCCGGGCATCGGGCGTGAGGATCGCCCGCATGACTTGCTGGCGCTGGGACTCGACGGCCGCGGCCTGTTCCTGCTGCACGGCTGCCGCCTGCTGCTGGTGCGCGAGCTCCGCCATCTTGCGCCGCCGTATCGCATCAAGTTCCGCGTCCTCCATCGACAAGGCCAAGACCCCCCGCTCAAGGGCCCAGCGGCCCTTCAGTAGTACTTCCCGAGCTCCGGCTGCTTTACCACGAGCTCCTTGAGGACTTCGCGGGCCGCGTTGTCCAGGAACGACTGGCCCTTCGCCGTGATGATCTTCCCCTTGTTCTTCGGCTCGTCGGCGACAAGGCCCGCCGCTTTGAGCTGCTGGAGGGACTTGCGCACGATGTTCCGCGAGCCCTTCCGAGGGTGCTTGGGTGCGCTGCCGCGGTCCTCGTTGCCGCCAAACTCCGCCGCGAGCCTCTCCGTGCCGATGGGCCCCAGCATGTAGACCTTGCGAAGGAGTGCGGCCGAGCGGACCTGCCACCAGTCCCGTCGGACGGGCGGCTTCTCGCGGTGCACGCCGGTTTTCACGAAGCCCGCCCACTCCGGCGGCCGGACTTCCGGCACGTCGGCAAGGCGCCGCGCTGCCGCGTCAATGAGCTTGTCGGCAGGGACATCGTAAATCGTGGTCATCCGTTGCACCGGGGAAATGCGCAAAAGCGCTTCCCCTATATAAGGCATCCCGGCGCGCCGAGAGCGAGCCAGATGTCAAGAACTCCACGGGATGGGATGCGCGCGCTTCCCGAGAAGATGGACGCGAGTTTCATTAGGATGAGGCACACGAGGAGCCAGGTTGCGCAACGGCGGTCAAGAATATGCTGAATGAACTCCTCGACCTCAGTGCATCGGACGAGTACCTGGCGGCGATCGACTCCATGGGGACTGTCGTGTTCGCCGACTGCGAGCTGCTCGACTTTTTCGGACGCCTGCCCTGCGAGGTCGGGCAGGTCAATGTGGGCGAGATCCTCAAGGGGCCGGAACTTGCCTGGCTCGCGCGCGAAGTGGGCCGCATGTTCGCCGACGGGCCCGGCTTGGAAGGCCATGTCTTCAAGGCCCGGGCGCGGACGGGCACGCGGGTCCCGTTCCTGCTCACGCTCACGCGGCTCGACCAGCCGGACGGGCGCGTGTTTGTCGTCGCGATGCTCCGCCCCATGGCGAGCTGAGCGCGGCTTTGCGGGCCCCCTGCGCCCTAGAGCTTGTCCCACTTCGCGATCGGCTCGCCAAGGTCGCGGATCGGCTGCTCGCAAACGGGGCACAGGAGCTTGATGCCCGCCGTCACGTGCTCGACCTGGTTGAAGCGCTCGAGGCACACGTCGCACAGGAACTCGCCGCACTCCGTGTGGCGGTGCGAGGCGCCGCGGATCTTGCAGGCCGAGCAGTAGACGCGGGGGCGCTGGACCGGCGGGCCCTCGACGGCGTCCGGGGCCGCGCCTCCCGCGTACTTCGACATCTCGCGCGAAAGCGCCGGGGCCGCGTGGACGGGCTGCGGGCCCTTCACGTCGAAGACGAACTCGGGCTCCTCTTCGCGGACCTTTCGCTTCTTTAAGTCGCCTTCGGCCGCAAGGTCGTCATCCTCTTGGCGCACCTTCCACCCCGCGTCCTTGATCGAGCCGATCGTGACCTCCGAGGGGGGGATCTCGAGTTCCCGCTCGAGCGACTTGAGGATCTGGAGCACGCGCTTCGAGCGCAGGATCCCTGCGCCGAGCCTCACGGAGACCTCGCGCAGGTTCCGCCGCTCCGGCGGGATCTCGACGGCTTGGCTCACCGCGCGCTCGAGCTCGGGGGTCACCGTGCGCTTCGGGTCGATCTTCACGCGGTCGACCTCGCCGATGTACTTCAGGATCTTCTTCGCCCGGCGGATCGAGGTCTCGGGGAACTCGTGGAGGAGCTGCGCGAGCGTCACGCGGATCGGCTCGCCCTGCGAGGCCGCCTCGGGGGTCACGAGGAACTTGAGCACGGCGGCCGACGCGCGCTCGAGGTCGATGAGCTCCTCGCGGGAGATTGCAATGAGGTCGAGCTTCGGCTCGCTTGCAAGGTAGCCCAGCGCGTCGTCGAGGTGCTGGATCGGCACGCCCGCGGTCTTGAAGGCCTCCTCGCGCGTGGGCTTGCGCCCGTGGGCGAACTCGAAGTCGAGGACGCGCCGCGCGTGGCGCTCGACCTCCCGCTCCTTGAGCACATCCTGGCACTCCGTGCGAAGCTCGAGGGCGCGCTCGTCCTTGGGGTCGAGCTTGTGGGCCTTGTCGAAGCACGGGAGGGCGTCGTCGAAGCGCTTCAGCGAGCGGTACGCGACGCCCTTGTTCTTCCAGGTCCTCGCGCTCTCGGGGTCGATCACGAGGGACCGGTCGTACGAGACGATCGCCTCCTCGAAGCGGTCGAGGTTGTCGAGGCAGATCCCGCGGTTCTCCCAGGCCGCGGCGTCCTTCGGGTCCTCCTTGAGCATGAGGTCGATGAGGCGAAGGGCGCCCTCGAAGTCGCGCTTCTCCATCCGGATGCGCGAGAGGTTGTAGAGGACCTCGGCCGAGTTCGGCTTGAGCTCCCTCGCGCGCTCCAGGGCGGCCTCCGCATCGTCGATGCGCCCGAGCCGGTAGAGGCAGATCCCGTGGTTGAGGTGCGCGTTGGCGTCCTTCGGGTTCGCGCGCGCGGCGGCCTCGAAGGCGGCGACGGCCGCGGCGTTGTCGCCCGTGTCGGCAAGCGCCTTGCCCTTGTTGTTGAGCAGCATGCCGTCTTCGGGCGCAAGCTTCAGGCCCTCCTCGTAGGACTCGAGGGCCTTCGTGTGCATGTCGAGGGCGGAGTACGAGAGGCCGAGGAGGTTGAAGTTCGAAGGGTCTTTCGCGTTGATCTCACAGGCGGCCCGGAAGCAGGCGAGGGCTTCCCGGTGGTCGCCGAGCTTGCGCAGCGCGAGCCCCTTGTTCACGAGCGCGTGCTCGGCCTTGGGGTTCACCTCGAGGGCCTTCGAGAAGTACAGGACCGCCTCCTTGTGGCGGCCGGCAAGCGTAAGGACGTACCCCCGGTCGTTGAGGGCGTTCACGTCCCTGGGCTCCAGGGCGAGCAGGAGGTCGAGGGCCTCGAGGGCGCCTTCGAGCTTGCCGAGGTTGCGCCGGGCGACCCCGAGGTCGAAGAGGGCGTCCGTGTCCTTCGGGTCCCTCTTCACGAGGCCGAGGCAGAGGGTCTCGAGGGCCTCGTCGTGGCGCAGCGCCCGCAGGGTGTCCTTGAGCCGTCCGGCGACGGCGCGGTCGTCCGGCAGCGCGCCGTGCGCGCGGCGGAAGGGGTCGAGCGCCTTTGCCGGGTCGCCTGCAGCCTCGAAGGCCTCGCCAAGCTGGATATCGACCTGCGGGTCGGCGGGGTCGACCGCGCGCGCGCGCTCGAGGAAGGCCGCGGCCTCGAGGGGACGGCCGGCGCGCATCTCAAGGGACGCCGCCTGCCGCAGCGCGGAAAGGTCCTTGCCGTTAAGGGCAAGCGCCTTGTCAAGCGCCGCGCGCGCGTCGTCCGTGCGCGAGACGGCCTCAAGGGCTTCGGCGAAGAGCAGCCACCCCTCCGCGCGGCCGGGGTGCGCACGCGTGAGCGCGTCGAGGTCGGCAAGCGCGTCGCGCGCAAGGCCCCGAGATAGAAGGAGGGACGCGCGCTGGGAAAGGGCCTCGGCGTTCGTGGGCTCGACCTCGATGGCCTTGGCGAGGCAACGCCGGGCGGCCTCGGACTCGCCGGCCTGCTGGTGGAGGGAGGCCTTGTAGAGCCAGAGCTTCACGTTCTTCGGGTCGATGCCGATCGCGACGTCCATCTCCGCAACGGCCTCGCGCCTCTGCCCCATCGCCGCCTGCGACTCGGCCTTCAGCCGGTGCGCGGCCACGTTCTCCTTGTCCTTGGAAAGCACCTTGTCGAACGCCTCGACGGCCTCGCGGTGCCGCCCAAGCTTCTGGAGACACTGGCCCCGGCGCGTGGCGGCAAAGGCCTGCGCGGGGTCCTGCGTAAGGAGGCCGTTGTAGGCTTCGAGGGCCCCCTCAAAGCGCGCGAGCTCGAAGAGCGCCTCGCCGCGGTCGAGGAACGCGGCCTTGTCCCGCGGGTCGATGCGCAGGACCGACTCGCTCGCGAGGGCGACCTCCTCGTGCTCGCCGAGCGACTTGTGCCCGGCGGCCTTGAGGCGCCACAGCGCGAGGGACGTGGCATTGTGGGCGAGGCCTTCGGAGGCGGCCACGACGGACGCGCGCCAGTTCGCGAGGTTCGCGAGCGAGCGGGACTTCTCAAGCGCCGCGCGCTCGCTTGAAGGCGCGGCGGCAAGGAGGAGGTCGGCGACCTTGAGGTAGACCTCGTCGCGCCGGGGCTCGATCCCGTCGAGCGCCGTGAGCGCGAGCTCGAAGGCCGCGCTGTCGCCGGGGTCGACCTTCGCCGCGGCAAGGCCCGCGTCGAGCGCGGCGTCCATCCGGCCGACCTTGAGGAGCGCGGCCGCCTTCCGCCTGAAGTGGGGCGCGTCCGCCGCCCCGGCCCGCTCGGCGCCCTCGATCGCCTGGAGCGCCTCGGCGTGTCGCCCGAGCGCGGTCTTCACCTCGGCGTTTTCCCGCCAGAGCTCCACGTCGTTCGGCTTGATCGTGCAGGCCCGGTCGAAGTGGACCGAGGCTTCCTCCGCCTTCCCCCGGCCGGCCAGGAGCCGCGCGGCTTCGACCCAGGGCCGCCCTTCCTCGGGCGCGAGCCTTGTGACCTTCTTCCACGCGCCGAGCGCGCCCTCGTCGTCCTTGAGGAGCGAAAGGAGCCGGGCGCGCTGGATGTTCGCCTCCTTGTGGGAGGGGCCGAGAAGGACGGAATCGTCGGCCACCTTGAGCGCGGCCTTCAGGTCGCCCGCGTCCTCGAGGAGGAGGGATTCGTAGACGCGGGGAAGCGGGTCCTGCGGCGAGAGCTCCGCGGCCTTCTTCGACCACTTCATCGCGTCGGCCGGCTCTTTGAGGCCCCGCGCGATCTTCGCCCGCGCCATCCAAAAGAGGGGATTGCCTGGCTCGAGCTCGGTGAGCTGAGCGGCCCACTTCATTTCGTCGGGCTGGAGCTCAAGGAGGCGGCGGAAGAGGACGGCCGCGCCCTCGTTCTCGTGGCGGCGCAGGAGGAAGGAGGCCTTCGCCTCGACCGCCCGCGGCTCCTTGGGGTTCGCCCCGATCCCGCGGTCGAGGTACTTCGTCGCCTCCCCCGGGTTCCCTGCGTCTTCGAAGGCCTGCGCAAGCGCGTGGAACGCCCCCAGGTGCGCGCCGTAGGACTCGAGCGCCTTGTTCCACGCGGCAAGCGCGCGTACCCGGTCCTTTAGCGCCATGAACCCGTGGCCGACCGCGACGTACCGGTCGGCAAGCGCGGGGCGCGCCTCGGCGACCTTCGTGCGGTGCTTGTCGAGGTACTCCTCGGCCTTCTCCCAAGCGGCCGGCGCCTTGTCGGGCCGCGCGCCGCGCGCCTTGTTAATGAGCCCCTCGGCATCCTCAAGGACGGACTCCTCGCTCTTCGAGAAGAAGCCCAACGGACGCGCCCACCCGCCGCGCTTCAGGCGGCGTCCTCTCTAAACCCCGCGCGCGATATATAACTCGGGGGCCGCGCCGCCACGGTTGGAGAAGCGAGAGCGCGCGCCCCCAAGGACGCTGGCCCCCTCCCCTCAACTGTTAAATAACACGCCTCGAATGCGTCGCCCCTTCCGGGGTTTGTCGAAATGGGGCCGCGCTCCGGACACTTCCTCTTCAAGAAGGGGACGAAGTGGAAGGACCTCCTCGAGGGCTACGAGGGGATGCTGAAGCTCTTCCTCCAGGAGACGGGGCAGCTAAGCGACGAAGAGTTCTTCGACCGGATGCTCGTGCGCCAGGACCTCGAGGACCTCACGGCGAACCGCAAGCCCTCGGGGTACAACCGGAACAACAAGGTGCGCCTCCTCTTCCCGCTGCGGGACGACGGGCTCATCGAGATGTTCATCTACCGGTCGACGCGCGACGAGGACATCGTGCGCGTGACGAACCTGATCTCGGACTACCTCAACGAGCACAAGCTCGACCACGAGGTCAAGTGGGACGAGATGTTCCTCTACGAGCTCAAGGAGCGGCGCCGGAAGTAGCCGAGGCAGGGTACACCCCGAGGCAGACCATGGGGCCAAGGTTCTTGTCGGGCGGGCCAATGCGGAGCCGTGCACGGCAGGCGCGACCCCGCGGACTTGGGTGAGGATGGCGGCGGCGAGGCGCCCGGGCGCCCGCGCAAGCCAGCGCCCTTCCCCTCGGACATCCCGGCGTTTGTGAAGGTCCGCGAGCGCCCGCTCAAGACCCACCTGTTGGGCCGGGGCGGCACCGTTTTCGTGTGCCCGACGGGGTGGGGCTTGCCCGGCGAGATGTCGCTAAGCGTTGTCCGCCCCTATGCCGACCTCGCGCGCTTCTTCACCTTCGACCCGTCGGGGACCGGCGAATCGACGGGGATCCGCGCGAAAGAGGACCTCGGCAGCCGCGGCATCGCGAGCGACTCGTCGGGCATGCTCCTCAGGCTCAAGCTGCGGCCCCACGCGCTCTTCGGCCACTCGCACGGCGGGTGCGCGGCGCTTCGCGTGGCGATCAACCACCCCGAACTCGTGAGGCGGCTTGTCGTGGTGGCCACGACGCCGGGCGACGGGGGGCGCGACCCGTGGAACTGGCGCGGCGTGCTCGGCGACGAGGCGCCGAGAGCGCCGCTCGAAGGACGCGGCGAGCTCCTGGCCGTCACGCGCCGCATCATGGTGAATTCGCTCGCCGACCCCCGGAAGGCGCCCGAGGCCTTCGGCGGGCTCGAGGAGAAGCCGTGGAAAGTCGCCGTCGAGCGCTTCAACGCGCTGCCAAAGGACGGGCGGATGCTCGACCTCAAGGGCAAGCTCCAGCACATCCAGGCCCCGACGCTCGTCGTGGCGGGCGCAAGGGACCCGATCGTGCCCCTCGAGGCGGCCGAAGCGATCCGCGCGGAGGTCGAGAAGTCCGAGCTCGTGGTCTTCGAGAAGAGCGGCCACTTCCCCATGCTCGAGGAGCCCGAGAAGTTCCGGGTCGTGCTCGAGGAGTTCTTGGAGAGGGACTGATCAGGAGGCGCGTTCCGGGCCGCTTACGACTCGCAGGCCCGGGACCGCGCGGAATTCCCCGTCAAAAGTCGCGACATGCTTCACGCCGCCAAGCCTTGCGAGCGCGACCAAGGCCGCATCGGCAAAGGTTAGCGAGCTTCCATGCTGGTTCAGAAACGCCGAGAGAGCAGCCGGAAAGGCCGGAAAACACGGCACGATCGCCATGTCCCTCGATCCGAGAAGCTTGCGCGCGAATGCGATGGCCGGGGGCAGGCCGCCCTTCCGGACCAGGAAGTTCACGACCTCCACGAAGGCGTATTCGGGGACAAGGCCGGCTCCCCAAACGCCGCCAGCGATGTCCTGGAGGATTTCTTTCGCCGCGGCGTGGTGCGTGTCCTTTGTGCTCAGCGCAGCGATGAAGACGCCGGAGTCCACGAGGATCACGAGCGGCCCCCGTAGAGGACTTCATCGATTTCCTCGCTCCAACGTTCGCTTCCCGGGCCAAAGTCCCAGGAAGGGAGGTCGGCAATGCTCGTGCTCCCCTTCTTCCTCGTCTTTCTGGTGATGATGTGGCCCGCGAGGTAGAGGCGCATCGCGTCCGAAAGGACGGCACCAATCGGCCGGCCTTCAAGGGCCGCGCGCGACTTGAGCATCCGGTAGGCCCTGGGGTCGATGTTGCGGATCATGCGGTCCATCTCGATCGGATGATTACAAAGGTATCATGTATATCAATGGTGCCGAAAGCCGGGCTATGGCGATGGGCGTTGCCCGCGTGCTTCAGCCCCCTTCGGGGTCGGGGATGAGCTCGAGGACGTCCTCGGCGGTCGGCTTGATCTCGGCGAATTTCGCGGACCCAGGCAAGATCGTGGAGCCCTTTCGGACGACGTAAGCGCCCGAGGGCTTCTCCCAGTACTTGGCGGCCGACTCGACGACTTCTTCCACGGCGGTCTCGTCGTCGACGTCGACGGCCACGGTGTGGCCGTTGTCGGGGTCGCGCACGGTGATGCGGACGGTCAAGGTTCGACGCTCCTCTACGCCCGAAAGACTCGGCTCATCGTATTTAAGCCAAACGTGATAGAAATCCCGAATCTCTCATGCCATCATGGCGAGCCCGGCCTGCCCCTGGCTCTGGCGGCGACCTAAGGCCCCTCGCCGCCGAGCACAACACCTTTATCGCACATCAAGGCTCGCCAAGCCGTGGCGCTCCTTTCGGGAGTGAAGGCCATCGCCTTCGACCTCGACCAGACGCTGATCGACTTTGCAGGTTCAAGGCGGGCGGGGCTCGACGCGCTCCTTGCGCGGGTCGACGCGGCGGGGTACCCTGTGGACCGCAAGGCGTTCCTCTCGCGCCACAACGAGCGTACCCGGCTCGAGGACGAGTCGTACCTGCGCACGGGGATCTGGAGTCCCACTGTGGCGCGCTTCCACGCGCTGTGCGAGGAGTTTGACTTGCCAGCCGACGGCTTCGCCGGCGAGTTGACGGAGGTCTACACGGAGGCGCGCTACAGGAACCTCCGAAAGTACCCGGAGACGGAGGGAGTGCTCAAAACCCTGCAGGGGCGCCTGCCCCTTTTCCTCGTGACGAACGGCCCCTCGGCGCACCAGCACCGCGAGATCGAGGTCACGGGGGTAGCGCCTTTCTTCGACCGCGTCTTCGTCTGCGACGACTTCGCCCTGCGCAAGCCCGACCCGAAGGTCTTCGAAGCGGTCCGCGGCGCTGCGCGGGTTGCGCCGGGCGAGATGCTCATGGTCGGCGACTTCTGGCAAGCCGACATCGCGGTGCCTCGCCGCCTCGGGTGGCGCACGGTCTGGGTCGTCCGGGACGAGAAGGCCCGCGCGGAAGCGGATCAGGGCCGGGCCGACGCGGTCGTCAGGTCTGTGGCGGACATTCTGCCACTTTTGGGGTTCTAGACTGGACCCAACGCGCCAAAAGGCCGCGCCCCTTGCCACTGTAGCGGCGATGGGTTCTTCTAGGGCGCCTGCCACTTTCGGGGGCGGCGGCGGGAACTCTGCGCCCATTTCTCGAACGCCGCAGGTTCTGGGCTCGGGTGCGGGTCCTTGCCGTCGGCGCGCTCGCCCTTTGGGCCGCCCAGGCGCCGTTGGCCCTCGGTGCCGACGAACGCGAGCCGAACGACACCTTCGCTGCGGCCGACCTTTGGCCCCAGGAGCGAGCGGCGGACACGAGCCTCTCCTTTTCCCCGCTGCGCGGGACCTGTGATTCGACGGCGGATTACACAAGCTTCCGCGCGATGAACGCGTTCGGGTACCGGCTGGACTTCGAGCTGCGCTACGATTCAGGCGACGCTGCCGACAGCACCCTTTCCCTCCTTGCGCCGGGGGCCGTCGAGTTTCGCCGCGTGAAGGCCGAGGGTTCAGGCCACATCGAATTCGCGGCGGCCTCCTCGGGCACGTACGCCGTAGGCGTGGTCTGCGACGGCGGCGCGGAGCGCTGGGCCCTCAACCTCAGCTACGGTGCCCCCAACGTGCTCATGGAAGGCCCTTCGGAGAGCGAACACAACGACCGGGCCTCGATGGCGACCTCGGTTGCTGGCAACTCGTCGCGGGGCGCCATGGACGAGGCCGCCGACCCGCTGGACTTGTGGAGGCTGCCCGCCAATTCTATCGATGTCATAGTTGCCCTGACTGCCGAGCCGCCCCTCCAGGCGCATCTAGCTAGCGTCGGGGCCGACGGGGCTGTCATCGCCCACGCCGGCCAGAATTTCATCGTGCGCGATGTGGCCGAAAACGGGGGCGCCTTTGGCGTTGTGGCGACCTCAGGGGCGGGCTACTACAACCTGACCATCCTGCCCGCCCCTCCGCGGGGTTCCGCGCACGCGGGCGCCTCCGAGACCGGGCCCAACGACCGCCTTGAGGACGCGACGCCGGTCCGGGTCTCCCCCGGCCTACAGGTCCAAGGCGACGCGCACCTCTCCGACGACCCCGTCGACTGGTACAAAGTGGACGTGCCCTACCCCACGCGGACGAACGTGACGATCGAGAGCACCTGGGGTTGCGGAGCCACAACCTGCGAAGCCTTTCGCCTCTACGCGTGGAACCTTAGCGACGTGATCGACCCGTACGGCGACCCGCTGGACGGTGCCGGCGGCTATTTCCTCTCGGCCCCCGAGGGCACCGTGCTCTACCTGCGGGTGGACGCGGGCTTCCCCGGCGGGGCCTACACCGTGCATTTCGACGCGCCCGCCTACCCGCTTTTATGGGGCGCCGTGGTCGAGGTCGTTGACGGGAACGCGTCGGGCACGCTGGCCGCTGTGGCGGTAAGCAATGGCACGGAGCTGCCGCTCCGCACCGTGAACCTCGCGCTCGGCGGGTACGGGACCATGTACGGCCAGTGCATGAACCTGGTCGTGCTCAACCGTGCGCCCGTCGGGATCACGGTCGAGTTGCGCGCCGGGACGCGGTGGCGCCCCGAGGATTCGAGCCTTGGCAGTTACGTGACAACGCGCACGGTGCGCATCGAGGTCGAGCCGTGGACCGTCGACCACGTGGCCTTCGACGCGGCCATGGAGACGAGCGCGGGCCTCGTACCGGACTTCGGGTTCTACTACTTCCTCAGCGGGAGGGCCGAGGGCACGGAGGGCGCGGTGGCCAACGCGACGGCGGACGGAACCTATGGGCCGCAGGCGGAAGTCGTGGCGCTCTGGGCCGCAGCGGGGATGGGGCGCGCCGAGCTGAAGCAGTGGGGCGCTGGCGACGCGTCGATCACGGAGGCCGCAACGATTCTGAACAGTGCGGGCCTCCAAACGTCGATCAACCCGCCTCCACGGCCGCCTCCCCCGCCGCCTACGGGCCTTGCGGCCGTGCCCGCAGGGATCCTCGTCGGCCTCGCGCTCCTTGGCCTTATCGGGATTGGCGTGGCGGTGCGGCGTGCCTCGCACCAGAGGAACCTCCCGCCGCTTACGATCCCCACCGTCCCGACGGGGGCTCCGCCCCTCCCGCCGCCCAACGGCGCGCAAGCGCCTTCCCCCGTGGCGTGGCCGCCTGCGCCACCACGGCCCCCACAGGCCCCCGCATATCCGGGACTCTACGCGGCGTCCCCCGCGTCGGCTCCAAGCCTCTACGCCGTGCCCGAGCGACCCGCGCCGGTCGCGCGCGTGGTCGGCCCCTCGGCTCCTGTGGCCCCGCGCGCTGGCATCGCCTGCCCCAAGTGCTCGAAGGTCTCTCTGGCGGGCTCGCCGTATTGCGTCTACTGCGGCGAATTCTTCGTCAAGTGAGCGGCACCGGGGGTCGAGGTTTTGGCCGGGCGCGGCCGGCAAGGCTTTTCTCCGCCTTCCCGCCATTCCAGGGCGGGGCGGCCGTGGCATCGCTTAGCCGGGAGTTCACCTACTCCGTCGACTACGGCACTTTCGCGCAGTCGATCATGCCGGAGCTTTGGCGGCGCATCGAGGCTTGCGTCTACCCGCTTGCCAAGGAGCGTGGACTCGAAGTCGCGCGCGACCAGAAGGTCGTGAAGACCGAAAAGGGCCACCCGGTCGGCGGGATCCACAACCTCACATGGCGCGCGCGCAAGGGCCTTGGCGCCGGTTTCACGGTCGAACTCGAGCACAGCGCCAAGAACTACCTCAGCGTCACGGTGAAGGCCAAGCCCTATTACCCGGCCGCCTACGCAATCTCCATCGTCCTCGGGTTGGTCATCTCGTACTTCTGGGTCCCCTACCTCGCGTCCAATTGGTCCCTGATGTTCTCCAACATCGTGATGATCGTGCTTGTGGTGATCATGTGGGTCATCTTCGTCGTACTCACGCACACGCTGATCGTATCGGCGATCCTTGCGTTCGCCTCGACCTTCGCCTTCGGCTTTATCGGCGGCTACGCGGTGGGGTGGGGAGTCGGGATCGTGCTTGGCGACCGCCAGCACGGCGGGAAAGTCCGCCCCGCGCTTGCCGCGGTGATCGCGGGCCTCGAGATCCCCGCGGCGCCCCCCGCGCCGGTTCGCGCATATGCGCCGGCGATTGCGCCCCAACCGTACGCCGGAGCGACGCCGCTCCAGGCGTACGCGGCCGCCGCGCCGCCCATCAAGTACGCGGCGCCGGCCGCATCGGCCCAGGCCCCCTACGCGCCCCCCCCGGCAAACTGGGGGGCGCCAGCGGCCCCTCCGCAGGCGGCGCCCGCGCAGGCCGCCCCTCCCGGGACCGCGCCCTGCCCGCAGTGCGGCAAGGGCGTGGCGATCGGCGCCCCCTCGTGCTCGTGGTGCGGGCTCGCGCTCGTGTGGTGAACGATGGCCGACTGGTCGGAGAAACGGATCAGCGGCGCCGTTCTCTCGGTGGCACTGACCCTTGCCGCCGCGCTTACCTCGGGGCCGGCAGCGGCCGGAGTTTTCGGGGTGCCTGGAGATGGAACCTTTGAAAAGACGGTGCCGGCGGGCGGCTATGACGCGTTCCGACTCGATCCCAAGGCTGACCACAGCGTGACGCTCACCTTTGCCGTCGAGTCGGGGGGCTCCGTCGACATCTTTGTCTTTGACACGGTGCCTTTTCTCCAGTACGCTGGCGGATCCTCTTACGTGGCAATCCATCAGGACCGAAGCGCCGACGGCGTCCGCTCCTTTCAACGAGAAGTCGCAAAGGGCCGCGAGATCATCTTTGTCGTCGTCGACAACACGGACACCTACGGGACGCGGGCGGTGGGCAACGTCACCTACAAGGCCTCCTTTGACGACATCGACCACACCTTCGAGCTAGCGGTGATCAGCGTGTCAGGAATCATTGCGCTTGGGGTTGCGGTCGTGCTGGTAGTTCGTCGGGCCGGGAAGAACCGGCGTCGGCGCCAATCAGCAGACTTGGTTGCTGGCACGGCCCCCCCGGCCAGCCTAAGGGCGGGCGCGGCGCCGAGCCTGTTCGGGGTGCGGGGCGGGACCGGCGGCAACACGAACCGGGCCACGCCGGTCGCGTGCCCTCAATGCAGCGGGACAGTGAGTGCTGGCGCCCCTTATTGCCTCGCCTGCGGGACCAATTTGCGCTGGTGACCGGCCAGGCGGGTGCATCCGTGGGTGATCTACGGCTGTCGCGGCCGGCCGGTGTGCGTGGCGCTTTCGGGGTGGAGGATCATGACCTTCCGCCCCTCGACCTTGAGCCGCCCCTCGGCGAAGAGCTGGATCGTCCGAGGCAGGATTTTGTGCTCCTCGACCAGAATCCGCGCCGTAAGAGCCTCTACCGTGTCGCCCTCCTCGACAGGGACGCCGGCCTGGAGAATAATCGGCCCGGCGTCGACCTCCGCGCGCACGAAGTGCGTTGTGCACCCCGTGACCTTCACGCCAAACTCGAGCGCCTGCGCCTGCGCGTGCATCCCCGGGAATGCCGGGAGCAGCGCCGGGTGGATGTTGATGATCCGGTCGGGGAAGCGCTCGATGAATGCCTTTGTAACAACGCGCATGTAGCCCGCGAAAACGAGGAGGTCGGGGCCGTACTTCGCGATGAGGGCGGCGGCCTCGCGGTCGTAGGCCTCGCGGTCCTTCGAGTCCGCCTCTAGCACTTCGCAGGGGACCTTGTGCTTCGCGGCGCGCGCGAGGGCGTGGGCCCCCCGCTTGTTCGAGAAGACCACCACGACCTTGGCGTCAATCGTGCCGGCCTCCACCGCGTCGAGGATCGCCTGGAGGTTCGTGCCCGAGCCGGAGACGAGCACGGCGACGCGGATCGGGCGCACCACCCCAAGTCCCCTCCAGGCTGCCCATCACGCCGGCCCGTGAAAACCCTTCCCAAGCGCCCGGCGGACGCCTTTTCTATCTGCGGGGCGCTCAAGGCCTCACCCGGTGGTTCCGTGGCGGCGCAGATCATCTCGGGCACGGAAATCTCAGGCCAGATGCGCCGCGAGCTTCCCCCGCGCGTCGCGGCGGTGCAGGCGAGGCTCGGCCGGCCCCCCGGCCTTGCCGCGGTCCTTGTCGGCAAGGACCCCGCCTCCGAGGTCTACGTGCGAAACAAGGGGAAGGCCTGCGAGGAGAACGGGCTCTTCCACGAGACCCTCACGCTCCCTGAATCGACTTCGCAGTCCGCGCTGCTTGCCAAGGTCGCCGAGCTCAACGGCGACCCGCGCTTCCACGGGATCCTCGTCCAGTCGCCCCTCCCGCGCCAAATCGACGCGCGCGCGGTGTACGAGGCCATCTCCCCTACGAAGGACGTCGACTGCTTCAACCCCTACAACGTGGGCAAGCTCGCCCTCGGGGAGGAGACCTTCGCCCCCTGCACGCCGAAGGGGGTCGTCGAGATGCTCGTCCGCTCGGGCCACTCGCCCGAGGGGAAGCACGTCGTCGTGGTCGGCCGCTCGAACATCGTCGGCAAGCCCCTCGTCAACCTCCTCGTCCAGAAGCAGAAGGGGGCAAACGCCACGGTGACCTGCTGCCACACGGGGACGCCGGACATCGCCCGCCACACGCGCGCGGCCGACATCGTCGTGGTCGCCGCAGGCCGCATCAACGCGCTTACCGCCGACATGGTACGAGAGGGCGTCGTCGTGATCGATGTGGGGATCAACCGGATCGAGGACCCCAAGGCGCCGAAGGGCACAAGGCTCGTGGGTGACGTGGACTTTGCCGGCGTGTCGGCGAAGGCCTCGGCGATTTCTCCAGTCCCAGGCGGTGTGGGGCCCATGACGATCACCATGCTCCTCTTCAACACCGTGCGCGCCGCCGAACTCGAGTCGGGCCTTGGGCGCTGAAGGTGCGTGGGCGAAGCCTCGCACGCCAGGGCCAAACTCTCAAATAGGCTCCGCAGGATGAAAACGCGATCTTGCCAAGCGGTGTCGCAATGGCCACAGCCTCTGCCGCCGGTGTGGCCGAAAAGGGGCGGCCGGGCCTTGCCGCCGGCGCCCTCTTCGGCGTCGCGGCCCTCGCGCTGCTCTACCTCGTGTTTCTCTACCAGCTCTTTAGCGACGCATCGCTGCGCGCGCTGGGGTTCACGGGCCTTGGGGAGATCCGCAACATCTCGTTCCTCGTGCTTGCGCTCCTCCTCATCGTGATGGTCGTCATCTGGATGCGGTGGGTCCCGGTCCAGGCCGCGCCGGTGGGATCCGCCCGGGGGGCCGCGCCCGCAGGGGCCGCCCTCGCCTCCCCGAAAGCCCTGGTCAAGGTCGCGGAGCTCGACCCGGCCTCGCGGCCGGGCGCTCCGCCCTCGTGGCGCGTGCCCGCGGTTCCGCCGGACCTCCTCCAGGGCGGCTGGAAGCGCTACCGCTTCCCCGCGGAGCGCACGGGAGGCGTGTGCATCGACACGGACGTCGTCGTCGACGAAGGGAGCCCGCCCGCGCCGGCCGGCGACACGACGCCGCGCGGCCGCCACATCCTGCGCGTGCGCGACGAGGTCGCGCGGGTCTGCGTCCGCTGCGACCTCCAGGCCCACTGCCACGGGAAGGTCGCGGCGCTGATCACGCGTGAGGAGATGCAGGGCAACCACGAGTGCGTGCCCGGCCTCAAGCGCATCGCGACGCAGAAGATCGAAGCGATGCGCGCGCCCGCCCCCCCCGCGCCCCTGCAGGACGCGCAGGCCGAGTCCGTGGCGCCCGCCCCCTCGGACCCGCTCGCAGGCGACCCGCCCCCCGGGTCGGCGCAGCCCGCCGAAGGCGCCGCCGAAGCGCCTTCCGCCGACGGCGCGCCGGAGCCGAAATCCGACTAGCTGGCTCGGCCTTTCGGCCGCCCCTTCAAATTCTTATAGCAGTAGGGCATAGCCCGAAAATCCCCGAGGGGAAAAGATGGCCCGAGTCCACACGCGCGGCAAGGGGAAGTCAAGCTCGAAGCGCCCGCCGGCGAAAGCGAACCCGGACTGGGTCACCCTCACCTCCAAGGAGGTCGAAGAGCTCATCGCGAAATACCACCGGGACGGCCTAACGGCCTCGAAGATCGGGCTCAAGCTCCGCGACGCCCACGCGATCCCCTCGGTGCGCCTCGCGACCGGCAAGCGCCTCGAGGAGAGCTTGAAGGCGCAGAAGCTCACGCCCGACGTCCCCGACGACCTCATGAGCCTGCTTCGCAAGGCTGTGAACCTGGACCGGCACATCCAGAAGAACGACAAGGACCTCCACAACCAGCACGCGCTCCACAACATCGAGGCGAAAATCCGGCGCCTCGTGAACTACTACCAGCGCGAAGGGCGCATGCCCTCCACTTGGCGCTACTCGCTGTCGAGCGCCAAGCTGATCGTGGAGTAGGTCGCCTATGACGGCCCCCGCTGGGGCGGCGCCCGCCAGCCTCGAGGAGCTTGTGGGGCCCTCGATGGCGGGGCGCGTCCGCGCGTCGGCGGCCGCGCTGCGCGCAAGGGGCGGGTTCGTCCGCATCGTTGTCGACTCCGACGCCGACGGGCTCTCGGCCGGGGCGATCCTCGTCCGCGCGCTCACGCGCGAGAAGCGCCGCTTCCACCTCACGGCGCTCCGGGGGCTCGACCGCGCGGTGGCCGACGGCTTGCGCGCGGAGAAGCCGAAGATCCTCATCACCTCGGACCTCGGGTCGGGCCAGGCCGACCTCCTCGAGCCCCTCGCCGACGACGGGGCCCTCGTCGTGATCCTCGACCACCACGTCCCGGTCTCGAGGCGCGACGACGGGGGATTCTTCCAAGTGAACGGCCACCTGCACGGGGTCGACGGGACGCTCGAGCTTTGCGGGGCCTCCACGTCCTTCCTCTTCGCGCTGGCCCTCGACAGCCTGAACTTCGACCTCGTTCCGCTCGCGGTCGCCGGCGCAATCGGCGACCGCCAGCACGTCGGGGGCTTTCGAGGCGCCCTCAAGCGGATCGTCGAGGCGGGCGAGAAGGGCGGCCACTTCCGCGTCGTGAAGGGGCTCAACCTCGACGGGGAGGACGTCCTCGACGCGCTTGTGCGCGCGAACGACCCGTTCCTGCCGGGGATCACGGGCGACGAGGCCGAGGCCAGGAGGCTTCTGCGTGAGGTCGGCGTCGCCCCCGAGGCGCGCGTGTCCGAGATCCCGCCGGACCCTGCACGTGCGCTCGCCTCGAGGCTCGTCGCGCTCCTCCTTGAGCACAACGTCGCGCCGGTCTACGCCGAAGAGGTCACGACCCAGCGCGTCGTCCTTGGCGGCGGCGCCTCGACCGCGAAGGACCTCCAGGCGCTCGTGAACAGCGCGGGGCGCGCCGGCGAGCCCTCGACGGCCATCGCCGTGGCGCTCGGGGACGGCGCGGCAAGGGAGCGCGCGCGGCGCATCGCGGACGAGTACCGGCGCCAGGTCCGCGCGGGGCTCCTCAAGCTCGCCGCGAACCCGCCGCGCAAGCTCAACGCCGTCCAGTTCTTCGACATCGACAACCCGCTTGTGGCCGCCGCGGTCGCGGGGCTCGGCATCATCTACCTCTTCGACCCCGCCTTCCCGGTCGTCTCCTTCACGCCGGGCCACGACGGGGGCTGGAAGGTCTCGACGCGCGCGACGCGCGCGCAGCTCTCGCGCGGCGTGGACTTCTCCGTGGCGGCCCGCCGCGCGGCCGAGGCGGTCGGCGGGCGCGGCGGGGGCCACCCCGTCGCGTCGGGCGCGACGATACCGAAGGAAGCAAGGGAGCGGTTCCTCGAACTTATCGACGGCATCGTCGCCGAGCAGCTGAAGGCGGGGCGTCCCGTGGCGGCGCAAGATGGGTACGCGTGAG
>Ga0209002_10001597_pt1 | contig 18331 bp, 14 predicted proteins | sample Rifsed16ft2_FD_184010 | JGI IMG/M metagenome (GOLD analysis project Ga0209002, IMG submission 184010) | Soil microbial communities from Rifle, Colorado, USA - sediment 16ft 2 (version 2) | ecosystem: Environmental > Terrestrial > Deep subsurface > Rock core/Sediment | place: Rifle, Colorado... | reverse complement strand
GGCGGTGCAACCGGCGCCGCTGCAGGTGACCGAGTTTGCCGTCACGGTGGTGTTCGTGAGGGTCATCAGGGCGCTACCGAAGAAGCCGTTGAAGAGGCCACCACCACCGGCGCCGCACGACCCGCTCGCCCCCACCCCGGGCTTCTCCGCCCACCGCAAGCCCCAGCAGCTCTGGTCCCCCATCACCACCAAGGCGGGGAAGCTGTAGCACGCGCTGAGCTGAGCATAAGTCGTGACCGAGACCCCGTCCGCGTCGCACACCTGCAGGGCCGGGCAGTCCGAGGCGGCGAAGATCTCGAGCTCGTCGGCGTTGTCCCCCCCCGGACCGAGCGGGCCCACGCCGTCGAGCCCGCCCGTGAACACCTGGGCGAACTGCGGCAACCCATAGCCCGCTCGAAACAAGTCCTGCGCCATCAGGTCGAGCGCCATCCGGATCTGCTGCTGGCGGTCGGCCAGCGAAGGCTCCCTCCGAAACGCCGTCTGCCCCGCCGTCACGAGCTGGAAGACCGCCCCGCTGATGATCAGCGTGACGACCATCGCGATCATCAGTTCGACGAGGCTGAAACCCACTTGGCCGCTTCGGTCCGCCGGGCGCAGGACGCTACCCTCCCCTCCACGCACGCCCCTGGATACAGCAAGGTGCGCGCCAGAGCGACGGACGGGCCAGCTCCGTTCGAAGTCATTGAGGTATAGGGGGTTGAGGCAAGGGGTCGCGACGGCCCCCCTGTCCAGTGATCGGGAAGGTCCAGTTTCCGGACGGTATCTGGCCGCCGAGTTGCTACCATTGGCGGCACGACCCTCCCCCGGGGAGGCTCCCCGGGTCGGTCGGAGGCAGGATGGCTGGAGAGAGCGCGCCGCGTCGTGTCGAGCCGGTCCGCGCGGGGCCCGGAGGGCTCCCCGTCTTCGCCCGCCTCATCGACAACATCGAGCGGGTCATCCTGGGCAAGCGAGAGGTCGTGGAGACGATCGTGGCCGCGCTCCTCGCGCGGGGTCACGTGCTCATCGAGGACGTGCCCGGCGTCGGCAAGACCATTCTCGCCCGCGCCCTCGCCCTCTCCGTCCACGGCCAGTACCGCCGCGTGCAGTGCACGCCCGACCTCCTCCCGAGCGACGTGACCGGGGTCTCGATCTACGACCCGAAGGAGCTGAAGTTCACCTTCCGCCCGGGGCCGGTCTTCGCCAACGTGCTGCTCGTCGACGAGGTCAACCGCGCGACCCCGCGCACTCAGGCGGCCTTCCTCGAGGCGATGGAGGAGCGCCAGGTGTCGGTGGACGGTGTCGCCTATCACATCCCCAAGCCCTTCTTCCTCATCGCCACCCAGAACCCGATCGAGATGGCGGGCACCTTTCCGCTGCCCGAAGCTCAGCTCGACCGCTTCATGATGCGCGTCTCGATCGGCTACCCCCCGGAACCGGCGGAGGTCGACGTGTTGCGCGCACAGCGCGAGTACCACCCCATCCGCGACCTGCAGCCCGTGATGGACACCACGCACCTGCTAGCGACCCAGGACGCCGTCCGCCGGATGTTCGTCCACGAGTCGCTGCTGCGGTACGTCCAGCGGCTGGTCGCCGAGACCCGCCGCCACCCCCACGTCGCCTTTGGCGCGAGCCCCCGGGGCGGGCTCGCCCTCCTCCACGCCGCCCAGGCCTTCGCCGCCATCCGCCGGAGCACCTTCGTGATCCCGGATCACGTGAAGGACCTCGCCGTCCCCGTCCTCGCCCATCGCGTCCTCGTCAAGCCGCACTCGCGCGTCCAGGGTGTCGACGGTGCGCGCGTGGTCGAGGAGGTGCTCCGGAAGGTGGAAGTGCCGGTCGACTTCGAGCCGAAGTAGGGGTACGTGGACCGTCGCTCGCCCTGGCGAGGCTTCCTGAGCGCCATCGCCGCCCTCGCCGGGCTGCTCGGCCTCGCCAGCGGCTCGGTGGCGCTGGTGGGCTTCGCCGCCGCCTGGGCCGTGCTCCTCGCCCTCGCCTTCCTCGCCTCGCGGCACCAGCTCGGCGGGCTCGCCGCGGAGCGGCGCACGGCGCCGAGCGCCTTCGAGGGCGACCTCGTGACCGTGGACCTCTTCGTCGAGAACCACGGCCGCCGGGACGCCCGCTTCGTCGTGGCGAGCGACCTCTTCGGCGCGGGGCTGGCCGACCGCCAGAGCGTCCTCGAGCCCGGCCCTCTCCCACCGCTCCACCGCCGGCCCCTGTCCTACCGCGCCTTCGTCGCCCGGCAGTGGGGTCTCTACACCGTCGGGCCGCTGTCCGTGGGCGGCTGGGATCCGTTGGGCCTGTGGTTCTCCCAGCGCGAGCTGCCGAGGGTGGATCCCTTCGAGGTCTATCCTCGAGCGGTGGAGATCGAGTCGCTCTCGGCGCGGGGGGCGCGGGCCACGATCGCACCCCGCGAGGTCAGCGCCGCCGCCTCCGGCCAGAGCCTGCTCTTCCGCGGCGTGCGCGAGTTCGCGGCCGGGGACGACGTGCGGCGCATCCACTGGCCGGCCACCGCGCGGCGCGGCGCTCCCATGGTGCGCGAGTTCGAGCGCGACCTGCAGCCGGTGTTCGCGCTCTTTCTCGACCTCGACCGGAGGGGGCGGGCCGGGCTGGGCCGGAAGTCCACCCTCGAGTACCTGGTGCGCGTGGGGGTGTCGCTCCTGTGGACCGCCCACCGCCGCGGGGACGTCTTCTCGCTCATCGCCGAGGGCGACCGTCTGATCCTCCTTCCCCCCGGGCAAGGCGAGCTCCACCTCGCGGCCGCGCTTCACGAGCTCGTCACCGCGCGCCAGACGGGCGGGCGCCCGCTCGTGGAGGTCGTCGACCGGCATCGGGACCTCCTCCCCGCCGGTGCCACCGCCGCCCTCGTCTCCGCCACCACCGAGGTGGACCTCGAGCGGCTCGGCCACGTGGTGGGGGCGCTGCGGGCATTGGCGGTACGGCCGCTCGTCGTGGTCGTGGACGCGCTCAGCTTCCCCCCCGTCGACCGCCCGCCGACGCCGGTGGCGACCGCGCGCGCCCTCCGTCGGGAGCTCACCGAGCGCCTCCTGGCCCTCGATGTCCCCGCGGCCGTCCTCGACGCCGAGACCACACCCGAGGACGCGCTGCGCCGCCCGGAGGCGTTCGCCCTCGCGGAGGCGCGTTGATGGCGCCCCTCGGCAGCGCGCTCCTCTACCTCCTCGCCCTCGACGCGGTGGCCTCGGCGCTGCTCGCCTGGGACCGGGTCGCGGCGGTGGGTGTCGTCGCCTGGGCGATCGCCCTGCTCGTGAGCCTCGCGCTCGGCGAGAGGCTCTCCGTCTCGCTGGCGACGATCGAGGCCAAGCGCCGCGACCGCGTGGCCGTCTTTCTCGGCACCATCCAGCTCAGCGTCCTCGTGCTGGCGCTCGTCCTCGCCGCCGTCCGTCCGACCCCGGAGCTGCTCGGCTTCCTCGCCTCCGTGCTCTCCGGCTACCAGCTCCTCGTGCTGCTCCTCCTTCGCCTCACCAACCACCCCCGCAGCGTCGTCGCGCACTCGCTGGCGCTTCTCGCGCTCGCCGGCCTGCGCGGTGGGGTCTTCGCGGCGTGGGCGGCGGCGTCCGCCCTCGGCCTCGTCGGCCTCTTCGTCGGCCTCGACCACCACTCGCGTCTGCTCCTCGCGCATCGCATCGACGACCGGCCCTTCACCGGTCTCGCCCTGCGGCGCACGGCGGCGCTCGTCCTGCCGGTGGCGATCGCGGTCGGCGTCGTGCTCGCCCGGCTTTCCTCCGAGCCGATGGCGCTCCGGACCCCGGAGGCGATCGAGACGGGCCCGGCGGCGGAGCGCGAGAAACGCGAGATGGACACCCGGGCCCTGCGCGCGATCGTGGTGACCGGCCTCATGGGGGCGGTCGCGGTGTACTTCGTCGGGCGGCTCCTCATGCGGGGCCGGCGCGGGGAGCCGAAGGCGATCGAGACCCCGGAGCCGCTCCGCGGGCGGCTCGAGCGCCTGCGGCCGAAGGCGAGGGCGGAGACATCGCTGCCCGAATACCCGGGCCGGCGGGGGAGGATCGTCCGCGCCTACCTCAACCTCCTCCGCGGAGCGGAGCGGGCCGGCTTCCCGCGTCGTGTCCACGAGACCCCGCGCGAGTTCGCCTCCGCCCTCGCGGAGCCGGCGGAGGCGCTCCGGGCGGCGACGGAGGCGTTCTCTCGCGCGCGGTACGGCCCCTCGGAGCCGACCGACGACGACGTGACGGCGGCGGAGCGGGGGACGGACGCGGTGCTCGACCGCCTGCAGCGACGGCCGCCGAGGCGGCGCGAGGAGTTTGTGGACTCCGACCTATAATCGGCACGCTTCGCCCCCGAGGAGGAGACATGCCCATCCGGACGGTGGCGTTTCTCTTGGTTCCGGCCGCCCTCGGGGCGCCCGCCGCGACACCCTCGGGGGAGATCGCCTCCGCCGCGGACGGAATGGCGGTTGCGGCACGGACGTTCCTCGCCGCCCTCGACGAGGCCGGCCGCGCACAGGCCCGACTCGCGTTCGACTCCGATCAGCGGTTCGAGTGGTACTACACCCCCCGCGAGCGGCACGGGCTCCCGCTGAAGAGAATGAGCCCGGGGCAGCGCCGTGCCGCCTTCGAGCTGCTGCGGGCAGGCCTCAGCGAGAAGGGCTACTCGAAGGCAGAGATGATCATCGCCCTCGAGTCCGTCCTTGCGAAGATGGGGGGCAACCCCGCCGTCCGCGATCCCGAGCTGTACTACGTCAGCGTCTTCGGCGACCCCGTGCCTGGCGGCACGTGGGGCTGGCGCTTGGAGGGCCACCATCTCTCGCTCCACTGGACGGTTGTCGGCGGCAACTCGCTCGCGTCCACCCCGCAGTTCCTCGGCGCGAACCCGGCCGAAGTGCCACGGGGAGCGAAGACGGGTTTGCGCACGCTCCGCGCGGAGGAGGACCTCGCGCGGAGCCTCGTGCGGTCGCTGTCGGGCGAGCAGCGCCGGGAGGCGGTCGTCTCCGACGTCGCTCCGGACGAGATCCTGACCGCCAACCAGCGCCAGGCGGCGATCGAGCAGGGGCGTGGCCTCCTCTTCGCGCGGATGGGCGAGAGCCAACGCGGCCTGCTCTTGGCACTCCTCGAGGAGTACGCCTCGGTGCAGCGGCCGGCGGTCGCGGCGGAGCGCCTCCGGCGGATCCGAGAGGCTGGGCTCGACCGTGTCGTCTTCGCCTGGTCGGGCGGGCTCGAACGGGGCCAAGGCCACTACTACCGGATCCAGGGCCCCACCTTCCTCATCGAATACGACAACACGCAGAACGGCGCCAACCACATCCACACCGTGTGGCGCGACTTCCGGGGGGACTTCGGCCGCGACCTGCTGTCCGAGCACTACCGGACGTCGGACCACCACCGCGACGGATCGGGGTCGATTAAGGAGAACCCATGCTCAGAGGCTTTCGCGACTTTCTCATGCGTGGAAACGTGGTCGACCTGGCGGTCGCCGTCATCATCGGCGTCGCTTTCAGCGGTGTCGTCGACGGGCTCATCAAGGGCCTCATCGACCCCCTGATCGCCCTCGCCGTCCCCGACCACCAGCTCGAGAAGGCGCTCGCCCTGGGGCCCTTCCGCCTCGGGCTCGTTCTCTCCGCGATCGTGAACTTCGTCATGAAGGCCGCGGTCGTGTATGCCGTCATCGTGCGCCCGTTCGGCAAGCTGGCGGCGAGGTTCGCCGCCCCGCCCGCCGCCCCGCCCGCCGACGTCCAGCTCCTCACCGAGATCCGCGACCTCTTGAAGAAGTAGCCTGTCGTCCCGGGCTCGGGGCGACTCAGGCCCTCTTCGGCTCTTCCGCGTAGCGCTGGTGCAGCTCCACTGGCCTCCTGGCTCGCGCGCCGGCCTTCATGTTGAGCAGCTCCACGAAGAGCGAGAAGGCCATCGCGAAGTAGATGTAGCCCTTGGGCACGTCGTGCCCGAGGCCGTCGACGATCAACATCACGCCGATGAGCAGGAGGAACGCGAGCGCCAGCATCTTGATCGTGGGGTGCCGCTGCACGAAGTCGCCGATCGCCCGCGCGAAGAGCATCATCACGAGCACCGCGGAAACCACGGCCGCGATCATGATGCCGATCTGCCGGACCATTCCGACCGCGGTGATGACGGAGTCCAGGGAGAAGACGACGTCGAGGGCCATGATCTGCAGCAGCACCGCCGAGAACGAGCGCGCGACCGCTACCGACTTGTGCCCCTCCTGCCCCTCGAGCTTGTCGTGGATCTCGTAGGTACTCTTGGCGACCAGGAAGAGACCGCCGAAGATGAGGACGATGTCGCGGCCGGTCACATCGTGACCGAGGAGCGAGAACAGGGGCCGGGAGAGGCCCATCACCCAGCTGATGCTGAGCAGGAGGAGGATGCGCATCACCATCGCCGCCCCGAGGCCGAGTCGATAGGCCAGGGGCTGCCGCGCCGGGGGCAGCTTCCCGACCAGGATGGAAATGAACACGATGTTGTCGATGCCGAGGACGATCTCGAGGGCGGCCAGGGTCGCGAAGGCGATCCAGACCTGGGGGTCGCTGACCCAGCTCACGCTCCACCTCCCGTAGATGACGGCCCGGCCCGCCCGGACCGAGGGCGGTATCCTAACCCGGCGCTAGAATGGAGGGTCCGAGAGTCGGAGGACCTTCATGCCCATCTACCACCGGCTGGGGCGCCTGCCCCGCAAGCGCCACACCACGCTGCGCAAGGACGACGGCTCCATCCACTACGAGGAGCTCGTCGGCAACCAGGGCTTCACCGGACCTTCCTCGCTCCTCTACCACCTGCGCCTCCCCACCGTCGTCAAGGAGATCCGTCCGCTCCGTGCCCTCGCATGGGAGACGGAGGGCGAGCGCATGCTGCGCCACCGCCACTTCCGCACCAAGGGTCTTGCCACCGGCCCCAGCCCTGTGCTCGACCGCGTCCCGCTCCTGTTCAACGCGGAGGTGGCCTTGTCGGTCGCGCGCCCGGAGCGCGAGGACGACTTTCTCTACCGCAACGGCCAGGGGGACGAGGTCTTCTTCACGGCCGAGGGCGAGGGAATCCTCGAGTCCTCCTTCGGCGAGCTGCCCTACCGTCCCGGCGACTACGTCGTGATCCCGCGCGGCGTGCTGCACCGCTGGCGGTTCGGAAAGGGACCGTTCCGCTTCCTCGTCATCGAGAGCGCGGGATACGTGCGCACCCCGAAGCGCTACCGCAACGAGCACGGCCAGCTCACCGAGATCGCCCCCTTCTCCGAGCGCGACATCCGGCGCCCGGAACGGCTCGTGACCCGTGACGAAGCGGGCGAGTTCCGGATCGTGGTCAAGAGCGGCCAGCGGCTCGTCGAGACGGTCATGACTCACCACCCCTTCGACGTCGTGGGCTGGGACGGCTTCTACTACCCGTGGGCGATCAGCATCCACGACTTCGAGCCGCGGGTGGGCAGGGTCCACCTTCCCCCGCCCGTGCACCAGACCTTCGAGGGCGACGGCTTCGTGGTGTGCTCCTTCTGCCCGCGGCCGTACGATTTCGATCCGGAGGCGGTTCCCGTCCCCTACAGCCATCAGAACGTCATGTCGGACGAGGTGCTCTTCTACGCAAACTCGGAGTTCATGAGCCGCAAGGGGATCGAGTACGGCTCGATCACGCTCCACCCCGACGGGCTCCCGCATGGGCCCCAGCCGGGCAAGACCGAGGAGTCGATCGGGGCGAAGGGGACGAGCGAGCTCGCGGTCATGGTCGACACCTTCCGCCCGCTCCTCGTGAGCCGCGCCGCGCTCGCGGTCGAGGACGCCGGCTACCCGCTCTCGTGGCTCTCGAAGTGACGACGCCCGCCGCGCGGGCCCTCCTGGCGGATGTCATCGACTACGGCGGCCTCTTCCCACCCGCCGCGCTGGGGATGGAGCAGGCGGTCGCCGCCTATGCCCGATACCGGCGGGGACCGGAGGCGTGGATGCTCGGCCGGTTCATCGCGCCCGCGGCACGGCTCGACGAGCTCGAGGCGGCATGGAGGTCATCGCGAACCCCGGAGGTCGAGTCGGGACCCTGGCGGCTCAGCTCCCTCGTCGGCCCCGCGCTCCAGCACCACGCGGACCTGGTTACCGCGTTCAACGCACGCAACGAGGGCAGCGCCACCATCGACACCGTCGAGGTCACGGCCTCGACGCCGCCGCAGCTCACTTCGGCCCTCGACGTCCTGCCCCCCGGCCTCGCCGTGTTCGTCGAGATTCCCCTCCCGGCCGCCGAGAGGGACCGCCTTCTCCCCCTCCTCAAGGCCCGCCGCGCGCACGCGAAGATCCGGACGGGCGGGGTGACCCCCGACACGATCCCCGATCCCGCCCTCGTCGCCGGCTTCCTCGCCGCCTGCGCCGCCGCCGATGTGCCTTTCAAGGCCACGGCGGGGCTCCACCATGCGGTGCGCGCCGAGCGCCCCCTGACCTACGCGCCCGACGGACCACGGGCGACGATGCACGGCTTCCTCAACGTGCTGGTCGCCGCGGCGTTCGCCCGGGCGGGGATGCGTGCGGACGACCTCGCCGTGGTCCTGCGCGAGGAACGGCCCGAGGCCTTCGCCTTCGACGAGCAGGGGCTGACCTGGCAGGGCCGGCGGCTCCGCACGGAGGATCTCGCCGCGACCCGTGCGGGTTTGGCCCTCGGCTTCGGCTCCTGCTCCTTCATGGAGCCGGTGGCCGACGTCCGATCGCTGGGGCTCATCCCGTGACGGCCAAGGTCGACGGGACGCACGACGCGCGGCTGCGGAGCTGGGTCGACTCCGCCAACGATCCCGCGACCGACTTCCCCGTCCAGAACCTGCCCCTGGGCGTCTTCCGCCGCGGGGGCGAGGGCTCGGCGCGCATCGGGTGCCGCATCGGCGAAGCGGTGCTCGACCTCGCCGTTTGCGGCGAGCACGGGCTTCTGACCGGCCTGCCCGACGACGTGCAGGGGGCCGGCGTCGGGGCGAGCCTCGGCGGCCTCATGGCACTCGAGCCGCGCACGCGCGACACTTTGCGTCACCGGTTGAGCCATCTCCTGCGGGCGGAGGGATCGGTCGTCACCGCCCGCCCCCACGCCGCCGATGCTCTCGTCCCGCGGTCGGAGGCCGAGATGCTGATGCCGGCGTCGGTCGGGGACTACACCGACTTCTACGCGTCGATATTCCACGCCACCAACGTCGGGCGCATGCTGCGGCCGGACAGCCCGCTCCTGCCCAACTACCGCTGGGTCCCGATCGCCTACCACGGGCGCGCGTCATCGCTCGTCCCGAGCGGTACGCCCATCCGGCGTCCGGCGGGCCAGACCGAGCCGCCCCCGGGAGGAGTCCCGCCCTTCGGGCCGAGCCGCTCTCTCGACTACGAGCTCGAGGTGGGGGCCTTCCTCGGTCCGGGCAACCCGCGGGGCCGCCCCATCCCCATCGCGGAGGCGGAGGACCACATCTTCGGCCTCTGCCTCCTCAACGACTGGTCCGCGCGCGACCTGCAGAAGTGGGAGTACCAGCCGCTGGGGCCGTTCCTCGCCAAGAGCTTCGCGACCTCGATCAGCCCCTGGGTGGTCACGATCGGCGCTCTCGCCCCCTTCCGCGTCCCCGCCTTCTCGCGTCCGGAGGGCGATCCCGCGCCGCTGCCACATCTGCACAGCGATGAGAACGCGGAGGGGGGCGGCATCGACATCCGGCTCGAGGTGGCGCTTCGCTCCCGGAGGATGCGCGAGCAGGGCACGGCCCCCGTCGTCGTGAGCCGCAGCAACGCGAGGGACCTCTACTGGACGCTCGCCCAGATGGTGACGCACCACACGTCGAACGGGTGCAACCTGCGTCCGGGCGACCTCATCGGAAGCGGAACCGTCTCCGGACCGGAAAAGGACCAGCGAGGCTGCCTCCTCGAGCGGACGTGGCGGGGGACGGAGCCGCTCACGCTGCCAACGGGCGAGGAGCGGCGCTTCCTCGAGGACGGGGACGAGGTTGTCTTCCGCGGGCACTGCGAGCGAGAGGGCTTCGCGCGGATCGGCTTCGGCGAGTGTCGCGGAGTGATAGTCTAGGAGGAGACGATGGCCAAGGTGGAGCCCCTCGGGATACGGCGGCTGGAGTCCGTGCACTACTACGTGCACGACCTCGAGCGCAGCCGGCGCTTCTACACGGAGGTCATGGACTTCGCCGAGATCGGCGGGAGCTCCGAGGAGCTGACGAAGGCGGGCAAGCAGAGGTCGCTCGCCTTCATGGCCGGCAACTGCGTTGTCGTCTGCGTCGAGCCGCGGGGCGAAGGCGGACGCGCCTGGCGCTGGCTGCAGAAGCACCCGGACGGGGTGGGCACGCTCAACTTCGAGGTCGAGGACGTGGAGAAGACGTTCCGCCTCCTCGAGAAGCGCGGGGGGACGCCGATCGACGACATACGGCGTCTCAAGGACGACGGCGGCGGCGAGATCGCGTTCTTCTCGATCACCACCCCCTTCGGGGACACGAGCTTCCGCTTCGTCGAGCGCCGGGGCTACCGCGCGCTGTTCCCCGGCTTCGTGGAGCACCCGCACCCGCGGGGGGGTCAGAACCGCCTCGGCTTCCTCGCCTTCGACCACACGACCTCCAACTTCCCCACCCTGGCCCCGGCGCTGCTGTGGCTCGAGCACGTGATGGGCTTCGAGCGCTTCTGGGAGGTGCAGTTCCACACCACGGACATCGCACCCGACCAGTCGCACGGGTCGGGGCTGCGCTCCGTCGTCATGTGGGACCCGCACTCGGGGGTGAAGTTCGCGAACAACGAGCCCTGGCGCCCCTTCTTCCGCAACTCGCAGATCAACATCTTCTGCGAGGAGCTCAAGGGACCGGGGGTACAGCACCTCGCGATCTCCGTCAAGGACATCATCCACTGCGTCAAGCAGCTGCGGGAGCGCAAGCTGGAGTTCATGCCGACGCCGGGGACCTACTACGACGCGCTGCCGGAGCGGCTGACGAAGATGGGCGTCGGCACGATCGACGAGGAGATCTCGGTGCTTCGGGACCTCGAGATCCTCGTCGACGGCGACGGCGAGCACTCCTACCTGCTGCAGATCTTCCTCAAGGAATCCTCGGGCCTCTACCGGGAGCCGGCGGCGGGGCCCTTCTTCTACGAGATCATCCAGAGGAAGGGCGACAAGGGCTTCGGCGCCGGGAACTTCCGCGCCCTCTTCGAGTCGATCGAGCGCGCCCAGCAGGCGCTGCTCCAGGGCCACAGGTAACGACGAGCGCGCGGGGCTCAGCGGGGCCGGCAGCCCGCCTCGAGCCCCGCCCAGAACTCCCGCTCGGCTGCGGGCCGGGGCCGCCCGCGTCGCCTCTCGCGCACGGCGGAGGCGGCCTCGCCCTCGCCCGCGAGGCAGAGGGCCAGCTCGCGGAAGTCGTCCAGCCGCTCGAAGCCCGGCTCCTGCTCTTGGGTCAGGGCGAAGCGCCGGTCGGCCTCGCGGTAGTTGCGAAGGGCCAGGGCCTGCACGCCGAGCAGGTAGTCGATGGCGGGGGCAGACATCCCCCGGGCGACCGCGCGCTCGACGATGGCCTGCTCCGCGGGCGAGCTGCCCATGATCAGGAGGGGCAGGACGTAGGCGCGCGTGCGGGTCAGGGCCTCGTGGAGGAGCGGGAACTTGTCGCGAGGCCGCAGGCCGTAGGTGGTGATGTAGTTCTCGTTGAAGATCCGCTGCTCCTCGAAGAGCGGCAGCCCCCGCTCGCGCAGCCCCTCCGGCCAGAGCGCGCGGATCAGGGGGCTCGCCCGGAAGCGCTCCCGTGCCGCCTCCGCCTCGATCGCCCCTGCGTAGAGGCCGAGGGTCTCCATGTCCGGGAAGCGGCGCGAGAGACGATGGGGGTGGTCGTCGACGAGGGGCGGGGCCTCCCCCGCGAACCCGCGCGCGAAGGCGGCGTCACCCACGAAGAGGGCCCCCAGGCTCTCCGGGCTCTCGAAGCCGAGCGCGCGGACGACGGGGCTCACGCCCGGATCGCGCCACTGCCGCGTGAAGTCGTCCTCGCTCACGGGGGCGACGCCCCCGCGGCTGCCGACCATGATCCAGTTCAGCCCGGCGCCGGTCCAGAGGGAGCAGTCGGGAAAGACGTTGCAGAAGCCGCGGAGGACGGAGCGGGTCGAGGCGAGGTCGAGCTGGAAGACGGGCAGCCAGTAGGTGACGAGGCCCCCCTCCGCGAGCCGGTCCCGGATGAGGGAGAAGTACTCCTGCGAGTAGAGGTTCACGATCCCCGCGTTGCGGGGGGGAGGCGGGTCGCCGGTGATGAGGTCGAACCGCCGGTCGCTGGTGAGGAGGAAGAACCGTCCGTCCTCGATGTGGACGCGGACGCGGGGATCGTCGAGGGGGTGCTCGCCCGGGGGAAAGACGGCTCGGCTCATCTCCAGGACGTCGCGGGAGGTGTCCACGACGTCGATCGTCTCGAGCGCGCGCGTGTCGGCGAGCGCCTTGGCCGTGGAGCCGACACCGAAGCTGATGACCAGCGCGCTCTTCATCGCCGGGCGCACGGCCACCGGCCAGTAGACGTAGAGCTTCATGTACCGCTCGGCGTAGAACCCGGTCCCGGACATGGAGAAGCCGTTGGTCACCAGCCGCCAGCTCTTGGCCTCCCCCAGCAGGTCCTGGCGTAGATACTGGATCGTCTCCGTGAGGCCCTCCCGCACCGCCGTCTGCCGTGAGCCTTCGCTCGCGAATCGGCGCGCCACGCGGGCCAGGTACACGCGGTCCATGAGGCCGAAGGGAAAGAGGGCCACGAAGAGCGCGTAGACGGCCGCGGCACCAGCGAGGACGCGCCGCTGCCCCCGCCGCCTCGAGGCCGGCTCGCGGAGGGAGAGGGCGAGGGCGAGGGCCACGAGGCCGTAGGCCACCGACAGGGCGAAGAACGAGCGCTCCACTCCGAGGCCGGGCAGGAGCACGAAGCCGGCGGCGAGGGCCCCCGCCGTCGCCCCCCCGGTGTTGGCCAGCGTGAGCATACCCGTGGTCGCGGTCTCGAGGCCCATCTCGTCCTTGAGCGCCCGCCCGACGAGCGTGAAGAGCACGCCGGAGGCGAAGCAGGTGGGAAGCATCAGCCAGAGGGAGAGGGCGAGGACGAGCGAGGGAACGCTCGCGTAGTCGGCGCCGTAGAGGGCAAGGGCCGAATCGAAGCGCACGTAGCTCAGCACGGTCAGGGCGCCGGCCCCCAGGGCCAGCTCCGGAAGCCAGCGGTGGGCGTTCGGGCGGGCGCCGACCCAGGCCGCGGCCAGCAGGCCGCCCAGGGCGATGCCCATCAGCACGACCGCGAGCATGATCGCGAAGGTGAGGCTGTTGCCGATGGCAAAGAGCTGGAGGAAGCGGAACCAGACGACCTCCAGGGCCAGGAGCGCCCCGCCGCAGAGGGCGGCGGCCAGCAGCAGGAGCCGGCCCCGCGCGCCGAGCGGGGCCCGCTCGGCGGCGGCGGGCGGGACCGCCGGCGTGATCGCGACGCGCGAGGCCAGGGCGAAGGCGGCGGCCGCGGCCACGAGGTCGAGCGCGGCGGCGAAGGCGCCGGTGCCGCGCACGCCCAGCCGCTCGATCAGGACCAGCTCGCCGGCGAGCGCCCCCGCCACGGCCCCGAGCGTGTTCCAGCCGTAGAGGCGGCCCAGGGCCCGCCCGAAATCCGTGCCCACGCGAAAGAGGGCGGTGACGAGGAGCGGGAGCGTCGCCCCCATGGCCGTGGCCGGGACCAGCAGCAGGACGAAACCGATGCCGAGGCGCAAGCCGTTCAGGGTCCAGGGCTGCGCCGCGACCGATCGCAAGAGAGGGGCCAGCCATCCGGTGAGGAGCGGGAAGAGCAGGACGAGCCCCAGGCCGGTCGCGGCGATGGCCGCCTCGAGCGCGGCGTAGACGCGCAGGGGGCGGGGGAGGCGGTCCCCGCGACGGGCGGCCAGGCCGTTGCCGAGGGCCAGCCCGCCCATGAAGCTCGCGAGCACGAGGCTCGAGGTCCAGACGCTGTTGCCGAAGACGAGGCCCGCCTGGCGGAACCAGAGGGTCTGGAAGAGAAGCCCCGCCGCGCCCGACAGGAAGAAGATGGAGCAGAGCGCGGCCGCCATCTCGCTTGGAGCCAGCCTCCGCCCACGGAGGGTACCACGAGGAGTTCACGCAGCTCACGGCGTCGAACATGAGGATCCACCTGAGCGCGAGCTGCGCCATCGTCGTCCCCGCCGGGCAGAGCGCGAGCAGGCGCTCGACGGCCGCGAGCCCCACGTCGTAGGGCACCCCGGAGAAGGTCTCGCCCTTGTCGAAGGCCTCGCCCTCCCGGTTGAAGAGGCGGTGGTCGTCGCGGGCGAATGTCGACGCCTTCGAGAGTTCCGAGCGGCCGGTATTCCAACGAGGGGCCGCGAGCCGCGGCTCGGGCGAAATTCTAACGCCGCCCGCCGGCGCCGCCCCGGGGCGGCGCGGCGAAGCGGGTCAGCGGTACCGGCAGGCGGCGGGGTCGGCCTTCACGAAGTAGGACTTGTGGTTGAGCGCCTTCGGGTCCGTGCAGCCGACGAGGCTCAACAACTCGACCTTGCGGAATTGGATGGGGTGGCTTTCGCTCTGAAGCGAGATGGAGCCCCCGGAGAGAAGCGTCCCGTCGCGCTTGACCGCCGGGTCGTAGCCCGCGACGTTGCCGCCCCCGATCTGCGGCTTCTCGTAGCGGAGGACCGTCTCCCCGTTGACGCGATGGTGGACGAGGGCGTCGCCGTGGACCTCGACCTCGACGCGAACCCATTGGTCGCCGTCGAACGTCGGCGACGTCGAGCCGACGCAGTGCTCAGTCACCAGGACGCCGCTCATGACCACGTGCGTGCCCGGGGTGCAGAGGTTGGCGGTCGTGCGAGCGCCAGAACCGAAGCCGCCGAGGAGCTGCACCTCGATCGAGATCGGGAAGTCCTGCTCCCGGAGCATGCTCTCCACGGGCTGGCCGTGGATCATGACCCCGCTGTTGCGCCGGGCCCAGGCCGGGGCCCCCGTTACCTGCTCGCTGAGGAATCGGTACTCGACGGCGAGGACGTAGTACGAGAACGTCCCCCGGTGGAAGACGTGGCCAAAGCGGCCGTCGAAGCGCTCGTAAGCATCGTAGGAGACCTTGAGGACGCCGTCCTCCACCCGGAAGGTGCGGCCGAAGTTGTCACCAACCTCGTAGCTCCTGATCTTCGGCACCCACCCTTCGAGGTCCCGGCCGTTGAAGAGCGGGACCCATTCCCTTCGGTCTGGATCGTCGGGCGTGGCGACGGAGGGTGCGAGCGCGACGGCGAGCACGAGCACGAGGAGAGTCGGTCTCATGGCCCCAGCGTACAGCGATCACCCCCTTTCCAGGAGAGCGGGACGGGAAGGGGAACCGGTGGCAGCTCGCGTCCTAGTGTGGTTCAATCCGAGTCTCTTTCTCCCGAGGAGGGTGCATGGCCGCGGGCTTCGCCGTTCTCTGCGACCCCCAGGGCGCCGTCTTCGCGCTCCGGAAGACCAGAGGTTGAGGGGCCCGGCCGGCGACGAGCACCGACGCTCGTTCCTCGTGCACACCTACGAGATCGATCCCGACGGGCGGCTTGCCCCGCGGGCGCTGTGCGCGTACCTGCAGGAGGCGGCGGGAGAGGACGCCGCCCGGCTCGGAGTCTCGATGACCCGGCTCATGGAGGATCGGCTCGCCTGGGTGCTGCAGCGCCTGCGGCTCGAGGTCTCGCGCTACCCGCGCGGGGGGGAGACCCTGACCGTGACCACCTGGGCCCGTCGGTTCGATCGCGCGATCGCCTGGCGCGACTTCGAGGTTCACGACGAATCGGGAGCGCGCATGGCCGCCGCGACCAGCCGCTGGGCCGTCTTCGACGTGGAGACGCGGCGCGTGGCGCGTTTGCCGGCATTCGTGCGCGCCGTGCCCGTCGCCGACCGCCCGCCCGCGCTCGGCCTGGATTCGCCCGCGCCGGGACCGCCGACGGGCCCGGCCGGTCTCGAGCGACGCTTCGAGGTTCGTCGCGGCGACCTGGACGTGGTGCGGCACCTCAACAACACCCGCTACGTCGAGTGGGCGCTCGAGACGGTGCCGGAGGACGTGCTCGCTTTGCGGCGGCCGACGATGGTCGACGTCGAGTTCCGGCGCGAGGCGCTCCTCGGCGATACGGTGGTGGCGCGCTCCCGGCCAAGCCCGGACGAGGGCGGGGTCGCCTTCCTCCACGAGCTGCGGTCGGCCCGCGGCGACGCCGAGCTGGCCCGTGCCGCCAGCCGCTGGGACGTGCTCGCGTAGCGTTGTGAGCGCGGGACCCCCTGCCGTCTACGCCTCGGCGCTCGGGTGGCGGAAGAGCGGCACCGCGGCACCGCCTCGGCCCTTCATCGCCTCCACCTCGGCCGGCGTCAGCGGCTCGAAGCGGGCCGCGAGCCGGAGCGCCATGCGGAAGAGGTTCTCGTCCCCGGGCGGGATCGCCGCCGTCACCGGGTGCGACAGCGTGAAGCGCAACGCAAGCGCTGCCTCCTCCGGCGCGTCGAGGGGCTCGTACCAGCACTTCGCATACCTCTTCTCGGCCTCCGAGGGCCAGGGCCCCTTTGCCATCGCCTTCAGGCAGAGGATCCCCATCCCCTTCTCTCTCGCGCGCGCCAGCACCTGAGGGCCGAAGTCGCCCGCGTGCCAGGTGCCGTAGTTCACGGGGAAGAGGATGGTGTCGAAGGCGAAGCCCTCCATGAGGGCCATCGCCGCCTCGACCGAGTGGGCCGAGAAGCCGAGAAAGCGGACCTTGCCTGCCTTCCTCGCGGCTTCGAAGGCCTCCATCGCCCCCCCGGGGCCGAGGATCTTCTCGACGTCGGCCTTCTTGGTCACCGCGTGGTGCTGGTAGAGGTCGAAGTGGTCGGTGCGCATCTTCTTCAACGAGCGCTGGAGCTCCTCGGCGGCGGCCTGCCTCGTCCGTGCCTGCGTCTTGCAGGCCAGGAAGACGCCCTTGCGGTGGGGCTCGAGGGCGGGGCCCAGCATGTCCTCGGCGTTTCCGTAGCTCGGGGCCACATCGAAGTAGTTCACTCCAGCCTCGACGGCCTCCCGCACGCGCGCGGAGGCCTCCTCCGCGGTCGCATTCATGACCACGACCCCACCGAGGCCCAGGATCGAGAGCGTCTCGCCGGTCCGCCCGAGCGAGCGCCGCTCGAGGCCGCCCGCCCCCCGCTCGCGCTCGACCCCATCGATTCCGGCCGGGAAGCAGCCCAGCGTCGCCCCCGCGGCCGCGGTCCGGACGAAGTCCCTCCGTCTCATGGTCTCCTCCGCCGGCGCCCGGGACGTCGCGCCGCCGCCCTGAATTCTCCGCCAGGGTGCGCCTGCTCTACAATCCCCTGTCGCGGCGAGGCCGGCAACGAGGTCCTGATGATCAAGCACACGAAGTGAGGAGAAGAGGAGCCAACTGAGCGGGGAGCGAATCATGCCTACACGAGTCATGCTCATGGGGCTGGGGCCGATCGGGGCCGGTGTGGCCCGGCAGCTCCTGGCCCGGAAGAACTTCAAGGTCGTCTCCGCCGTCGACATCGATCCCGCCAAGGTCGGGAGGGACGTCGCCGAGGTCGCCGGCAACGGGAAGAAGGCGGGGGTGAGGGTCACGGACGATCCCGTCGCCGCCATCCGCAAGACGAGGCCGCAGGTGGCCGTTCTCTGCACCGGCTCGTCGCTGAGGAAGGTCTGGCCCCAGATCGAGACCGTCCTCAAGCTCCGCGTGCCGATCGTCTCCACGACGGAGGAGCTGTCGTACCCCTACGTCTCGAACCGGGCCCTCGCGCGGAGAATCGACACCGCCGCCCGGAAGGCGAAGGTGGCGGTGCTCGGCACCGGGGTGAACCCCGGCTTCGCCATGGACGCCCTCCCCATCGCCCTCACCGGGATCTGCGAGCGCGTAGACGCGGTGCGCGTGGACCGCATCCAGGACGCGCGGATCCGCCGGCTCCCCTTCCAGCAGAAGATCGGATCCGGCCTGACGCCGGCGGAGTTCGCGGAAAAGGTCAGGGCGGGGACGGTGCGGCACGTCGGCCTCACCGAATCCGTGGCCATGATCGCGGATGCGCTGGGCTGGAAGCTCGACCGCATCACCGACGAGATCCAGCCGAAAATCGCGGAGGCGCCGGTGGAGAGCCGGTTCCTCCGGGTCGCCGCGGGACGCGTGTGCGGAATCGTGCAGGACGGCACCGGCTACCGCTACGGACGGCCCGCCATCGTCCTCCACATGGAGGCCTACCTCGGCGCCCCCGAGACCTATGACGCGGTGAAGATCGAGGGCTCGCCGCCGCTCCACGTCAAGGCGTTCGGCGGCTTCCACGGCGACGTGGCCACCACCTCGATCGCCGTTAACTCGATCCCGAAGGTGCTCGCGGCCGCCCCCGGGCTCCACACCATGCGCAGCCTGGCCCTGCCGTCCTTCGCCGGTGGCCGGTAGCGGGCCGCCGTTCGAGACCCGCCGCCAGTTCCTGCGGCGGGC